>Ga0307983_1001290_pt1 | contig 10961 bp, 5 predicted proteins | sample OrgLakmetagen991_FD_201845 | JGI IMG/M metagenome (GOLD analysis project Ga0307983, IMG submission 201845) | Saline water microbial communities from Organic Lake, Antarctica - #991 | ecosystem: Environmental > Aquatic > Non-marine Saline and Alkaline > Saline | place: Antarctica: Organic Lake... | reverse complement strand
CAGCCGTAACCTGCAAGCCAGTACCAGTAAAGTCAGTGATAGTATCTGCTCCACGGGTGATGCTGTCAGTTGTAATACTTGTGACAGTCAGACCATTGAAGGTTGGTGAGCTGGTTGGTGCAATGTCTTGGGGGGTTGAGAGTGTAATGGTGGTTGAGCCATTGTCAGTAATCGCTATTTGGTTAGCTGTTCCCTGCAGAACAACTGCGCCGGTGAGGGTGTTGAGTGAACCAACACCACCACCGCCACCTGGGAGGGCTGTTTGACTGGCTGCAGTGATTCTTCCATCTGCGTCGACCGTAAATACTGGGTAGCTAGCACCATCGCCGTAAGTACCAGCAATGACAGCTGTGTCTTGGAGTTGGGTTGGGCCGACAGTGTTAGGGTTCAATGTTGTTGTGCCATTAGAGGAAACGGTAATTGCACCGGTGAGGGTTTGGAACTGCGGTGTGCCGGCTGTATTGGTGACTAAGAGTTGGCCTGCTGTTGGTGCATTGGTACTGGTGACAGCGTTAGTACCGTTACCGATCAGTAAAGCGTTATTAGTAAAGCTACTAGCTCCAGTACCACCATCAGAGACTGCTAATGTGCCAGTCAGGTTGATGTTAGCGAATGTTGGTGTTGCTGTGACAGCCAAGTCTTGCGGTAGAGTCAGGGTTGGATTTGGAGCTGGGGTTGCTGGCAAGTCTCCTGCTGTCAGGAAGCCACAATCAGAGCCAACAAAACAAATCTGTTGGGTTGAGTCTATGGTGTCTGTTGTGGAGAGTAGGCTGCGGTAGAGAGAGCCATCAAAGAACTTGATGGCATCTGTGTCTTGGTCATAGTAGAGTTGTCCTCTGACTGATTGGGTTGCAGTGGATGGTTGTAAGTTAGGAGTCAGGACAAGAGAACCGTTAGCAACGACTGTCTCATTGAAGACGATCTCAGAGATAGAGCGGTTAGGATTAGTAAATGGGATAGCTGGGAGCTTGGAGGTGTCTATGGTGTTAACTGGTGATTGTCTTGTGATAATGGCATCTTCTGTATCATCACTCGTACTGAACCGTAGGCCTGCGACAGTGGCTATGAGCAACAGCACTATGAGTACTGGAAGGATACTTGTTGTGAGTATCTTTCTTTTTAGCTTTTTGTCTGTATTGGTTTTTTCTCGGTGTTGGGGAGATGATGTAGGTGGTTGGGAGATACCTGTTGGTTGGGAGGAGTGTGTTGGTTGTTGTGTGCCTGTTGAGTACGGTGTGTGTGTTGTAGCTGATGGAGATTGACTTGAGTCGTTCTCTAGAGAGGAGTCATCGTAGGCTATTTTACTGGTGGTAGTTGGACGGACGGTAGAGTCAATGACAGTAGGCTGAGATTGTTGTGGGGTGGTTTTACGTTCTAGCATATGATGCCGCCAACAGTCCGTGCATTAGGATGACGAGGAGATAGAAAAGATAGACGAGTTGAATGAGATGAATAGCTTCTGTTTGTAACAGTCGTTATTGCAAGACGGAGCAAGACAATTGGCACAGAAAAAAACACTAGGAATAGGTACCTAAGATGTGCGGTAGGAAGAACCAATGATGATTGGTTCAAATGAGACTTTGCGAGTCGTATCATAATTGTTTATTTTGATCTGTTTTTATTGTCAGTCAGATCTGTTATTAGTGTATACAAAATTGACTCAATTTTAAACAAAAGCAGTATAAGTTATCCACAGTTTTAACAGATAAATGCAGTAATACAGCTACAGACATACCACTATTTGTTGTAAATAGTATAACGCTTATGCTTATTTGTAGGTGTTAAAGACACGATACAGCGAGGCAGAGACACAACACACCAAGACTATGCTTGGATCTATGTATTTTATGAAGATTATGTGAGATTACGTGAGATTATGTGAGATTACGTGAGATTATGTGAGATTACGTGAGATTAATCGAGATTATATATTTCATTTTGCTCATTATTGCCATAATCATCATTTAAAAATGATTCGTAGGTGCCCCACTCGTATAATTGGTAGATTTTATTTGGTACTACCCAGTCGGCTTTCTTGCCATGTAGGTAATACGGCAAGCTGGAATACGGCCAGTTGTAATAATCTTTAGGGTTGCGGTGGATATATCTACTTATGTGTAATAGATACGGATCACTGTCAATCCGTGAAGCTTTGTAGACCCCCTGGAACAGTGGGCCAACCCGCTCATACTTGCGGTTGAAGTATGCCGTATAGGTACCGCTGACTCGGCGCATCAGTCCACTGATGGCTGCAGGGTCATTGTTAAGATAGAACAACAGATGAAAATGATTAGGCATCAGGCAGAAGCTGAGCAGCTCTACTCTGCCGGCGTAGCTTTCGTATAGTATACCGCGGGGGCTCTGTTCTTTGCTGCGGGTTAAGTGCCGTTTTAGTAATCCGAGGAACATGACGTAGTCTTGTTCATCCAGAAATATAGTGCGCTTTTCTACCCCGCGGTTATAGACATGATAGTAGGCATCTTCTACATATTGCTTGACGACATTCCGAGCTGGCATACCCCAATTCTACCACCCCCACCATAAACCCACAACCCCAATCAACTCTAACCTGCAGAGGTCGGACCTCAGCAAACAACACAATCAACTGTTTGAGCCGCCCACACCTTGCAGAGGTCGGACCTCTGCAAGAAAAGAGCTGTGTGATAATGCTCAGCGACAGACGGACTGTTCTGTTGGGGCTTTTATGAAGGTACTGCTACTGGATGATTTGGTAGTCGAAGTTGTAGTTGGTTCCTGTTGTTGGAGCAGATAGGAACTTGATCGTGAAACCACTGGTGTTACATTCTACGAAGTAATCGATTCCAACTGATGATCCCCCAAAAGATATAATAAGCACCACCACTCCCCAATTCCAAGGTTCAACCTTGGAGTATTAGTTAAAGTCTTTTAGGGCTTTTTTGATTTCGTCTAATTCAGCTTTTTTACTTTTATAGTCAGCAAGAAATAGTAAGTATTCTTCGGGTGAACTAAACTCACTTAGCATCTTTTCAGGTTTCAGCCACGAATAACTGCCCTGCCCTATCCACGCTGAAAGTGAAGAATACTTGTAAGTAAGGTAGTTTTGACCTATGTCCAAAGGGTTTAGGTGTATGTACCGGTGGACGTGAGTAAAATATGACTCATTATCTACTGGTACTGCTTTATATATACCCTGAAACAGTTTGCCCACCCGTTCGTATTTTTTATTGAAGTACATACTGTAAGCAGTTCCTAGAGATCTCATGAATTTTGTAACCGATTCGGCGTCTTCCTGATATAAAAGCAGATGGAAATGATTCGGCATTAAACAGTATGCTACCAATTCTAAGCTTTCGCTATAGTTAGGTTGCAACCTGAATCTAACATCTTTTTTAGGCTCCACTCCCAGATATCTATCGATTAGAAATAGAAAGTAATTATAATCGTCTTCGTCTAAAAATACTTCCCTCTTTTCAGCACCGCGATTAAAGATATGGTGGAAACTTTGTTCCCCGTATAATTTTTCTATGTATCGACTTGGCATAGCTATAACTATAGACCAGCCTACTCTAAACTCCAAGGTTGAACCTTGGAACAGTGTATGCGTCATAAAATTTTGGTTGGCGTGGTTGGAGCTCTGTTTGCGGTTTTATTTTATTTCGAGGGCTTCTAGGATGGGCTGAAATTGGTTTTTCTGAACCGATTCATAATTGGCCGCCGCGGTCTGCATTGATATGTATACTGCCGTGTTCGGGTCTTTTTCTATAATAAGTAGCTTTTGTTGAACATTTTCACTACTAGGACCATTGTAGGTAAACACTATCTCTACGGCGTCTTTACCCCCTACCGAAAGCTGATTCTCCGAAAGAACCGAATAGCCAGGGTATCTGTCTGGAAGGGCTTTTTCTGCGTTAGCAGATAGCAAATCTAATACGTCTACGTTTGCGAGGGTTGTTACGGCCCTGAGGCCGGTTTCTTGGCGAATAGACACTATTGTTGGTGGATCTTGGCTTGTTAGGCGAAACAGAAAGCCGTCTTCCCTGTCTGTATCTGTCAGTTGGTCGCTCGTGAGTGGGTCTGGGTATGACAACGACACGCCGCTAGATTGATCCGAAATCTGATAGATAGCTAGAACGTTGGTCTGGTCCTGTGCAACATTATTATCATTTTTCATGAACAACACCGTCGATACTGTTGCCACGAACAGAACCACAAATACCCCTATCACTAGCTTTAGACTTTTCTTCATAGCTAGTAGTATAACCACTCTTGGAGGCGAAGACTAGAGGCTACCGACCTTGTTCTAGGTATTACTCCAAGGTTGAACCTTGGAGTAAAGGTTCTGACTTGGTTGGCGGTATTATACGTTCCGGCTCCAACCGCTGTACTTGCAAGCTCTGATGCACCGACTGAGTTAGCTGCTAATTGTCCGGCTGTTATTGTGTCAGCGTTGATGCTGAGATTAATACTACTACCAACCGCAGACACAGCTAATTGTGTATTTCCGACAACACTAAGACCACCAGCTAGACCATTGAGTGTCGTGACTCCACCGGATCCACCGATGGTAGCTGCATCTACGAGCGTAAAGTTACCGGTGGCGTTATTGTAGGTATAGACGTAGCCATTGACGCCTGCACCAAGTGTATTTGTTGTACTATAATCAACAGCTAGTAATGTGCCATCTATAATTTCGGTGCTATCGATGTCTGCTCCAAGCGATGCGCTAAGAGATAAGCTACCCCCGAGTGAGACTATTCCACCGCCAGATATTCCGGAACTTGTGTTGATCGTAACAATATTATTCGCCAGTTCGCTGTTCTCTATTGTCTGCCCTAAAACAGATACTTGACCCGATGCATCCGGGAAAGTATACAGCCGAGTTGCATTGAGATCTGCAACGTCAAACTCTCCATAATATAGACCACCAGAGGCTTCAAGTATGCGAAGCTGTGAACCAGCATTATTGAGTACAATATCGAAACCACCTGACTGCACCCAATCAGCAGACAAATCGCCGAGGCTCAAGTTGCGTGCCCCACCAAGTGATATGTTGCCACCTCCCTGCAAGCCAGAGCCAGTATTAACACCCAGCTGAGAGTTGACGAGATTCGTGTTAGCAACGGTTCCGGCTGCGATGTCGGTACCTGTGATGGCGGCGTCTATTATTTCACTACTGCCAACAGCATTAGCTGCTATAGTTGCCAGCCCGGTTGCATTAATCGTTATGTCGCCGCTGAGAGTGACGAAGGTCGGTATGCCGGATGCATTAGCGATCAGTACTTGGCCAGTGGTTCCAGCGGCAGTAGCTTGGAGTGATCCAGTTGTGTTGCCGTAGATAACACCGTTTTGGATGAAGGTAGCCGCGCCGGTACCTCCTCTGACTACGGATAATTGCCCTGTCCAACCAAGAGTCAGGTTGTTAGCGGTAATAGAGCCAGTCACGTTAGTGTCATTCGTGACGCTGGTTGCTCCAGAGCCGGATGATCCAGCGACAGCACTGGTGATTCTCCAGCGACTCGCACCACTGTCGTAGACCAGGCTGATTGAAGCACCACTTGGCAGAGGTAAGTTGGCGCTGGTACCTGTAGTGATGCGGTTAGCAGCAGTAGAGCTTGCTGATTCGTTAGTAAGAGATGCGGTGGTGGCGCCAGCGTTGATGATGGTGAGTAATTCCCCGTTCCTACCACCCGCTATACCGGTGATGGTCTGAGCGCTGGCACCAGTGAGGCGGATTAAGCTAGCATCTGCGAAGGATACGTTATTGGTTGTGCCAGTAGTCGTGTAGTCAGTGCCTCTTTGAAAAGCAACTGATTGAGTGACGTCAAGTGTACCAGAGAAGCTTGGGTTACTGACGACATTGACAGTCAGCGTACCGTTAGCTCCTGTATCTGCAATGGATATGTTACTACCAGCAGTAAGGACTCTCTCATCACTGAGGGCAGCGTCAAGGGCGAGGGTCAGATATTGCGCGCCAGAAGGTGCACCGGTTGCTCCACCACCGTCATCGTTGGCACAAATGACGTTACCACTGGCGTCAGTCGTCAGGGTACCACCGTTGGTGAAGGTCGAACAGTTATAGGCGTTGAACTGGATCAGTTGGGAGGTGTTGACCGTGAGGGCAGCAGAGCCGTTTTGGATCAATGATACAGTGGTTGCATCTGTGGTACCAATGCTTATTGCACCAGCTTGTCCACCGTCAAGAATGTCACCAGTGCCACCGACACCAGCACAGTTACCACTGGTAAGACAGACATCGCCTGATTCGTTTGGTAGATTGATCACATTGTTCTGAGTTGGGGTAGTAATGCCGAGTGTTGAAGTAAAGCTAGAGTCAGGCTTTGATAGAGTTTCTGCAGAGTTAGCTCTGAAGGCATACGGTACACTGGTGAGTTTGAAGCGTGGGTTCATTTCTCCATCCCAAGTAGCGATACCGCTGTTTCCTCCAACGTTCATAGTAAGATAAAGATCCTCTGACCAATCTATGGTGGTATGGAAAGCAGTGACAGCGCCAAGATATACTGAGTAGTAACCCTTTTTAATATTTACAAGATTACCAGTGCTTCTGGTTTCTGTCCATTGGGCAGTGCCTCCGCTGGAAACGTAGTAGAGCTTAAACTCAAGGTGGTAGTTACCATCAGGAACTAGGGAGCCGGTGCTAGTGAGTATGCGGCCTTGGAAGTTGAGTTGGTTGGAGGTGGCGGCTTGGGCTGTAGTATTTTGTAGAACAGACATAAACGCACTGAGTGGGATGAGTGCAGCAATAATTACAAAAATTACTCCAATGCGCCTTAATACGTTTACGTGTGTTTTACCAACACAAAAACTAGCCAAGGTAAAATGAAACCCGACATACTTAGCTACCCATCGCGGGTAAACAGATCCAATTACACAGGATTCTTTTCCCGAGCGAACCATATTTTACTTTTCTTTCTGTTTTTATTTTGAGAACTTTTTTTGTTTCTAGTTGCGAGTAGCTTAGTTCAAGTTTTTATCGTTTAAAAAGAGTTTGTGTGTGTTTTTATTTTTAACTAGTAATTATACTATCCTCCATGTAAAAGGTTTTATACAATAGATTCGTAGGTTTAAATTACAACAATATGTGAATTATTAGTTAGTTTGGACAGCTTGTATGATTTGGTAGTTGAATCTGTATTCTTTCTCAGCATCTGGAGCATTTATGAAATTAACTATTACTTCATTTTCAGTGGTTGATTCTACATATGCGCCTAGTTTTGCGCCATCTAGACCAACCCCTGTGATAGTGACAATCGGAGCAACGTCGTACGATGCGTTGAATACCAGCTTCAATTTACCGTCAACTGGTGCAATTATATCTGTTGCTAGAGTAATAGTACCCGCAACGTCCGTACCGGCCACAGCTGCTTCAGCCAAGTTAGTTGAAGTACCTAATACTTCAGTAACCGGTACGTTCCCCTGTGTTATGATCTTGCCGTTCACCTTGATATCAGCTACTTCAGTCATACCTGTTACCTTAAGATTGGCAATCGTAGCCGTACCGGTGACTGTGAGGTTAGCTAGTTGGGTGGTGCCTGTTACTGTCAGATTTGTAAGTGTGGTGTTACCAGATACGTTGAGTGAGCCAGCTATTTGTAGGTTGCTGCCAAACAGTGCATTGCCGATTACTTCCATAGACTGAACTTGTAGTGACTGGTCTAGGTTGTTTTTGTCATAGACACTAAAGATGACGTTTACTTTGGCTACTTTTACGCCGTCTATTTCTTCTGTAACGGTAGACCAATCTATGACTTCAGTAGTCTTAGCAAAGACATGCGATACATCGAACTGACCAGCGTCGCGCATGGCGTATCCAGCTACTGATGAGGTTATGAGGTTGTCACCTATAGCGATGTTACCGCTACCATTGTCTGTGATCCATACTTCGCCGTTACCAACTGCCATGATGAGTTCTGGGTTGTCTACGCCTATAGGGAGTAGTGGGTTTATAGCTCCTAGGTAAGCTCCAAAGACACTTGGGTCGTTTGCTATTGTTGACTTAGCCACGCCGTAGATTGGTTCGTTGCTTCCTTCGGCGTATTGCTTAGTTCCATCTAGCGATACAACTTGGCCAGTCTCTGTTTCTGTAGAGTCTGTAACGATACCATAGTGAGAGCCAGTGAAGGCGTTGTAGCTTACTGTGCCAGCAGTAACCGTAATATTACCCTGTGATACTCCTGCTACCTGGAGGTCTAGTAATGTGCCGTCAGTAGTACGGTTAAGGAAACCGTACGAGTTAGTTGTGTCAACGCCAAAGATTGATGTGCCGGCGGCGTTAAGGACGTTTAGAGCGGCTGTGGAGTTGGCTGAGTTTTGGAGGGTGAGGTTACCGGTCAGCCCAAGATTTAGCACTTGTGAGGTATTATTGCCGTCGTAGACTGTGAGGCGGCCGTTGGAGCTGAAGGGCTTGAACAAGTTGTTCCTCAGCACGGAGACGGTGTCGGAGTCTCGGTTAGCCGCAGCCAGGTCAGGGTCGCCGTCACCGTCGAAGTCGGCTGCAGTAATGGAAGTTGGACGACCGCCGGTGAAGAAGTCTACTTTGGGGGCGAAGGTGCCGTCGCCGTTGTTTATCAAGACTGAGGTATTTGAGCCGTTTAAATCACCTCCAGCTAAGTCAGGGCTACCGTCGCCGTTAAAATCAGCTATGGCGACAGTATATGGGGAAGAGCCAGCATCGTAGTCTACTTTAGGGGCGAAGGTGCCGTCGCCGTTGTTTATCAAGACTGAGACGCCAATGCCAAAAGTAGTAGCAGTAGCTATATCTGGGTCGCCATCGTTGTTTAGGTCGACTGTGGTGACGGAGCGTGGTTGACCACTAGTAGTATAGTCTACTTTGGGGGCGAAGGTGCCGTCGCCGTTGTTTATAAATACGGAAACGTTGTCTGAGCTAACATTGCCTACAGCTAAGTCAAGGCTACCGTCGCCGTTCAGATCGGCTGCATCGACAGAATCTGCAGTAGTACCAGCCGAGTATGATGTCCCAAAGGCGAAGGTGCCGTCGCCGTTGTTAATGGAGACAGTGAGATTATTGCTATTAGCTGTGGCCAAGTCGGGAGAACCGTCAGCATTAAAGTCTCCAGCAATGACAAATCCCGACCCTGCTGCCCCAGACAAGGTGTCTACTTTAGGGGCGAAGGTGCCGTCGCCGTTGTTCATGAAGAGGGAGACGGTATTTGTGCCATCGTTACCAACAGCCAAGTCAAGGTGGCCGTCGCCGTTCAGATCGGCTGCATCAACTGATCTTGGGTACCTGCTAGCTGTATAGTCTACTTTGGGGGCGAAGGTGCCGTCGCCGTTGTTTATAAATACGGAAACGGTGTCGGAGTCTCGGTTAGCCACAGCTAAGTCAGCTTTACCATCACCGTTGAGGTCGGCTGCAGTGACGAATTCTGGACGGTCACCTGTCGTATAGTCTACTTTGGGGGCGAACAGGGGAACTTCTACAGATAACGTACCACCTATAGTTGTGCTGCCCTGTCCATCGACACGAAATATTTGTTTATTGTCTAAACCTTCTACCTGCAGAGCATCGCTACCGGTGCTATAGAGTCTAACTAATGGTGATTTAGTGACACTGAGCGCTTTTAAGCTGATAATAGAGATAGTGTTGGAGGTTCTACCGGTAACTATTAAATTAGGATTACCGTCGCCGTTTAGGTCGGCTGTTGAGATGGACGTTAGGAATGTGCCAGCTGTGGTGTAGTCGACTTTTGCGGCGAAGGTGCCGTCGCCGTTGTTTATAAATACGGAGACAGTATCGGGAAAATAATTAGAAGTAGCTAGATCTGGGTTGCCATCGTTGTTCAGGTCAGCAGTGGTGATAGAGGTTGGGGAAGCAATACCAGTAGTGTAGTCGACTTTTGCGGCGAAGGTACCGTCGCCGTTGTTGATGAAGACTGAGACAGTGTCTGAGCCATTATTACCAACAGCCAGGTCGGGGTCATCGTCGCCGTTGAGGTCGGCTGCAGTGACGGAAACTGGGAATGTTCCTGTGGTGTAGTCAACTTTTGCGGCGAAGGTGCCGTCGCCGTTATTCATGAATACGGAGATAGTATTGGAATCACGGTTAGCAGTAGCTAGGTCGGGGTCGCCGTCGCCGTTTAGGTCTTCAGCAAAGACTGAGCGTGGGCTAAAGTCAGTAGTGTAGTCGACTTTTGCGGCGAAGGTGCCGTCGCCGTTATTCATGAATACGGAGATAGTATCGGCAATAGAATTTGAAGTCACCAGGTCAGGGTGGCCGTCGTTGTTGAAGTTTCCTATCGTGGCGGACCATGCACCGTCGCCTGCCGTGTAGTCGACTTTTGCGGCGAAGGTGCCGTCGCCGTTGTTGATGAAGATGGAGACGGTGTCGTCGACGATGTTAGCAGTAGCCAAGTCTGGGTTGCCGTCGCCGTTGAGGTCGGCTGCAGTGACGGAAACTGGGAATGTTCCTGTGGTGTAGTCAACTTTTGCGGCGAAGGTGCCGTCGCCGTTGTTGATGAAGATGGAGACGGTGTCGGAGCTACTGTTAGCGACAGCCAGGTCAGGATTGCCGTCGCCGTTTAGGTCGGCTGTGGTGACTGAGTATGGTTGATCACCAGTAGTATAGTCTACTGTAGAAATGAGCCTAGTGCTGTCTGATGAAGTGCCAACCGTGAGAGACTTATTAGTTGTATCGACATTTAAAACTGACGAACCACTAGAATTCTGCACTGAGAACGCATTAGCAGAATCAGAACTGTTCTTTACAACCAGATTAGCGCTGTTTAGATTTAGAGTATTACTGGTAGCGATTCGTCCATCACTAAGCGTTGTAGTCCCTGCTCCAACACTGACTTCACCAAGGAAGTTACCAGTGAAGAACTTGTTGCCGTTGGTTGTGTAGTCTGATGCAGTAGCTCCTATGTTCTGGATGTTGTATTTAGTGACAGTGATAGATGCGTCGTAGCTAACGGCTGGGCTAACAGTGTAGGTGCCATCTGCAT
>Ga0307983_1001289_pt1 | contig 10966 bp, 2 predicted proteins | sample OrgLakmetagen991_FD_201845 | JGI IMG/M metagenome (GOLD analysis project Ga0307983, IMG submission 201845) | Saline water microbial communities from Organic Lake, Antarctica - #991 | ecosystem: Environmental > Aquatic > Non-marine Saline and Alkaline > Saline | place: Antarctica: Organic Lake... | reverse complement strand
AACTCAAGGCGACCTTTGATGGGCCTCCAGTCACCAGAAGGTGCCGATGCACGGGCAGCACGGATTTGCTCGGGGCCAGTACCGGGGCGCAAAGCACCAGCAACCCAGATTCCGTATGCGTCCTCGCCAGCGAATACATCGGCAAATGCAGAAGCTGTGTCATCATAGTGGCGGACCGCTTGAGCTGCGTCCGCATCCATGCCAGCGTGTCCACCGGCAAGTGTCAGCTGCCCCACGGGGACGCTAGAGCCCTCCATGGTCTGCAACGAGCCGGTGTGGAAGTAGGCGTACTGACTACGAGAGCGTGGGGGACGTGTACCGGCAGTCATACCAATGTGGTCAACTCCCCACGAGGCAATGTGGCCGAAAACTCGCCCCTCGTCATCGATAGTAAGGGGGGTAGGTCTGTTTAGCTTAGGATTAGCAAACCAAGCCTTAGGGGGCTCCATGGGGATAGCACCCGCAACCACACCGCAAGCGACTAGCGCGGATGCGTCCAAAGGGTTGACTCCATCAACGTAGATACCGTCTGCTTGCATTGCTTCCTCCTGTGTGCCGTCGGTCTCTTCAACGACCTGGATATAGCATTCCTGGAATGCTGGTTTAGGTACAATCGTGACAGCCATAACTCTGGCTTGTCTAATATATATTTTATCGGACTTTTCATCCTCTGTTTCATCAGATTTAGATAGCTCGGCGTCAATTTCTGGAACTTCGGCCTCGTCCTCTTCGAACTTGTCCATGTCGGCAGAGACCCCACGGAGGAACCCATACCGAACCAGACGCTCAGCCTCTCTACCATAATCTCCAGTATCAAAGTAGCCGTAGCCGTTTCCGATACCAGCCGCCACTCGCTCCATGTGAACAATCTGCCCAACAACAACAGAGCCGTCGTGCCCTGGGCCAGTCTTGATTTGCCACAGCAAAGGCAGGGGCAAACTGCGCAGGTCGATAGAGTCCTTGTAGAAAATTCGACCGTCTCCGGTTTCTACACCCTCGGGGATGATGAGGGGGATAACAAACGGAGCGCCTCGTTGAGTGATGTCAGGTGAGGGTCCAGAACGCCCAACAAGACGAGACTTAGCCGAGTGGGCCCTGGCACGCAAAGTAAACTCGCTAATAATAGTTTCAGTAGTCTTTAGTGTCTCAATCTCCGGGGACACCATCTGGGGCTCAGCGGAGGCACGCACAGACTTTTTCTTGCCAGCATTACGCTTATCCCCAGGCCACATACCGGTCATCTCTTTGTGCCGGAGGGCACAATACCCTTTCGCCCGTGGCCCCATGTACTTCTTGAGGTAGCGGTTACAGCGGGTCCAGTCTCCGCCAGTGCCCCAGCGAATCTTGAGGCCACCCTTGCCCACTGTCCAGTAGCGACGCAAAGTTTCAGCGTTGCCCTTGTTGCGGTCAGCGCCACCAGCAGCCATGATGCTACGAAGCAGGAAATTGTTGCTCAGGGCAGCGGAAGCTGACACTGGTGTGACTTCCTCACCGTCAATTTGTTCAACAACAGATGAGAGCGCCATGTTGTCCAGAACCACGACCGGAGGGGGTGTAGGACTGTTGAGGTCCGCCATAAGCTTGTCGTCTTTGACCCACTCGCCTGGGTCGCGCCGGTAGGTAGAGGGTGTTGTGCTCTTTGCGTTAGCGGGCACAAGAGAGAGCAACGTCATGACAGCTTGAGGGTCGTCAGGAGCAACAATGGCCAAGTAGATAGGAGCTACATCCGAAGTTTCGGGTGTAAGTTCTGTAGTCCCTGTGGCCGCAGCAATAACACCTGAAGCGTAGATGTTGTACTTTTTGCCAATCTCATCTTCGTTCTTTTTGCTGTACACCTCGCCACGGGATTTCTTAGCGTCTGTGGGGACCACTGGGTTGTACCAACCAGACTGATAGGAGCCTGAGCTACCTCCGAGGGTGTTGTCCAACCAATCACGAAGAAGCGGGTCGTTGGCAACGTTGGGGGCAGTGGCGGGATTCCACCCTGCCCTAGCGCTACCGTCAGGGTTGAAAGCGCCCTGGTAATAACGACCCATAGCCGTGTTGAAATCTGGTACGGCCTTGGGGACAAAAGCGGGTGCAGGCCCTGGCTCATACTCGGGTGCAAGACGTTGGTCCGATGCCCAAGTGCCCCAGTCAGTGACAAGCTGGCCCAGGTCGTTTGCATTGAGTGCAGGCAGACGCCCAGGGAGGTTAGCCTGGGGTTGGTCAATAGGTGTGCGGGGTTCTCCAAGAATCCCACTGAAATCTAGATTGCTAGCGGGCACCTGGGAAACAGGCTCAAATGTGCTGGACTCTTGGACAGTAGAGCCGGGTACCTCAACTGTGTTCCCATCAGCTAGCTGGACGCTGACAGACCCTGCTTCGGGGTTTTGCGCAGTAACAACACCAGAGTAGTTAGCGTCACCGCCAATAATAACGGTGGAGCCTGTCTGAGTGAATCGACCAAACTTATCTCGGACCTGGGTTGCAGCGTTCTCGGAGCGCTCTTCGTCTGTGTACACCCCGGGGGTATCGTCCTCACCAGCCGCCCTAATGGCGTACCCAGCTTGATAGTCCGCCAGCTCAGGGATTACCTCAGTGCTAAATCGGTCGTACGTGTCCCAGTCCATTTCTGGAATTGCGTGCTCGAACATATCTGTTTCGTCAAAATTCACTTCTTTGAGGGTGACTGACTTGAAGGGTGCACCGTCAAACATCGCGGAGATAGTAATAGCTGTTTCGGTGTCTATAGGAACGTAAATCTTTTCGCTTCTGTCATACGGGTCATCCAAGACTTTATCGAAGGTGTCAAAGTCGTGGTCGATGTTCCCCATGTCGTCCCAGTAGCCGTCATCCCAAACTTGGCATTTGCCGTCGGTTTCGATGCGATAGAGACGGTCAATAGCCCCCTTGTTTAGACTAATTCGGATAAAGAACTCTGTGAGATTTTCTTCATGTGAGAACGACTCAACATCAGTACGCTCGGCGTCGGGGTACTCCCCGTGCATAGCAGCGGTAATAGTGTCAACGATTCCTGAGGCCCAGCGTTGTGCGGCCTCACCCCCACGGAGGGCTGAAGATATGCGCCCATTGCTAGGGTAACCCTCATCAGAAGGGGTATAGCCTGTGCTTTTCTTGTCCACCTCGTGCCGGGGAAAGTAGTCCGCAATGTGCCGAACTTGGTCAATATTAATCTGCCCACCCGCAACTAAGGTACGGGCAGTACTCAGACCGACCTGAGAGCCACCGCGGGCCATCTCCTCGAGCCACTTGACGCCGCGCCTGGCCTCGGATGTCACAGACCTGGGCACTGTGTACATGCGGTCGTTGGCAGAAAGGACGGTGATGTCAAGCTCAGTAAGAGCTGCGTTAGCCAACTCCAAAGTAGACTTGGCGGGTTTCTTGACAGTCCTTTTCCACGTAAGCGAGGCGGTGATGGCCGAGAGAGTGTTAACCGCCACAACCGTGTTGCTGAGCTCGTCGACAACGACACCCATGCCGTCTTTACTAAAAAAGAATTGGGTGCCGACTCTGCCCACGCACTCAACTGCATTAGTCATAGTATTTCCCAGTTTCATATTCGGCTACTGCGGCAATATCAATTTGCTTGCCACTGTCAAAATCCTCAGTCACGTTAAGCTCTATAGCGTCTTCTTTTTCTAGGGTAATAATCCTGGTGTCGTCGTACATTCCAGGTGTCTCTTCGCCCTCAAACGGCTCCCAAAAACCTTCTCTTCGGACGGCTCTGATAAATTTTTCGATGATGTACACTACCTCGAGCACCTTGCCAGTTTTGTTATCTACCCAAAGTTGATAGTAATCAACTAACGGAGTTCCTTTTGCAATCATATTTATCTCCCTTTTATAATTGTAACGTGCCAGAGGTGGTGGTTATATCTAAATCTTGAGCAGCAAGGGGGGATTCTCGGTCCAAAGCGTTTGTAAACAGAGCAGCAGTCTGGGTAGAAATTTGAGTTACCGCAACTTCGGAACCTGGTCCTTGGGTTTCCACCCAACGAAGATTTTTTCTTATGAGAAAACTTCTGTCGTATTTTTTAATGTAAATATCTTCAACAAGCTCTTCCGGAGAACTAGGAGTCGGAATTAGAAAAGAATAAGTTGTCGCAGACAATTCTCTCATGAGGAGGGGAGTAATAGGCAGCCCAGAGAAAAATTCGAGATTGTGGAACACCATAATCGGACCAATTGTGTAGAGCCCTCCGCCTGACTGAAAGCGATACCCGGGGCCCTCCCTCAGTAACTCCGTTCCAGAATCAATAAAGAATCCTTTGCCAGTGTTGTCACCCAGGGAAATCATCACTTCCCTGCTATCAGTACCAAATTCTCGGTAGGTTGCACCATAAACAATTATTGTGTAGCCCACAAAAGACTCTTCCGGGTCTCTTGGATTTTCTAAACTTCCGTACTTGTCGAGAACTATAGGTCCTCTAAACAACTCTCTATTTCCCTTGACCATTATGTTTTCAAGTCCTTAATTTTCATTTTTAAACTGTTCACGTCTACCGCAAAGTAGTCCTCCAGAGACATACCCGCTATCCTATCTATTCCTTTGGCTCTCAGTGCCGATATGAGAAGAGGTGCCATGCCAGAGTTAATAGAGACCCCCGCAGAGGAGTCAATGGACAAACTATTTTTTATCATAAGCTCACCATTATGGTTGCGAGTATCTATCTGCTCAAAAGTTGATGTGTCCGGACCGTGCTTAGCTCCGTAGAGGTCGGAAGCGTTCGCCGTGAACCCTATCCTTCTAAAGACCTCTACAGGGTCAAAAATAATTTGAGCTGTCGTGTCGTACCCCGTATCGTTGCTGAATTGCTGATTCATGTACAAGAACGTGTACTGCGCCCCGGGGCCCTTAACATCATCTTTTGAGGAACTACCTTTTATAAAGTCCCCCCCAATATGCCTACCTATAGTACTATCTAATCGGCCAGAAGAGAAAATATTGACGAGAGTGTCTAAGGACTTCTTCCTAATAACATCCGAAGTGTCTCCGTTGTCTATTTCTACGGAAATAGTGTGATGAAGCATCCCAATATTATTTTCGTCTACTATTCTCTGAGCAATTGCCTCGGGCATCAGGAAAATTGGCTGCCCCTGGGAGTCGCTGTCGGTAACTACTTCAATATCATCTCCGGTTATTCCCCAGTTTTTTTCAATCTTCTGTAGCTCTTGCTGACGGGCGAGTCCCGTAAGATTCTTTTTTCCGTCAGTGAGATTACCAAATAATGCAAGGAGTTTATTTTCCGCCAAGATTGTGATGTCGACATCTGTTGCAGGCCGTGAGGACTGAACACCAGCGTCACTTAGTGCCTGCTCAATATCCCCCGGGGAGGCGTCAATAGGGAGAGTAATATCAAACATATTGTGGAAAGATTTTGGAGTTGTAGACGCATGAGTAGACTGGAAAAAATCTACTATTGCCCCAGGGTTGCCAGGAGTTGGCTCTTTGCTTGGCTTCATAGCGCGAAAGAACTTAAACACGTTCTCTCCTAAACTGCCAGCCCACGTGCCACCCTGAAGGTTTCTATCAGTTTCGCTGGTTGGGGATACTCCAGTATTAATAAGGTCACCAAAGCCGTCAGTCGTGTACTCATCTAATTGGATGGTGTCAGACCCTTGGAATTGCGGTCCCCCCTCTTTGTCAAGGTTCTCCATCAGCTTTAGGGCAGCCCAATCTGTAAGCTTTCCGGTTAGTCTGAGACGAACAGTGCCCTCCTTAGTGACAACCTTTTGAAACCTAACCCGCAAGTCCTCTATAGAAGCTCCATCAACTAGGGCGTAATACCCGCTGGCTGCTAAAGACCTCGACCCGTCGCGCAACTTACCTAAAATAGTTCCAATATTCTGGGTGCCCGTGGGGGCCTGCTCCCAGTTGGGAAGCTCACTAGACTCAGATATTTCTACACCAGAACCTGAAACCATGTCGGGACCCTGATACGCAGGGATGTTATATAACTTATCCTTACCTACCCTAAGTTGTTCTCCAAAGCCCTTATCCAATTGGACACCAAAGGTAACTCTGGCGTCTATTTCCGTAATAAACTCTTGCTCCGCCGTAACATCTTCGACCCCGACATCAAGGAACTTTTTGCCCTTAGCTGCGCCGGTCAGCATAACAACGTCAACCAGACCGCCCGTGTCCCCTGTTTTCACATACTCGGATATCTCAGTGACAATCCCCTTGCCGCCACCTATAAAAACAACAGCTCCGGGGACTAGTGTAATGCCGTTTCTGCTTTTAGGTAGCCCAAAGTCAGTCATACCTTCTAGCTCACTGAGTCCCTCGCCTACCCACTTAGAGAGAGTTGAAAGGTTGGTAGCACCCAAGAAAGCTATGGTAAACCCCTTCCCTGTGCCCAAAGTTTTTACTATACCAGTCAGAAGCTTTGTTACTGTGTTAGAAGGATAATCTTTTATTTGAGGGTCAGGGCCAGGTTTGCCACTAAGCGGCGTGCCGTCTGGGTTGGATTTACTGCCCATCGGGCCACTTCCAGGAGGTGTGGCAATCGTAGCCGGAGTGGCAGTGCCCGCTGGGGAGGAAGCAGGGGGGCTGGGGACAGCGTCAACGGCATCTTCGTTGGGTTCCCCGGACATCGAAACCACTGTCACTTTTGAGGTTGGCTCAAGGAAAACGGGATTGCCGAGGATTCCCCACCCGGGTATGTAGTCTCTGAAGGTGCCGGTGCTTGCCTTCCGGGCTGTCTTACCATTGGGTAATTTGACAACAGCCCCCAGGGGAAGCAGACTAAAAGCTTGTGCGACTGACAGGGCACTTCCCACGGTGGGAGCTGCAGCACCCCCCTCTGGGGTTCCGGTGGGAGGCGTGACAGCTCCGACAGTCACGGAGTTTTCAAGAGTGGTGCTTTGTGAAACAATTGTATTGAATTCACCGTCGTCGTATAGCACCAACATGTAGTCGGTGTACGTGTATGTCCCATCCTTATTTACTATTTTTTCCCTCTTGAGAGACTTCACCTCGGCGCCCATGCCAGCTTTGCTATGCGTGGGATTTGTAATGATGAGTCGGTCTCCTTCGACAATAACATTGTTGTTATTATCAACAAAAGAGCCCACTTGCTTGGGCTTTGATGTGTCGGCGTACAAAGTCAGGAGACTCTCGCTTTTGAGGTTTTTCTTAATTGATGAGTTGTACTTGACGTCGTCCAAGGAAAGCGCGACTTGCTGGTCAATTCTAGAAAACAAAGCCTTAGTTGACTGCCAACCGTTAGTCCCCAGTTCTCTTACTCGTGTGTCTCCGTTTTTTCTGGTTAACCGGTGATAGACGTGGAAGGAGTTGTCATTCTGGCGACGGACAATAACATCGAATCGGCCCTCTAGTCGCTCAATTGATGAGATAACAATGTGCCCGTTTTCTAGAACTTGTCCGTTATAAGCATCAACAACGGCTTGCCAGATAATGTCAGGCTCAGTTTGGTCTGTGTCAATTGCATCAGACGCTTTGTTGAGCGCTTCCACAGACGCAGGGGTGTCGTCGTCTTCATCCCCAAGGAGCGCGGACTGGATTGCGTCAGCAAGAATTTTTCCTGTGTGGGTAGTGGGTGCAGGGGGGCTATCGGGTGCGTCAATGCTCTCTACAGCACTACTAGTGAGTTCATCATCGACACCCTCACCCTCGCCGTAGTTCTCAACGTCAATGGACGTCGCAGCTGGTATCTTTTCTACGGCATCGATAAGACCGGTTACCTGAGCCCTTAGTTTATCCTTAGCCTTTGTAGGAATCTCGGCGCTATCAACAGAAACTACTTCTCCGGGGGCGCCAACTTCATCGGCCTCGGTTTCGGGTGCGAGCTCCCCCATCTTACTGACAGTAAACTTTTTGAATTTACCGTCAGTGTCAACAGTAAGAATGTTTGTGTTGCCGGTTTTTTCATTGACCTCAATTTGCACAGGAGTGACTGTACGATTGCTACCGTCGTAGGCAAAGGTAAGCTCTTTTTTGTTTTGGATAGCGTCGTTGACTTGCGCGTCAATGTCACCGCTCAAGTCGAGGACAGTGGGCTCGGAAGGTGTGGCTTCTTGCTCTTCGGGGGCTGGCTCTGTCTCGGGGGCTATTGGGCCAAATTCTTCCATGAGCCACTCACGGCGCTTGAGGAGTAAGTAAGTTATCTCATCGCCAGACAGAGCGTCGTCGGCAAAGATTGTATTGACAATCTCTGTAATTCTCTCTGGGGCCAAGTCGGCAACCACTTGTGCTGAGTCAGCTATTTCGTCGTCAGTCATCCCACCGAAGATGTCAGCGGCCTGCTGATTCATCTCGGGGTTCCGGAGGCTGTCAACAAGGAGCACGTCTTCAGGCATGTCTTTGTTCTTGCCCTGTGCCCTGTAGAACAAGGACCCACCCGGGTCGATACGGAAAACTTGACCGTCTCTGACCAGCATGTTGTCATACTCAAGACCGACAGCGTCCCAGTTGTTCAGCCACGCGTCAGGGACAAACCCCCTTAGAGCGGTAGCAAGGACCCCGGGGTCATCCAAAAACTCACTAAGCTCCCCCTCGGTGTTGGGGATGATAGGAGAGACAAGAGCAATACTGCCGTCATCAGCTGTGCCGAGATACACACGCCCCACTGGGATACCCATAGCTTCGTAGAGTGCGGAAGCGAGGACTTCGTTACGGGCGTGGTCGTCAGACTTGGGGAACTTCACATAGAACTGGTCCCCGTTTTCGTTCTCATACAGGCCACCGGGGTTGGAGCCGGACTGTCCACCAACTTTTTTCCAACCCGCAGTGTCATATGTTACGTCTGTGAATTCTTCTTCTGCTGCCGGAACTTCGCCAGAATCTCCTGGCCCAGTCCCTTCGTCCACTCCGCCTTCTCCTCCACCGTCATCTCCTGGTAGTTGCTCGGTAGAGACGTCAGATTCTTCTGGTTCTTCGGGTCCTTGTTCTCCTGCATTTTTCTGCGCTTCTTTCTCTGGGTCGGTGAAGAACTCTTCAAACTCAGCAATCCCAAAGACCGCAATCTCTTTACGGTCCCTAGCTGCCTGAAGGGCTTCTTCCTTATCTACAAATCTTTCGCTAACATCTAAAAAGACGTACTCTACGCCGTTTTTACCGGTGCTAGTCCAAGTACCAATATAATAGCCATCTTGCGTAAGCTTGTCAACATTGCGAGCTGCAAAAGCATCTAGATACTTGTCGGGGTCCGCCTCAAATTCCTGAAGAGTAACAACCTCTTCACGCTTACTAAGAGTCCCATCTTCATTGGGAATGTCTGCCTCAGCAGCAACCATGTACCCATCTTCGGGAATTTTCCCCGTAGTAAAGTTAACTGTAAAGCCGCCCTCTTTGGTGCCCTCAATCAGGGTGTCCTTCTCCGCCCGAGTTAGCCCGCCGAAAACGTTCTCGTCTACTTCTTCCACTCCCTCAGCTTCGAGCATTGCCTGTGTCTCGTCCGGTGTTGGCTCGTTGTTTTCGTAGGCTTCACGCAAAATTTCGTTGGTGTCAATACCCTGTAGCTGGAGGGCCTCGCGCAAAAACTCTGCGGGAACATCGTACGAGGACTCTTCGCCATCAGAGTCAAGGTATGTTGCCTGTGCGTACCCAGGGCGTCCGCCTACACCGTTGACAGCATCACGTAAAAGTTGCTCTAGAGTTTCAGGGGCGACATCGTTAGCTAAGCCAGCAGGGTCATTGGGAGCCCCATCAGCGGGTGTCTCTGAAATAACATCGCCAGGAGGCGTGTTCCCGCCGTCAAGGTCATACATCCCCTCGGGAATGTTTGGAAACTCCTCGTTTTCCGGCAGGAACTTTCGGTAGTCCTCAGTGTCAATAATTTCCTGGAGCTCTTCGTCAGTAAGTGCCTCAAGTAGTGGGGGAAGCTCTCCGCTTTCACGAAGGTCAGCCGGAGTCAACTCGGCAGATGCTTCTTCTTCTTCTTCTTCTTCCGCAGGGTCCTCAGGGATTTCTGCCACAGGCGCCTCTTCGGCGGTCTTGCCCTCTATGCCGTCCAGAATCCTATCGGCATCAGCACCTTGCTCCCTCAGTGCTGTGTACAGCGCTTCAGCACTAACAAACTCATCTCCGCCATCAAAGGGGAGCATACCGTCGCCCGTGCCCTCCTGCACCGCCTCGGTCAACGCCTCAGTGAGCTCACGCTCATCATAACGCTGGGCAAGCTCTGCTGGGTCATCAGTGTAGTCTGCAGATTCGACATCGCTGTTAGAGCCCTCAGGAAAAAACTCTCCGCGGTCTGTCTCATAGAAGCTTTCGGGTATAACCGGGGCTTCCGACTCTTCAGCCAGTTCAGGAAATTCATTATCGTCGCGGTAGTCCTGAACCATGCCCTCATCAAACTCTGGGCTGTCTGCCTCAATTTGGCCCTGCTCAAAAGCGCCAGCGGCAGTGTCGAACTCCCCAACTAAATTAGAATTGCTACCATCGGGGCCATCGAGAAGCAGGCCCCAGTTGCCATTGGGAAGCTCGCTAATCTCAAAAATTCCATTGTTACTTGATTCATAAATGTACGAACCATCAGGACTTGTCGACCAGCTGTACCCTGCGGCCAACTCACGAGGTGTTAAAGTGCCCTGGTCCATACTTTCTTCTGACTCAGAGAGTTCCCCCTCAGGAATCATAGCTACTGCATCTTGACCCTTTGCGAACAGGGGTTCGTCGGTGTCAATAGCTTTCTGGATGCTCACCCAGTTCTCGTGGGCAGAGATAGGGACAATCCCGCTCAGCTCTACTCGAGAGAGGATAAACCCAGTGTCGCTCTTTAGAACTTGGTAGTTGCCAGGCTCGTCTTCCCACGCGGAAGTAACATTGGCTTCGTTAATACCCTGAGGCATAGTGATATCGTCTGTGCTTACAGGGTCAAACCCGTAAGGCTGGTCTACAAAAACCATAGCGGACTCATCGACAATCGTGTCAGACGCGGAAGTCTTGGCGGGTGTGCCACTCAGACCGTCTGCGTCGTCTTTACCCGGAATAAGAGCT
>Ga0307983_1001285_pt1 | contig 10986 bp, 7 predicted proteins | sample OrgLakmetagen991_FD_201845 | JGI IMG/M metagenome (GOLD analysis project Ga0307983, IMG submission 201845) | Saline water microbial communities from Organic Lake, Antarctica - #991 | ecosystem: Environmental > Aquatic > Non-marine Saline and Alkaline > Saline | place: Antarctica: Organic Lake... | reverse complement strand
ATTATTATTTTTATTTTTATTATTATTTTTATTATTATTTTTTAATTAATCTAGATGTTATTAAATATTTGTTCTAGATTATTATTTTTATTTTTATTTTTAATTAATCTAGATGTTATTAAATATTTGTTCTAGATTATTATTTTTATTTTTATTTTTAATTAATCTAGATGTTATTAAATATTTGTTCTAGATTATTATTTTTATTTTTATTATTATTTTTATTATTATTTTTTAATTAATCTAGATGTTATTAAATATTTGTTCTAGATTATTATTTTTATTATTAATTATTTTATTATTATTATTTTTTAATTAATCTAGATGTTATTAAATATTTGTTCTAGATTATTATTTTTATTATTAATTATTTTATTATTATTATTTTTTAATTAATCTAGATGTTATTAAATATTTGTTCTAGATTATTATTTTTATTTTTATTTTTAATTAATCTAGATGTTATTAAATGTTCTAGATTATGTAAATGTTCTAGATGTTATTAAATGTTCTAGATTATGTAAATGTTCTAGATGTTATTAAATGTTCTAGATGTTATTAAATGTTCTAGATGTTATTAAATGTTCTAGATTATGATTATTATTTTTATTATTATTTTATAATTTAAATTAAATACATATTTAAATATAATAAACAAATCATAATAAAATTAATACTAAAATAACATCAACAATTAATATAAATAATATGGATAATATGGATAATATGGATAATATGGATAATATGAATAATATGGATAATATGAATAATATGGATAATATGGATACAGTAAATATATTATTAGAATTACAAAATAGTATAGATGAATTAAATAATAGTGAATTAAATTTAATGAATTATAATAATATAAATAGTTTGGATCAATTAGAAAATAATTTTTTAAATAGTAATGAAATAGATACACATAATTATATAATGAATATAATGGAATTAAATAGAATTTATTTATTAAATACTTATGATAATGTATTATATAATAGTAATACAATTTATGATGATGGCTATATTCCTATAATTAAAGATAATAAATTTGATATTAAAGATACTAAATTATTTATTAAACATATACATAAAGAAAAAGTTAAATGTAATATATGTTATATAAGTAAAAAAAAACATGTAGAAATAATAACTTGTAAACATCAATTTTGTAATAAATGTATAACTTTATGGTTAAATAAATCTGATTATTGTCCTATGTGTCGTACTAATATAATTAAATAAATTAATAATTTATAAACTAAAATAATAATAAGTTAATTAGATAAATAAATTAGATAAATAATTAGATAAAAAATAAATAATTATATAAAAATAATAATTATAGAATATAAATAAAATGAATATTAATGTATTAAATCAAGAACAAGAAGCATTAGACATATTATTTAGTAAAATTAAGGAAGAAGAATTTATTTCTAATATATTAACAAGAACTAAAATATTAAATATATATGAAAAATATGAATCAGATGTTATTAAATTACCTTTAACTGAAAAAAAAGTTATCCGTCAAATTTTAAATACTTGCTTAAGATTTGTTAATATGAGTATACAAGAATTAGATATTTTATTATCTGTTGGAGTAAATAATTTAACAAAAAATGTCTTAAAAATGTCAGTAGAACAACTTATAAATCATTTAATTAATGAAAATAATGATACTAATGATGTTTATATAATAGAAAGAATAATAAGTCAAATAAATAATAAATTACCATATGATTTAAGACCAAAATTTAAACCATTACAAAAAATAGAATTAATTAAATTAATAGATAATTCACACTCATTAAAAAATACAAATAATAATAAATTAATTACAAATAATAATAAATTAATTACAAATAATAATAATAAATCAACTAAATCTAATGAATTAACTAAATATAATAAATCTAATGAATCTACTGAATCAACTGAATCTACTAAATCTAATGAATCTACTGAATCAACTGAATCTACTAAATCTAATGAATCAACTGAATCTACTGAATCTAATAAATCAACTGAATCTAATAAATCTACTGAATCAACTGAATCTAATGAATCAACTGAATCTAATGAATCTAATGAATCAACTGAATCTAATGAAAAATTTTATATAGGTAAAAATAAAGAATCTTTTGAAGAGGTGGAAACATCATTAACAAGTAGTTTTTTAAAAAGTTTAGAATTAGATTATAATGATATAGTAAATCATGATGATTGGAATGATTTACAAAAAAAGGGATATGAATTAAAAGATTATAAAGATAAAATAAGTATGGAAATAGATAGTGGAACATATGAAGAGCAATTAAAACGTTTTTTAGAAAAAAAAGCATATGAAGAATTAAAAGAAGAAGATAAGGAAGATAAGGAAACATCATTAAAAAAAATAAAAGCTGCTTATATAGATAAATATCCAGATTTACATTATTCACCAAAAGATGGTAAATTTTATTTTTACGATCATGCAGGTGGAACATTAGTAGATGCAGATGCTTTAACAAGTAGTATTAATTTTAAAATAGATGAAAATGACCCAAAATTAAATAAAAAAGATAAAAAGGAATTTATACATATGTTGAAAAAATATAATATACCTAGAAATAAAATTGATAATGCTGTAGACTATATTGAAGATACAAATTTAAATATAGATTTTAAACAAGTTAATGTTAATGAAGAAGATATTATAACTGAAGAAGATTTAATATCTGAAGAAAATTTAATTTCCGAATATTTAATAGAAAATAACACAACCCCTTTAAATTTATTATATAATTATTTAACATCTAGATATATGCTATATTTTTATATAGTGTTTGTTTTAATATTAGTTGTAATATTAATTTATATATTTTTTTTTAAAAATAATGTAAATAATTATAATCAATCTAATAAATCTTATCAATCTAGTAAATATAATCAATCTAGTAATAATATTTCATCTAATCAATCACCTCAATCTAGTAATAATATTTCATCTAATCAATCACCTCAAACTAACAATAATATAACATCTAATAAATCATCTCAATCTAGCAATAATATAACATCTAATAAATCATCTCAATCTAGCAATAATATAACATCTAATAAATCATCTCAATCTAGCAATAATATAACATCTAATAAATCATCTCAATCTAGCAATAATATAACATCTAATAAATCTAATAAATCTAATAAATCTAATAATAAAAATAAAAAACCAGTAAATACAAATAATAATTTCCGTAAAATTTAATAATTTCCGTAAAATTTAATAATTTCCGTAAAATTTAATAATTTCCGTAAAATTTAATAATTTCCTTAAAATTTAATAATTTAATTTAAATAATTAAGAAATATTAAATTAAAATATAATGAAAATTAATTTTTTAGAACCAAGTAAAAGAATTAAAGGTAAAGAAAATAAAAGTAAATTATTATTACCAGATTCTGATTTATATAAATTTATTAGTCAATATAGACAAAATATTATAAATACAGGTAGTAATATATCAGAAAATAGAATGGATTTACATATTGAAATATTAAAACGTTCAGATGCAAAAAATGAAGTTATGTTTTTAAAAAATGTTTTACAATTAGAAAATAATGATATTGATGTAGAAAATAATGAAAATTTTGGATTTTTAGGTAAAGCTTTTGTTTTATTTACAAATGAAATAAATAATTATGGTAAAACACATATTACAATAGTATATTTTACAAATGATACAATGAATTTATCAGATGTATTAAACTTAAAACCTTAAAACCTTGATAACAGTTATTAAATTTTAAATTCTAGTTATCTAATTATCTAATTATCTAGTTAGTTATTTATTTTTATTTAGTTATTTAGTTATTTAGTTATTTAGTTATTTAGTTATTTAGTTATTTAGTTATTTAGTTATTTAGTTATTTAGTTATTTAGTTATTTAGTTATTTAGTTATTTAGTTATTTAGTTATTTAGTTATTTAGTTAGTTATTTATTTAGTTATTTAGTTATTTAGTTATTTAGTTATTTAGTTAGTTATTTATTTATTTTTTATTTTTATTTAGTTAATGTTAAATTTTAATTTACAAAACTTTAATTTGTAATTAATTAATAAATAATACATAATTTGTTAATAAATTTATATATGAAATTAAATTTAAATTTAAAATATAAAAATAATACAAATGATGTAAATTTATTGTTATATTTAACATTAATTAATTATAATTATAATTCAATGATAAATAAAATAATAAATATTGAAAAATTTAATATAATTAAATATAATACTTATTTATTGGATTTTATTAAATATATATTACAGTTTATAATAATAAAAAAAAAAAAAGAAAATGTAAGATTAATATTATCACATATTTGTAATATAATTACCGATTATATAATTATTAATTTTGAAGAGATAATAAATTTAGATTTGGAAAATTTTAATATAATTGATTCATTTTTATTTTCATTTAAAAAATTAAATGATATTTATTTTAATGACATACATCTAGTTAAAAATATAAATCTAGAAGATAATGAAAAAATACATCTAGTTAAAAATATAAATCTAGAAGATAATGAAAAAATACATCTAGTTAAAAATATAAATCTAGAAGATAATGAAAAAATACATCTAGTTAAAAATATAAATCTAGAAGATAATGAAAAAATACATCTAGTTAAAAATATAAATCTAGAGGATAAATTAAATAATATAGATTTTTATGAAAATAAATTATTAGTTGATGAAGATAAATTATTAGATGATGAAGATAAATTATTAGATAATGAAGATAAATTAAATTATATATATAAATTAAATGATATAGATTTTGATGAAATTTTATTTGATTTTGAAAATGATTTAAATTGTGAAATAAATAAATCGAAAAATAATAAAAGAAAAAGTATATGTAGTTTAGAAAGTGATATTGATAATTTAGAAAATATTATGGAAAATAATAATATTAATTATAATGATAAAATTACTATAGATAATATTAAAGGTAATAAAATTTTAAATTTAAATATAAAAATATATATTGAATTATACAAAATAAATATGAATTTGCTTTTAATACATATGAATTATAAAAAAATTAAAATAAATGATAATTTTATTAATTATAATATTAAATATAATTCTTTTTTAAACAATAATATTAAGCATAACATAACCGATGATATAACCAATGATATAACTGATGATATAACTGATGATATAACCGATGATATAACCAATGATATAACCGATGATATAACCGATGATATAACCGATGATATAACCAATGATATAACCGATGATATAACTGATGATATAACCAATGATATAACTGATGATATAACCGATGATATAACTGATGATATAACCGATGATATAACCAATGATATAACTGATGATATAACTGATGATATAACCGATGATATAACAGATGATATAACCAATGATATAACCAATGATATAACTGATGATATAACAAGTTATTTTATATTAGAATATAAGAATATAAATGATTATATTTATACAAATAGTTATTTATTGGATAATTATTTAAAATTTATTATATGTATAATATTAAGTAATAATAATATTAATAATGGATTATTAACAGAAAAATATATAAATAATTTAATTTTGGAATATAATTATATTTTTAATTATATATGTAATAAAAATAATGTGGTATGTTATACAAATTTAGTGTTAAATATAAATATAGTGTTTATATTATATTTAATAGATATGAATAATAATATATTTTATGATGTAAAATTAAATGATTATGAAGATTTATATAAAAAATTGATATCTAGATATAATAAATATAATATAGATGAATTCATAAATTTATTTAGTTTAGAAAATATAAATAATCTATTAACAGTATTAAAAGAACTTTAATTTTGCACCATATAATCTATAATATAATTACCTATAATAAATTCTAATTCATTAATTTTTAAGATTAAATTAATAAAATCTGTATTTTTTAATTTATTATTTTCTAATAATATAATATTTTCTTTAATATTATCATAAATATCAATATTAATATTTTTATAATTATTTATATCAAATAATATTTTACAATTTTCATAATTTGAAAATTTAAATTTAAGTAATGAAATATAATTTTTAATATCTGTTTTTAATTTTATAATATTACTTAGTTTTTGATGACTATTTTGATGTATAAAATTTATCAATATATTTTTAGTTTTTAATTTATCTATAATAGTTAATATATATTTTATAATATCTTTGTTTTTTACTTCTTTACCCTTACTATTTAACCAATTATTTTTATACCATGTTTTATACCATATAGTTAATGAATTAATACAATATTCACTATCAGATATAATACTTATTAATTTTATATTAATATTGTTATTAAATTTTTTATCTAGGTAAATATCAATTAATGCAGTATATATAGCTAGTAATTCTGATTGATTATTTGTAGTATTTGAATTCATTTGTTGAATAAATGTTTTCTCACTAAATCTATAATATCCATATTTAACTATATTGTCATTTGATTTCATTTTTAAACTACCATCTGTAAATATAAGATATGATAAATAAAAATTATTTTCTAATATATTTAAACTATTATGTAAATTAGAATTTATATATTTTCTATGTAATATTATATTAATATTAGATATATTTGTTATATTATCTGTATTATCTATATTATCTGTATTATCTATATTAGTAGTATTAGTTGTATTATCTATATTATCTGTATTATCTATATTATCTGTATTATCTATATTATCTATATTATCTGTATTATTTGTATTATCTATATTATCTGTATTAGTAGTATTAGTAGTATTAGTAGTATTAGTAGTATTAGTTGTATTATCTATATTATCTATATTATCTGTATTATTTGTATTATCTATATTATCTGTATTATCTGTATTATCTATATTATCTATATTATCTGTATTAGTTGTATTAGTATTAGTAGTATTATTTAAAATATAATTTATATATTTTAATACTTCATCTTTATTTTTTTTAATTTTATATAAATTAATGTCTTTATTTATAATTACATATTTATCTAGATTAAAACCAATTACTAGATCTATTATTTCTTTATTTTCACATTCTTTTTTAAATTTTAATTTTAGTAAATTTTTAACTGATTTAGAATTTAATTCATTTATGTTAGTTATTTTTACATCAATACACTTATCAAGTTGTATAATCTTATTACCTACTTGGTTAATTTGTTTATTTGTATTATCTGTATTATTAATTTGTTTATCTGTATTATTAATTTGTTTATCTGTATTATTAATTTGTTTATCTGTATTATTAATTTGTTTATCTGTATTATTAATTTGTTTATCTGTATTATTAATTTGTTTATCTGTATTATTAATTTGTTTATCTGTATTAATTGAATTATCAATTTTAGAAGTTTGTATAATAGTTGTTAAATTTGATTTTTCATATTTATTTAAATTATACAAATTAATAAAATGTTGACATTCTTCTATGGTTTTAAATTTTTTAAATTTAGAACCTTTAAAACCAATTACTTGTAATTTAGTTATATCCCAATTATCATATATTCCTATTTTTTTTCCAATAGCAACAGCATAAAACATTTAATTATTAATTAATTAAATTTCAATTTATTATTTTTTTTATAATAGGATTATAATACAATTAATTTATTATTATATAAATATTTATAAATACAATTTTAATAATAATTTACAATAAATAATTTACAATAAATAATTTAAAATATTTAATAATGACTACTAAAAAATTAATAATAAATTTAGATAATAACGAACATTTAATTACTGAAAATGATACACATATTAAAAAAAAAATAATACCAAACACAATATTAATAAATGAAAATGATTTAAAAAAGAAAAAAATAAATACTAATATATTTAATACTAATTCAAATAATTTAGTTAGTTTAGATAATTCAAATAATTCAAATAATTCAAATAATTCAAATAATTCAAATAATTCAAATAATTCAAATAATTCAAATAATTCAAATAATTTAGTTAGTTTAGATAATAATTTAAATAAACAAAATATATTTAATGCTAATTTAGATAATAATTTAAATAAACAAAATATATTTAATGCTAATTTAAATACTCTAGATACAAATTTAGATACTCTAGATACAAATTTAGATACAAATAAAAATGAATTAATAAAATATGAAAGTTTATTACAAGATATTAATATTAAAATTAAAAAATTAGATAAAAGATTATCTAATCCAAAATATGAAAATAAAAAAAGCTTATATATTCAAGATTTACAAAAATGTAATAAAAGAAAACATAAAATTACTAAAAATATATCTATAATTAAAAATAAAATACATAAAACTATTAATTCAAACAACATACATAATAATTTAAACAACATACATAATAATTCAAACAACATACATAATAATTCAAACAACATAAATAATAATTCAAATAATAATAATAATTCAAATAATAATAATTCAAATAATAATAATTCAAATAATAATAATAATTCAAATAATAATAATAATTCAAATAATAATTTAAATAATAAAAATATTTCTATTGAAAATGAAATTATTAATTTAGAAAAAGATTTACAATTACAGAATACAATTATACCATATATTCAAAATAATAATAATAATAATAATAATAGTAATAATAATAATTTAAATAATAATGGTAATAATAATGGTAATAATAATTTAAATAATAATGCGAATAATGATAATAATACTAATAATTTAAATAATAATTCAAATAATAATTCAAATAATAATTCAAATAATAATTCAAATAATAATTCAAATAATAATGCGAATAATGATAATAATACTAATAATTTAAATAATAATTCAAATAATAATTCAAATAATAATAGTAATGGTAATAATTTAAATAATAATAGTAATGTAAAATTAAAAAAAAAAGATAGTTTTAAATCTCCAATTTCTGTATCTAGTCAAATTAAAAGTATTCAAGATAAAGAGAAATTTTATTTAGATAAACAAAAAAAGTTAAAAGAAAAATTTAAAAATGAAATGTTAAAAATCAATAAAATTAAAAATCAAAAAAATGAATTAGAAAGATTAAAAAAAATAGATAAAGAAAATAAAGCTAATTTTATATTAGAAAATAAATTAAAAAAACTAGATAGATATAAATTTATTATGAAAAAAATAACTGATATTGAATGTTCTATGACTAATAAAAATCAATTTAACACACAAAATAAAATTTTGTCAAAAACAAAAGAAGTTAACACAATTTTTAATAATATTAAAAATGAAAATAAAAATAATACACAAAATAATAACATTAATAATACACAAAATAATAACATTAATAATACACAAAATAATAACATTAATAATACACAAAATAATAACATTAATAATACACAAAATAATAACATAAATAATAATAATAAATATAATCCTGATATTATCATGCCATTTAAAGTTAATTATACATTACAAAATATTTTTGATTATATTAATTATTTAGGTTTTTTACCAGCTGGAGAAAATGTTAAAAATGGAAATAATACTAATTTAGTTAATAATACTAATTTAGTTAATAATACTAATTTAGTTAATAATACTAATTTAGTTAATAATACTAATTTAGTTAATAATACTAAGTTATCAAAAAATACTAATTTGTCTGATAGCAATATAACAAATAAATTATTAAGTAATTATAAATATATTTATAAATCGTATAATCCTAAATATTTGTGTTCTAATTTAAAATATATATCTTTGGAAAATGAAAATGATTTAAATAAATTATTTTCAATAGATAATAAAGATAATATAGATAAAATAGATAAAATAGATAAAATAGATAAAAGTCAAGATATAATGATTACTATAAATAAATTAATAGATAAAAATAGTAATCAAAATATTGTGGAAAATATGAATATGTTATTATATGATTATGTAGATAAAAATGAAAATAAATCTATATTACCTAGAAATAATATATTAAATGAAAATTTAAAAAATAATAATTATAATATTTGTAAATGTTATTTTTCTGAATATAAAAATAATTTATCAACTTCTAAATTTAAATCTTCTTCTAGATACTTTAATAATTTAAACTTTGAAAATATCATAGATAATTTTGTACATGCAAATAGAAATATTAGTAAATCAAATGAAATAAAATATTTAATAATTGACAAATTAAATAAAATATATCAAACCATTGATAAAAATATAAATATAATATTTAATTAAATTTTGTGTAATTAATTATATTTAACCACTAAATAAAATAAATAAAGTTATTATAGTTATTACATAAAATATATATCCTAAATTTAGTTTAACACCTATTATTTCAGCATTTGTAGAAGAAAATGTATAAATGAAATAAATAAATACTAAACTTCCTATTATACCAATTGTATTATTAATAAAACTATATCTTATTAAACTTAAATTTTCAAATGCTATTACTCCGCCAAATGATATACCCACGAATATTATTATAATTGTTAATAATAATCCTAAATCACTACTAAAAAATGTATTATTGATAAACAGAAATAGGTTTTGTTTTAAATCACTAATTGGTGTAAATTTACTAGTGGTATTTGTTTTTGTATTTTCAGTTTTATTTGTTTTTGTATTTTTAGGATTATTTATAACAGTATTTGTATTAGATTTATTATTTTGTTTAACATTTTGTTTAACATTTTGTTTATTTTCCATTTTTATATAATAGTTTTATTAATTTGTAATTATAATATAAAAAATAATAATAATAATAATAATAATAATAATTAATTTTAAATAATTAAGTTAAATTTAATTATCCAATCTAGAGTTTATATCATCGTCTAGATACATTTATTTATTTTTTATTTACAAATAATAATTAAGTTAAATTTATTTATTCAATCTAGAGTTTATATCATCGTCTAGATACA
>Ga0307983_1001283_pt1 | contig 10996 bp, 7 predicted proteins | sample OrgLakmetagen991_FD_201845 | JGI IMG/M metagenome (GOLD analysis project Ga0307983, IMG submission 201845) | Saline water microbial communities from Organic Lake, Antarctica - #991 | ecosystem: Environmental > Aquatic > Non-marine Saline and Alkaline > Saline | place: Antarctica: Organic Lake... | reverse complement strand
GTTCAATCACTTACATTATAATTATCAACCTGAATACCAAAATAACTACGATTTTATTTTAGTAGATGATAAAAACAGGCCACTAGGAGGTATAGACGGTCTAAATGGATTATTCATGAACATGCATTTGATATTCCACACGAGAAAATCGAACAACTACACACACAACGCTAGAAGAAATCAATTGGAATTCCAAAATACTGGATATGGAAATATATATAATTGATTCTAAACAATTTTTTTATAAACATAAGATATATACTATAGAATGTCCGAATCTCAAATATTTGCATCCATTGCCAATGATCCCATTCAACAATACGTTCAATCCGAAAAGAAGTCCACAGTGTACGTTGAGAAAAGTAATAATGATTCCCAGCTAGAGAACATTTTATATGCCAATGATCAAACACTACCATTAGCTTCTTTAACATATGGAAGTACAAATACCGTCACAGCATCAAATGGAGTTGGTTTGTTAAAAGAAATGATATTAGAAGTTAGATTACCTGAGGGTTTCGTAGCCTATAGTGATTACATGGCCTATTCTCTAATTAAAGACATCAAGTTTTCAATCGGTGGCGGTGAATTTATCTCGTGGAAGAAAGAAGATATTTTATTAAAAGCAATTAGTTTATGTAGAAATAAGCAACAGAGAGATAGATTACTAGAATATGCTGGTAGGAGAAAATATACAGTAGCAACATCTGGGCAAACAACTAACGTAGCCATTGTTAATCCAGAAGCAGATAACGCTGTTGTTGGCCCACTATTCATGAGTGAAGAACAACATAGAACTTATTACGCAATCCTTCCGATGCCCTGGACTAATCTAGGAAATAATGATAATAAATTAAAACCATTTCCGTTACATCTAATCCAATCGCCGAATGCCATTCAAATGCAAATCACTTGGGAATCGGCTAATGAAGTAGCATCAGCTGGAGCTGGAACAGGTTTAGAAGCGGCGTCAATTCACTATAAAAGAGGGTCTTTGATGACAAATGATCAAGCAAAATCACTATTAGTCCCATATAAGTATCCTTGTATTCTTCCCATCGGATCGCAATATAATATAGCAGCAGGAGCATCCAGTGTTAATATCAATTCATTTCGAAAAGGAGAAGTGCAAGATATGTTATTCTCATTCGTCCCAATAAGTTCAACCGGAGCTGTAATCGGCGATACTTCAGTTGATGCTGGTGTAACTGGAAAAAGATTCTTTGATGGTGTGAAAGTACAAGGTTTAAAGCTGTTATTTAATTCTCAAGTGGTATGGCAAGCAGATAATAAACTAGCTGAAGTCTATAAACTCATTGACGACCCAGATGATTGCGATAACGTGCATAACCCACTTAAACATCGTGTTGTAAATAGCGCTACTCAAATTCCAGTCCAAGGATTATTAGATGGTGATGTGTTAGAACTTGAAGGAGAACAATTAATTCCAGCTAATAACAATAGAATCCATCGTAAAGGACGTTATTTCTATAATATACCAATAGCTGAGATCGTATCTAAATTACAAGCTCATGGTGGTTATAATGGAGGAGATTTTTCATCACAGACCTTGAGATTAGAATTCGACCCAATCAAAGCAGCTACATCAAAAGCCACAACGTATAATTATATTAATGCAGCCTGTGTTTTGACCCAAGTGAATAATTACAGGGTTTATTACAAATTCGAGAAAGGTACTGTGAGCTTAAATTTTTAAACCAAACCATTTTACATATATAATTTCAAAGTTATCATACATAATTTTAAAATACAATAACATTTAATTTCAAAGCCATTACTATATAATTTCAAATGGATTTTGGTATTAGTGAGTTTATAACAATAGAAGCAATAACATCTTTCATATCAAGTTTCCTTATAAGTGAAGCACCTGAAGTAACCTCCGAAGGTATGGAAGTTGTCATTCAAGACCTATTAGGAGATGCTGGAGAGAATGTAATAAATTTAGCTGAAGAAAATAATGTTGTAGAAACTATTGATCAAATACCCGAGATAAAAGATACAGTTTATAAATTATGGGAGTCCAACCAACCACTGGATATATCTAAGGAAGCATTCGATGGCAATGTAACTAAGATCGGCAAGCAGTTGATATCAAAAGGGTTTGATCTATCACAAGATGGTCCGAAACAATTACTCACTGATCTAGTTAATAAGACTATAGAATATGGAAAAACACATTCTGGAAAATTATTAACAACAGCCACTATTGGAGGTGTGTTCGGTACTTTAAAAACAGGTGAGAAGATAGTTAGCAAAACAGAAGGTGTAGTGGATGGCTTTTTAGATGTTAATAATAGAAAGAAAGAATTATTAGAAACACCAGAAATATTATCTAACCTACCATTATAAATGAGTAAGAATAATAATATAGAATTTCTCCATATAGGAATGGCTGGTATAACCACGTATCGCCAAAACAAAAATCAATTTGACAAACGGTCCATGCGAGAACCTTATTCTAATACGAGGGAAGTTACTCCAAACAACATAGAAAAGTTTCAAAGAGAGTATAATAATAAGCAACAACATGTGGATGAAGATAGCCTAAACATCAAAAAACACGTTTTGAAATACTCGCCGATGAAACAGTTAGCAAACACTAATTTAACAACCGATGATAATATGAATGTTAGAGAGAGATTCGCAAAAACCATTGATAATAAGAAACAGAATGAAGCACTAGGAACTCTCATAACAAACTATGCTACAAAACAATTAACTGAAAAATAATATAGACTAGTACTATATAATGAGCAGATCGAGAGTAGATATAGAGCCAGAATTCTTAAACAATAATACGATTGTAGATATGGTCAATAAAGAACCTGTTAGAAAGAAAACAGTTGTAAATAACTTCATAGCAAGTGAAACAATATCTCGTAAGAATATTAAGAAGATACTTGATGATAATAAGAAATCTGTTCAGTTAAAGAAGAAGCTGTTAAAGAGAATGTTAAATAATTATCTAGACAACAGATATAACATCGATTCAGATGATGAGTTATAATAATTTAACAAATATCGGTTATAAAAATTAGGTAGTTTTATCTTGTTAAATTTATATAACCAAAAACCGTAATATTTATTTAACCAATTTTTAATATTTCATATAGTTATATTAAGAATGTCAATACATATGTGTTATAGATGTGGAAAAGTGTTTAAAAGAAAATTACATTTAGAGAAACATATGAAAAGAAAGATCCCGTGTAAGTATGTCAACCTAGATGATGAAGATGAAGTGAACAGAACAATACTTATAGATACTGATGAATTGGTACTTGATGATAATGAAACTAACTTCCAAGAACTAGAGCAGTGGGATCCAAGTCAGATTGAAGCTGATAATAATTATGCCGTGTTATTTTGTGCAATCAGACGGTCTGGTAAGTCAGTGTTCATAAAACATTTATATCCTCAGATTAAAGAACAACACGATGTAGTCTATTTCATATCAAATTCAATTCATCATTCACAGTACAGTTATATTAAAGACGATGTTGTATTCGAGGATCAACACGCTGGATTATTCAAAGCTATATTAAAGTTTCAAAAGTGGTCAAGTAATTTTCTAAAAATAGCTGTTGTATTGGACGATTGTATTAGTTTGAAGAATAAGAATGATAACGAGCTATTGCAATTATTCACACGTGGAAGGAATTCTAATATTAGCGTGTACCTATCATCACAATCTAGAGCAATGATTAATAAGAATTCTAGACAGAATAGTGACTTCGTAGCTATAGGCAATTGTCCCTCAGCCGAAACTAGAGAAGATATCATCAAAACATTTCTAAATGGACTAATCAAGATACCTAACCATATCAAAACTAAATCGCAAAAGATAGAGTACATGGATAAGTTCGTGTTGCATTATACCAAGGATTATCAATTCATTATTTGCAATAACATGGATAGGCGTCTATATGGCTGGAAAACACCGATCTAATAATTTACGAAAATAAAAATTAAAATATTTAGTATAAGTATATAGAATGATAGAAGTAAAATTACCAAATCAAATTCAAATTGAAGAACCACAGGTGATCGTACCTAAAGCTAAAAGAGGTAGACCAAGAAAACCTATAGAAGAGACTGTTAAATATAAAAGAAAGCAGGCCATATTAGCACGTAGACAAAAGGCTATAGATGATGAAACATATAAATGGATTGTTAAATTCAAAGACATCAAACTTGGTGAATATGCCGAGAAACAGTGTAAGCATTGTAACTGTATCACGAAAGTTAAAAAGAAAGATACACGAGGACGTAAAAAGAAAACTCAAGAAGAACGTGATAGAATGACGGATGAAGAGAAGAAAGAATTGAGTATAAGAATGTCCATCTTGTCTTTAAAAGGCAGACTTAAAAATTTACAAAAGCTATAAGCAAAAACACATTTCATTTAATGTTTTATTCGGGATTTTAATTGACCGCACTAAAACAAAAAATAATTTTTTAAATATTTACTATAGATATATAACAATAGTATAAAATGTCACAGATTAGAAAAAGCAAAAAAGCAACTAAGCCTACGAAAAGTAGCAAAGCTAATCCTAGAGCAAAGAAATACGCTAAGACGTACGAAATTAGAAGAGGCGCTACAGACAGACTTGAAGCAAGAAAGTTACTGAGAAAAAGTAATAACTCTTCACTTTATACTAAAAAATCACGTGTAGATTTACTTAATATGTATAAGTCATTATCACAAAAAACTAGACAACATATCCCATCATTACTTAGTCTAGATAAAAAATCACTAGCACGAGCTTTGATAGCATTTGATAGAACGAGTGGAAAGAGAGCTGATAGAAAGGCAGTTACAAAGAAAGTAGTAAAAGAGTTCAAGAATGAAGCTAAGTATAGAATTAAATATCTTAGGACTACACAATCATTTGCTACAATTAATAAAGATCTATATCAGGTCATCAATGAATCCGAAAGCAAATCACCACTTACAACAGAACAAAGTTACAGAGGATTCAGTCGTGCTATATCAAAGAAATTATCCTCGATTGAGAAGAAATCAGCACAGATCGCAACACACATTATATTGAGAGGAGAAAAAGATGGGGACATCACTTATAAAGAATATGATATTAGCATTATTAAAAACCCAGATCTGTTTAAGAAAAAGTTCGAAACGTATAATACATTTTTATTATCTAGTGGTGCTACTGGAGGATCGGATCTACATTCCACTGAACATAAACCTGATTTTACTAACTTTCTATTAAAAATGTCTGCTAGAGCTGTTCACAATAAGAGGTTCCATAAATCATTTTATCATACCTTACCTCAACTACCTAAGAATTATCATGCTACAAAATTAAACTGTATTCACATAACATACAATAAGATCCTAGAAATATGTGCGATGGCTAGTGAATATCAAAGAAATGATGACACGTTTGATGTTGCTGGTTATAAAGAAGGTATGAAAAATATTTCTCTAAGTGTTATCAAGAAAAAAGCAAAAGTAACTATTAAAGATATTCCAGAATTGATGAGTGTTATTGATAGATTAGGTGTGAGCATAAAATTTGTTACAGATCTAACTGATTGTTCATATCACAGCAAAAGAACATACAGATTGAGAATTTTCAATGATTTCTATTATGATGACAAAACTAATCAAATGTTAGGTGATGAGACAGCTGTAGCTAATTTATACGTATCTAAGAAAAGAAAACAAGAATTATTAGCTAGAAGGCAAACCCATGAATATTTGACATTAGAAGAAAACAACAGCCCGATCATTAAAGATTGCAAAGTAAGTTTCAAAGATACTAGAGGAAGAAAAAGATTTGCAACTAAGGATTTGAAACAATGTGAAGTGAAATATAATACAACTGGACTAAACTTAAAATTGTTTATTAAGAATAATCATATATCATTAATTGATAATTTTGATTCAGATTATAGTGTGATCATGTACCTTGATGAGATAGATAATACATATTACAAAAATATTGATGGTGATTATATCATGACGTACACAGCTAAAGAGAAGTTAGAAGAATATGAAAAAATCAAAGCAGTATCACAAATGAATAGTGAATTGACTGAGAATAAAAAATACTATGATAATGATTGTAATAAACTAGATTTGAGAGAACAGTACATAAAAGCTATTAGAAAATATAAGCACGTGACTAGAGAAAACAAAGATAAGTTGATCAATCTGGTTTTGAAAGGGGAAGGTTTCGAGTGTCAAAATAATTCAGTATTTGATAAGAAACAAAATAAATATGAAAGTAGTATTTTGAAAGTAAATGGTACAAGCAAAAGACATGTGAATACTAAATATTTATTCTTTGATATTGAAACTGTTATTGTAGATGGTGTTGCTAAACCTTATTCACTATCATATCTAATATGGGATGTAGATCCAACCAAAGGTCAATTCTTTTACACTAAGAAAGATATACTTGACATGTTCAATAAAGATAGTTGTGATGATAAAGATATTGAATCAGATGAAGATAAAATAACATATATCACAGCTAAATATAATGTTAAGGTTGGAGATATCAAAAAACATATGATGAATGATGTAAAAAACAATGTTAAGTTTGTATTAGGATGGAATTGCTTAGATATTATCATTGATATATTGTTAAAAGACATGACATCTATATATAATTGTATTGGATATAATTCTAGTAATTTTGATAACTTCTTCTTATATAAGGCATTGAGAGAAAGATTGAGCAAAGGTGATATTAACGGTGATGTAGGAGCACCTTTTTATGCTGGGAATTCATTATTAGGAATCAATTTTCAGAAGAGATTAAAACTGTTCGACTTGTGTAGATTTACTGGATGTTCTCTAGCAGCTGCATGTAGATCATATAAAGTTGATTTCTGTAAAACTAACTTTAATCATAATTTGGCTCAATCACTAGCTGACCAAGGAATATTGTTAGAAACACTTGCTAAGAATAAAGACATTGAAGAGTATAATAATATGGATGTTGTGAGCATGTTCGAAGTGTTGATTAAATATTCAAATCAAATATCTTTCAAAGATGGTTACAGAGGTATTAAAAAAGATAGTATTCTAGATTTCATGACACTACCTGGGGCTACATATGCATGTTTAAAAGCAGAATGGCAAAAGAAAGAGGTCATTAAAAAGACTGGAGGAGTATATAATTTGACAGCATCATTTTTTAAAGAAGACAATGTAAATGCTATTGTGAATAAGTGGGCAGGTAGAATTGAATCCAATAAAAGTGGTGGTCGTGTACAAGTATTTGAACGTGGAACATTTAAAGATTTACAATCACCAGATATCAAGAGTTCTTATCCATACGTTATGATCTGTGGTAACTTTTATTATCCTACAGGTAAATCATTCGAATGTCCATCATATGCTGAATATTTAAAATTAGATGATTATAATCCTGATAACATGTTCCTAGTAATGTGTGATGTGATTGATAAGAACAATGTGAAATATTATTGTAAGAAAACTATGTTTAAGAATAACTGGCAGCATGATGGTATCAGTAATCAAAGATTGGTATCATGTCAAGAGATAATTCATGGTAGGAAAAATGGTGTTATATTTAAAAACTTCGGAGAGATATTGTATTGGAAAAAGAAAAGTGTTGGTACTAATTTATTCAAAAACTTGATTCCATATTTAACTGAGAAATCACGTCAAGATGCTTTGAAAGCTAAGAAGTCACCTGATTATAATAATGCTAAAAGAGAGGTGTGTAAAGGAGCCATGAATAGTGTAAGTGGAAAGATGGGTGAAAAATTACATCTCGATGATACATCAATCGTATCTGAGTTTGCCCATAGAACCAATATAATTAACAACAAATACACGAGCGGAAAAATATTAGAGATCAATAATGATTCATGCACTATGATGTATAATAAGAAGAGAGATCTTGAATTATTGAAGTTGGCACCGTTACATCTTAGTTATTTTATCTATTCTTACAGTAAAATGAAGTTGTATGAGGTATGTAAAGATTATAACGCGATTTACTGCGACACAGATTCTGTAAAAATGAGAGACGTGGATTATAAAAAATTTCTAGTTGATCATAAAGACGTTGTGATTCCACATAGTGAAGAGATATTAGAATATATTCCTGAGTATGCTGATAGTAAAATAACTGAGTCTAATTTATTTGGAGCTTGGGAAAATGAATATGAAGAAAAGACAACTGTTAATTACGTATTAGATAAGAAGATGTACCTATCTGTTATGCCGAATAGACAAAAGATGACATTCAAGGGAGTTAGTGTTAAAGCTCCTATCATATATAATCAAGAGGTTATAAATAATGAAACACATTTTACAGTTAAAGTAGATAAGAGTAAACTTGATATCATTAAGAATGGTGTGTGTAAAGAAGATTTGGAAAAAGAAGAACTGTTTACTGAATCTAAGGCTGTTAATCCAGAATATGTTGATTTTACTTTTGTATATGAAAATACTGATTATTCTACAAAGTGTAATATCATTGCAGCTGCTAAAACTTTGAATGAAGATAAAGAATATGTGTTCAATAAATTATATACAACTGGATTGTGTAGTTTCATCTCAACTTGTTTTGTCAAGAATATTAGGCCGAGCAGTGTAGGTCTATCTGGACTTGAGTTAGCTGAAAAATATGGTAGTATCAATATTAACTTCACTGTTAAGAATATTAAGATCCCGAGTATATTGAATAAATTATCTGGTGTGGATGCAATAGTTAGAAATGAAGTGTTAGAAGAAAATGAAATTGAGGTGCTGGTTGAAGAAGAAGAGATATCAAAATCTGTTATTAGAGATAGACTTAATAAAGGTATTAGATGTGATAATAAAAAAGTTTATGAGTACTTTAATAATAAATTTGAGTATGAGTATTTATTTGATCAAAACATCTTTATACAAAATAGTGGAGAGTTTCAAATTATATATTATCAATCGATATATTTTGTGAACGGAGAAGTATATATGTATAGGAACTATCTAAATCATGATGCTGAGAAATATCTTAAGATCACTCATATGTTTGAAAAAGGACTAAAAGATATGGCTAAAATAGCTGATAGTGTGAAAGATAATGGTTATGAATATGTAATGGATGTGTTATCTGGTGTTGTTGGAAAATTAATTAGCAGTGACAGAGTTTATAATAAGACTGAGTTATTGTTTTCTAAGAAAAGACCTGATTTCATTGAGAAAGACAACGAGTTACTTAAGAGCTTACAAAACATCTTTGATAAACCGTTGGAGGATCATGTGAGAGATCATGTAGCACCTGCTATTAATACTGATATGATTTGTGAATGGGTATGTAATATACTTGGTATTTGTGATGATGGTACGGATCTGATTGATGAAGACGATGTGATGGGTTCTTTATATGACGAGGATGATGATGATGAACCACCTATGTTTGAAGAAGATTTTCCAGAAGAAGAATCGTATGAAAATGTACCTGTTGAAAAAGAAATTGTAGTAGAACCAACTGTTGTAGAACCTGTAAAAGAAATTGTTTATGAGATTGACGAGTTTCATAAGACTTTATCTGATTACACAGATCTAGATACATTACAAACTGGTTTCAATAAATTTATTGATATGATTAATAATGATTCATTGCCTGTTACTAGAAGAGCTGGATATAATGAGATGGTTAAAGCATCCATGGGGAATAAAATACCATTAAGTTTTAATACTCAAGACTACAATCTCAAATATGCTACATATGACCAATTTGCTTATTATTTAAAAACTGCTAGCTGTGGACAACAGTTAACATGTTATGAACAAGTTAATTTACACATGCCGACACGTGCATTCTTTGATATCGAATATTATACTATGATAGGATTTTCAAAGAAACAAATAAACAAAACTATGAAATTGATTGTGAATAAGTTAGTTGAAATGACTAAATGTGATAAAGATGATATAATATACAACATATATACTGCTTGTAGATTTTGTGAGAAGAAGCAGAAGTATAAAAATAGTTACAGAGTTATTTTCCCTGAGATTATCTTCAAGACTTTAGAACATTTGGGCGAGTTCTCGAAACAGATCATAAAAGAAGATGTTGATTGTGGGATCGATGATGCTATCTTCATCAGCAGTATTCCTATCAGGCTACCGTATTTTAATAAAGATGGTATTGATATCAGCAGGTTCGAAAAATTAACTAGCAAAAGAAATGTAGGTAGACCAACTGATAAAATATTGTATCATACGTATCAATGTATCAATAAATCAGAGATGGTTAATATGATAGATATGGGTTGTTTGATTAAACCAACTGTTACTAAGAAAAAAACTAGTTCATTATCTAAACTGACTAAATATAATGGTCGTACTAGTATTAAACCATTTAGACCGAAGACAGATATTGTATCTATAATTGCTAGTAAAGATACATGTGGTAAAGTATATAATTACAGTACTTGGAGAAAGTTAGTTTGGTCATATAGTGATTATTACAATAGACTTCTCAAATTGGGTAGTATCAAGATAGCTGAAGGTTTGAAAACAGTTTTCTATGAAAAAATGAGACTTGCTTCAGGATACTCAGATGATAGAGCTATTGATGTATTAGTAAATACTAGCAATGGATCGACTCCATACACACTTTTAGAAAAGACAATATAATTTGAATAGATTTGATTTGAAAACATATTTAACTTTTACATATTTTGAATTCATAATGTGATATCATATTGAATCAATCTTTCTTTGAAACTACTTAGCTAGATATAACTTCTCGATCAAATGTATGATAGATTACATGTAAAATAATTTATGTGTATTTGTATAAAATTACTAGAAACTTGATTTTGAAAATTTGTTAGAATTGATTTGATTTGAAATTTCTAGAAATGATTTGTTGAATTTGTGATAATTGGAAATGCTCAGAAAATTTATTAGAAAGTTGATATTAAATTTATTAGAAAGTGGCTTGAAAACTTATTTGGAATTGGC
>Ga0307983_1001280_pt1 | contig 11000 bp, 13 predicted proteins | sample OrgLakmetagen991_FD_201845 | JGI IMG/M metagenome (GOLD analysis project Ga0307983, IMG submission 201845) | Saline water microbial communities from Organic Lake, Antarctica - #991 | ecosystem: Environmental > Aquatic > Non-marine Saline and Alkaline > Saline | place: Antarctica: Organic Lake... | reverse complement strand
GTCATGTTGGTTGCCAAAGATCGGGGTTTGTCGCCCGCCGGTACTCCTCAGCTAACAAGGCCATCAAATTTGCTCCCTACGGTCGCCGGACGTCCCTGTCGGGCCGCCGTTTATGGCTGGCGTTAAGTGTTTTCAGGGAGGAAACCATGAGTAAGTATCAGATTGCCCAACTCAACATTGCTACGCTGAAGGCTCATATCGATTCACCGCAGCTTGCGGATTTTGTTGCAAACCTGGATAGGATTAACGCGTTGGCAGAGGACTCGCCGGGTTTCGTTTGGCGGCTCCAAACTGAAGAGGGTGATGCTACCGGCATTGATTATTTCGGCTCCGACAAGATCGTGAACCTTTCCCTCTGGGATTCGGTTGAGGCTTTGCATAATTACGTTTATCGGTCTGCCCACGTTGAGATTATGCGCCGCAAGAAAGAGTGGTTCCACAAAATGGGTGAGGCATACATGGTGCTTTGGTGGGTACCTGCTGGTCACATTCCCTCAGTCGAAGAAGCGGCGCAAAAGCTGAACATCCTGCGAGAGCACGGACCAACCGCCGAAGCTTTCACGTTCAAAAAAGCCTTCTTGGCTCCCAGTGAATTCGGCGGTGTGCCAAACGATACTTTGGGTGGTGAATGTCCAGCCACTTAACAAATCAATTAAGTTCGTTCCGGCCTACGGCCTCCACCGGACGGCCCTGTCGGGCCGCCGCTTATTTTCGGCGTTATGTGCCTTGACCGCTCCTATCGATAGAGGTATCGTAATACCGAACTGTTATCGATAGGTGGTGTAATGACAACAGTAACCGTTTCCCCGAAGTATCAGATTGTAATTCCTAAAGAAATTCGTGAATCTATGGGTATTGTGTCCGGACAGAAGGTCCAGATCATGTCTTATCAAGGTAGGATCGAGGTGATTCCTCTGAGACCCATGAAGGAAATGAAAGGGTTTCTTAAAGGCATTGACACCAGTGTTGTTAGGGAAGAAGACCGGATATGAATGTTGTTGATTCATCAGCTTGGTTGTCGTACTTCGCCGGTGACGGCAACGCGGCCGTGTTTTCGGAGCCTATCGAACAATTAGCCGAGTTGCTGGTACCGAGTATCACGATCACAGAAGTTTTCAAGAATGTGCTGCGCCAACGTGGTGAGGAAGCTGCTTTGATCGTTACTGCACACATGAAGCAAGGCAGAGTAATCCCCCTAGATTCAGAGCTTGCTATGGATGCTGCCAAATTTGGTGTGTTTCATAAGCTCCCCTTAGCTGACAGCATCATCTTCGCTACAGCTCAAAAGTACGCCGCCGTGCTCTGGACTCAGGATAATGATTTTGAGGGGTTGGAGAACGTCAGGTACATTTCAAAGAAAATCACATAACAATCACAGGCACGGCGACGGCTACTCATTGCGGCTTCGCCTCCATTCCGCAGCCGCGCGTGCTGTTGGCGTTAGGCATCAATTCCATAATGCAGTTGGGAGTTAACAATGAGTAGTAGAAAATTTGTTACCGAAGGGGATGGCTTACCTAAGTGGTCTAATCCGATTAGCCATGCGGTGGTAGTGAATAATATGTGTTTTATCAGTGGGCAGCTGTCAGTCAACACCGAAGGGCAGTACGTGCCGGGTACAATCGAAGAAGAAGCTAATCGGGCCTTCGACAATGTATTTGCCGCAGCTAAAGCAGCTGGTTTTGAAAAAAGTGAAATAGTATATATAGATATCGCATTTTCAGACTTAGCACAGGTGCAGTCTGTCAATAAAATTTATATGAACTTATTCCCAGAGGGAGAGCGGCCTGCGAGAACTATTTATCAAGCTGCCGCTTTGCCATTTGGGGGAAAAATTAAAATTGTGGCGACGGCCGTTAAAGATAATGCCTAACAAGTCACGGAAGGCGGACGCGTGAGACGCGCCGCTTCGTTCAGCGTTATGTTTTAAGGAGGCAGTTTGAGTAAAGTTGTTGGACGCTGGCGCATTAAGTGGATGGAAATGTGGGATCAGGACTTTGTTGATCTTGTCGAGCCCGGATACTTCCAGTTCGATGAAGATGGCCTTGGATTTTTTGTATTCGGAGCAGTCGAGGGCCAAATCGACTACCGCATTCCTGATGATGGAGGACGAGTCGAGTTTTCGTGGTCTGGAAATGATGATGGTAGCGAGAAATCTGGCCGTGGTTGGTTTCAGCTTCTATCTTCACGCTCAGCGAAAGGAGAATTCTTCATTCATTGTGGAGACGAGTCGGCTGTGGAAATCGAACATCAAACATAACCAGACGCGGCACTCGGATGCCTTTGTCTCCGCTTCGCTGCGTCAAAGCCACCGGTGCGCTTCGCGTTAGCTGGGTAGTGCGTTGTGCCTTTTGGGTGGCTGGGAGGTATTGGCCTTGGCCGTAAATTGGCAGCAAAACCGGCAGTTCCGGTGGTTTGCCAAGGCCGTCGGAGTCTGCGGCGAGTGGGTAGCTAAATTCAGCCAGTGGCGTTGGTATAAAGGTTGGTGTTTGCCGGAACCAGGTGTCCGCCGAAAACCGGTTCCTTGCTTACCTGCTAATCTGAGGTTCAGGTTCATTCATCGCATCGTCGGTGGTCGTTTTACTCAGGGTGCATCGGCTAGGGCTTGTGCATAAAGCAATGGAGCAGGGTGTCATGTTGGTTGCCAAAGATCGGGGTTTGTCGCCCGCCGGTACTCCTCAGCTAACAAGGCCATCAAATTTGCTCCCTACGGTCGCCGGACGTCCCTGTCGGGCCGCCGTTTATGGCTGGCGTTAAGCAGTAAAAGGTAAGCCTGAACAATGGCAAATAAATGGAACATTCCGGACTGGCTGGAAAAAGAAGTCCGAGCGCGAGATACGGAGTGCATCTATTGCCGCAATGAATTTACCTCGGTGAAAATTTCAAGAAAGTCTGCGGCAAGCTGGGAGCACATCATCAACGATGCCAGCATCATAACCAGAGAAAATATTGCCCTTTGTTGTTGCGGCTGTAATGCCAGCAAAGGGCAAAAGCAGCTATCGACTTGGCTGCAAACCAAGTACTGCCAAGACCGTGGAATCACGCCACAAACTGTGGCACCGGTGGTAAAACAAGCTATTGAACGTGGCCTGTAGCGTAGTGCTTAACAAGACGGTCAACCGGACACCAAAAGCTTACTGCTTTTGGTTCCCTACGCTGGCGCTCCGGCGCCGGTTACCTCAGCGTTAAATACCTGACTCCGGTGTTCTGGGGCTTGGTGTTCAGGTCCGGTTTGAGTGCTTGGTCGCATGTAAAACAGCCCATAGTTTGGCAACGGTTCTTGCGGCCAACCGGGTGTTCAGGTCGCGGGGCAATCCGGCGCATTCGCTCGGCAATATCCTCCCATTTGGTGTTCTGGTTCCTGGCGCCATGGTTCCGGCTGGTGCAAAGTATCGGGAGTTCGCATTCAATCTTGGGTGCCAAAATCATTAATCGGGTAGCCGGTATTTAACAAGTCGCTGTAGTACGCGGCCTGCGGCCGCCGGACGCCCTTTTCATTGCGGCTTCGCCTCCATTACAAGATCGCCGCTAAGCTCAGCGTTAAGCGCAAGGAGATATCTTGGATTGGTTAGAAAAGTTGAGACTAATGGCTACGCACTATGAAGGCGATGAAAATGGCCTCTCCGCGCCTGAGCCTGCTTTTCTATTTGTAGTTCATCAACCCAAAGCCACTCCTTGGTCTGAGACAGTTCCGCGCACATCTGAGTTTGAGTCGTATTTCAGTATTTTTGGCGGAGGGGTTTTGGGTCCTCAGATAGTTCTTCATTCTTTAGCGCAAATTCCAAAAGAAACTGATCATTGGTTTAGGTTGCTGCAGGAAGATAAAGAGTTTTGGCGTCACGTTGGCAAGAAGAACAGCGTGGTCATCGCAAACGACCCTGATGGAGCACCTTGGGTCTATAATGCCCAGACAGGGAAGGTGATTAATTATTGGTGGAAAGAAGGCGCGTGGGGAGACCCACATTGCAGCTCTTTAGCTGAGTTTGTCGAGTTTGTATTTGGTTCTCATGAAGGTGAGGACAATTGGGAAATGGTAAAACGCCAAGCGGGGATCAGCGCTTAACAAGTCGATCAAGTTCGTTCCGGCCGCTGGCCTCCACCGGACGCCCTTTACAGGGCGCCGCTTATCTTCGCGTTAGCACCTCAGGCCCGACGACTGTCGTCCACGTCATCTGCAAGCCAAGCCTTGATCAGTGACTGATAGGGCATATCCCGCTTGTTGGCCTCGATTTTGATCCGGTCAAGCAGGGTTTCGGGCAAGCGGAGTGAGATAGTCTTGGTTGAGGGCTTCAACTTTGGGAAAGAAGCCGGCTTTGCCTGACTCCAGTCCAGGTAATCGGATGAGTCGTGGGTCTCCCAGAATGCTCGCTCTTCTGCTTCAGTTTTGAACTCAGGCATCTTTTTTAGCTTGCTCATAAACAGCCCTCTCTTTGCGGTGCATGTTTCGAGCAGAAATCACTCGAAGCAGCGTACCGTCCTGCCTTACTGTAAACGTGATGTGGAGCAGCCTCTCATCATCTGTTTCACCAAGAGCGTGAAAACGGGCCTCAGTCTGGCTGTGTTTGGAGTCTTCCAGCAACAAAAACGGCTCATTAAAGAAAATTTCTTCCGCTTCGGACTGGCTGACGCCATGCTTCTCCGCATTTTTTCGGGAGTTGCCTTCGTCCCAGTCAAAGCCAGTAACTTGAGCCCAATTGATCATAAAAGTATATTATCAGCATATACGCAGGCGTCAACAAGTGCTAACCAATGCAGGCATGGCGACGCCCTTTACATTGCGCCTTTGGCTTCATTCCAAGGGCGCGCATGCTGCAGGCGTTATATAGCTTGAGGATATCCAGTGTACGGGCCTGAAGAATTTAGCAAAGATGCGATTGGCTTATTTGGAAAAGATGTTCCTTTCATCATCGAAGATGAGAACCTTTTACATCCGCAGATGGGTTTTTTGGCCAGCGCAATCGAAGATGGTTCAACTCGTACAGAAGAGATATTGGCATTTATTGAAGAGCTATTGGGCCGGGACGATCTGGACTCAGAAATACAAAACGCAGTTGTTATCTCGTTTGTAGAGCTAGAAAAATTCAAGGAGCTTCAAATCAGAGTGCCCCCGAGAATTGAGCGCATTCTCACCAAGTACTAAGCGTGGTGACAATGCTATATAACAAGGCGGTCAACCGGATATAGCGCGACAATTAACTTGGCCGGTCCAGCGACAATCATCTTGGCCGGTTGATCTGGTAGGTTCTGACACAGCAGAACGGAGGAGTCGCTGTGTCAGGCAAACACATCACAGATCAACAGGTCAGGTTATTCATGCAACATCGCAAAAGCCAGACACAGACAGTTGCTGCGGCGAAGGCCGGTATTTCCGAGCGTTCAGCCCGGCGAATAGACCGACAAACGCATCAGCCTGTTAAGCAAGAACGCAATTGGCGTACCCGCGAAGATCCGCTGGCAGAGGTCTGGGACAGCATCGTATTGCCGCTACTCAAGTCGTCATCCGAACTCACACCCGTGGGTATTTTTGATCACCTCTGTGAACACCACACCGACCAGTTCGATCCGCGTGCACGACGCACATTGGAACGGCGTATTGGTCGCTGGCGACAATTACACGGACCGGCGCAGCCGGTCATGTTCACTCAGACACATGAGGCTGGAGAACTGGGCATTGCCGACTTCACTTGGGTTAAAGAGCCGGTGACCGTTGCGGGCGAGGCCTTGAAACACAAACTGTTCCACTACCGACTGGTCGCCAGCGGTTGGGCTTACGCCCAGGTTACCTATGGCGGCGAGAGCTTCAGTGCGCTGTCCGATGGATTGCAAAAGGCCTTCCGGAGCAGTGGCGGTGTGCCGCGACAATTACGCACCGACAGCCTGAGTGCCGCCTACAAAAACCGCCAGGAACAAGAAGACTTTACCGAGCGATTTGCCGAGTTCTGTCGTCATTATGGTGTTCAGGCTACTCGCAACAATCGGGGCGTAGCCCACGAGAACGGTGCTATCGAATCGCCAAACAACCACATCAAGCGTCAACTCAAGCAGGCGCTGCTGCTGCGTGGGAGCTATGACTTTACCACCCGTGAGGCTTATGAGATCTTCCTCCAGGCAGTGATGGCAAGACGCAACCGTCGAGTGAGTACCGCGTTCAAGGCAGAGCAACAACACCTCCGCTCACTGCCTGTGCATGACAGCAGCACCTACAGTGAACATACCCTGCGGGTCAGTCGCACCAGCACCATCGTGCTGAAGAGGGTGACCTATACAGTACCGTCACGACTGATCGGTAGCCGACTGACGGTGCGCCTGTTCGATGCCCGATTGGAACTGTGGTGCGCCGGCGTGCAGACGCTGACACTCACCCGCATCCACACTAAGGGCATGCAACGGCAACGCAGCGTCAATTACCACCATGTGATCGAATCTCTGGTCAAAAAACCTCGTGCCTTCCGCCATGCCCAGTGGCGGGATGACCTGTTCCCCAGCGACGATTACCGACGTATCTGGCAGCACGTCGATGACGCCCTGAGTGCCGACAAGGCCTGCCACTTCATGGTGAGACTGCTGCATCTGGCCAAAAAGAGCGACCGTGAAAGCACTCTGGGCCGTTACGTGCTGGCCGGCATAATGCGCGGCAAGTTGCCAAGCCTGTTGGAGTGCGAAGACCGCTTCCTGAACCTCAATCCTGTTCTGCCAATACTGGTGGTGCCCCAGCACCCACTCGGCGATTATCAGGCTCTGCTACGCACGGGTGGCTGCCATGAATGACGTGACAGCCTCGCTGCCGTTGATGCTAAAGCACCTGCGCCTGGGCAGTATTAAAGATCACTGGCAACCCTTAGCGAACAAAGCCGTGACGGAACACTGGCGTCCAGAACAATACCTGAGCGAATTGTGCGCTCTGGAGCTTGCCTCACGCGAAGACAAGCGTCTACAGCGTTACCTGAAAGACGCCACGTTACCGCCCGGCAAGCAGCTGGGCGGCTTTAACTTCGACACGGTGACCGGGGTGACCAAACCCCACATCAGCCAATTGATTGATCAGTCTGACTGGGTGAAGCGAGGAGACAACCTGTTGCTGTTCGGTGCCAGCGGGGTCGGTAAAACCCACTTGGCCAGCAGCATCGGCTATGGCCTGATCGAGGCTGGCATCCGGGTCAAGTTCGTAGCTGCCACGGCGCTTGTACAAAGTCTGCAACGCGCCAAGGAAGCATTGCGTCTTGCCGATGCATTAATCCGACTCGACAAGTACGCCGTGCTTATTATTGATGATCTGGGTTACGTCCGGAAAACCGAGCAGGAAAGCAGTGTGTTGTTCGAGCTAATTGCCCATCGTTACGAGCGCCACAGCCTGATCATCACGTCCAATCAGGACTTCGAGCACTGGGACAAACTGTTCGAAGACACCATCATGACCGTCGCCGCTATCGATCGACTGGTTCATCACGCCACCATCCTCCAATGCATGGGGGAAAGTTACCGGAGGAAAGCCTCACTCAAAAAACAGACAGCTTAAGTTCCCCGTCAACCGGCCAAGTTAATTGACGCTGAACCGGACAAGATAGTTGACGCTGCATAACCGGACGCCAAAAGCGTACCGCTTTTGGTTCCCTCCGCTGCGCTCCGGCGCCGGTTACCTTCAGCGTTAAAGGCCTTACTCCGGTGTTCATTGGTCTGGTGTTTGGGCGAGGTTTTGGTGGTTGCCTGCAGGCTGAAAACAGCCCCCATTCTGGCAACGGTTTTGGCGGCTAATCTGGTGTTCAGGTCGCGGGGCCATCCGGCGAGTTTATCGGGCACTGTTCGCCCATTCGGTGTTCTGGTTCCTGGCGCCATGGGTCGTGCTGGTGCAAAGTATCGGGAGTGGGCATTCGGTCTTGAGTGCCAATACAAAACAACGGGTAACCGGCCCTTAACCAGTCGGTCAACCGGACGCCAAAAGCGTGGCGCTTTTGGTTCCCTCCGCTGCGCTCCGGCGCCGGTTACCTCAGCGTTAAATTCAGAAACCTTATGCCCGAAGCGCATGGGGAGTTGGCTTTAAAACCGCAAAAAGGTAGAAAAATGAAAGGATTATTTCGGATCACGTTGTTTTCATTCGCGCTTTTGCTTTATGGGTGTGATAGCTCCGGTAATGGTGTTGGCCAACAGGCTGTTCCAGATGAGGTGTTCTCGGAACAGTCACCGCTCGCTTTCGCGCAAGCTTATGTGAAGTACGTTCAAGATGGCGCGAGCAAGGACATTTATGGTCAGTTTTTGCATTCGGATGCGCGCGAGAAACTGGATTCCGGCTCTGCAATGATGGACTTCATGTATCAAAGTGCGCCAAGAGAAAATGCGGAAATCGCCGAGCGAGGCGTATTGAACGAGGGTGCCGAAATCTCGGAGCGCGAAGGCGGCGACAAAGTATTTATACGGTTTTATTTTGACGAAGAAATTGATTTCGCATCCGTATATCCGCACTCGCCCCTCGCGGACGAGGGGTACGTCATTAAGAGCGGTCAAATCAACGTGCGAAGGGATGGTGATCGATGGGGAGTTATTGGCCATTCTCTTGACGGAGAGTAGTGGATCGAGACTAAGCCTTTGCTCGGAAAAGAATTTAACCAGTGCAGGCACGGCGACGCCCATTTCATTGCGCCTTCGGCTCCATTTCATGGGCGCGCATGCTGCTGGCGTTAAGTGTTTTCAGGGAGGAAACCATGAGTAAGTATCAGATTGCCCAACTCAACATTGCTACGCTGAAGGCTCATATCGATTCACCGCAGCTTGCGGATTTTGTTGCAAACCTGGATAGGATTAACGCGTTGGCAGAGGACTCGCCGGGTTTCGTTTGGCGGCTCCAAACTGAAGAGGGTGATGCTACCGGCATTGATTATTTCGGCTCCGACAAGATCGTGAACCTTTCCCTCTGGGATTCGGTTGAGGCTTTGCATAATTACGTTTATCGGTCTGCCCACGTTGAGATTATGCGCCGCAAGAAAGAGTGGTTCCACAAAATGGGTGAGGCATACATGGTGCTTTGGTGGGTACCTGCTGGTCACATTCCCTCAGTCGAAGAAGCGGCGCAAAAGCTGAACATCCTGCGAGAGCACGGACCAACCGCCGAAGCTTTCACGTTCAAAAAAGCCTTCTTGGCTCCCAGTGAATTCGGCGGTGTGCCAAACGATACTTTGGGTGGTGAATGTCCAGCCACTTAACAAATCAATTAAGTTCGTTCCGGCCTACGGCCTCCACCGGACGGCCCTGTCGGGCCGCCGCTTATTTTCGGCGTTATGTGCCTTGACCGCTCCTATCGATAGAGGTATCGTAATACCGAACTGTTATCGATAGGTGGTGTAATGACAACAGTAACCGTTTCCCCGAAGTATCAGATTGTAATTCCTAAAGAAATTCGTGAATCTATGGGTATTGTGTCCGGACAGAAGGTCCAGATCATGTCTTATCAAGGTAGGATCGAGGTGATTCCTCTGAGACCCATGAAGGAAATGAAAGGGTTTCTTAAAGGCATTGACACCAGTGTTGTTAGGGAAGAAGACCGGATATGAATGTTGTTGATTCATCAGCTTGGTTGTCGTACTTCGCCGGTGACGGCAACGCGGCCGTGTTTTCGGAGCCTATCGAACAATTAGCCGAGTTGCTGGTACCGAGTATCACGATCACAGAAGTTTTCAAGAATGTGCTGCGCCAACGTGGTGAGGAAGCTGCTTTGATCGTTACTGCACACATGAAGCAAGGCAGAGTAATCCCCCTAGATTCAGAGCTTGCTATGGATGCTGCCAAATTTGGTGTGTTTCATAAGCTCCCCTTAGCTGACAGCATCATCTTCGCTACAGCTCAAAAGTACGCCGCCGTGCTCTGGACTCAGGATAATGATTTTGAGGGGTTGGAGAACGTCAGGTACATTTCAAAGAAAATCACATAACAATCACAGGCACGGCGACGGCTACTCATTGCGGCTTCGCCTCCATTCCGCAGCCGCGCGTGCTGTTGGCGTTAGGCATCAATTCCATAATGCAGTTGGGAGTTAACAATGAGTAGTAGAAAATTTGTTACCGAAGGGGATGGCTTACCTAAGTGGTCTAATCCGATTAGCCATGCGGTGGTAGTGAATAATATGTGTTTTATCAGTGGGCAGCTGTCAGTCAACACCGAAGGGCAGTACGTGCCGGGTACAATCGAAGAAGAAGCTAATCGGGCCTTCGACAATGTATTTGCCGCAGCTAAAGCAGCTGGTTTTGAAAAAAGTGAAATAGTATATATAGATATCGCATTTTCAGACTTAGCACAGGTGCAGTCTGTCAATAAAATTTATATGAACTTATTCCCAGAGGGAGAGCGGCCTGCGAGAACTATTTATCAAGCTGCCGCTTTGCCATTTGGGGGAAAAATTAAAATTGTGGCGACGGCCGTTAAAGATAATGCCTAACAAGTCACGGAAGGCGGACGCGTGAGACGCGCCGCTTCGTTCAGCGTTATGTTTTAAGGAGGCAGTTTGAGTAAAGTTGTTGGACGCTGGCGCATTAAGTGGATGGAAATGTGGGATCAGGACTTTGTTGATCTTGTCGAGCCCGGATACTTCCAGTTCGATGAAGATGGCCTTGGATTTTTTGTATTCGGAGCAGTCGAGGGCCAAATCGACTACCGCATTCCTGATGATGGAGGACGAGTCGAGTTTTCGTGGTCTGGAAATGATGATGGTAGCGAGAAATCTGGCCGTGGTTGGTTTCAGCTTCTATCTTCACGCTCAGCGAAAGGAGAATTCTTCATTCATTGTGGAGACGAGTCGGCTGTGGAAATCGAACATCAAACATAACCAGACGCGGCACTCGGATGCCTTTGTCTCCGCTTCGCTGCGTCAAAGCCACCGGTGCGCTTCGCGTTAGCTGGGTAGTGCGTTGTGCCTTTTGGGTGGCTGGGAGGTATTGGCCTTGGCCGTAAATTGGCAGCAAAACCGGCAGTTCCGGTGGTTTGCCAAGGCCGTCGGAGTCTGCGGCGAGTGGGTA
>Ga0307983_1001279_pt1 | contig 11000 bp, 9 predicted proteins | sample OrgLakmetagen991_FD_201845 | JGI IMG/M metagenome (GOLD analysis project Ga0307983, IMG submission 201845) | Saline water microbial communities from Organic Lake, Antarctica - #991 | ecosystem: Environmental > Aquatic > Non-marine Saline and Alkaline > Saline | place: Antarctica: Organic Lake... | reverse complement strand
AGGCTCTTAGAACTTCAAGTTCTTGCGTTTTTTCTGCAAGTTTCTTTTTAAGTGATTCAATTGTTTCTGTATCAACTTCTGTTTCAGCAACCACAGTCTCTACTTCTGTTTCTACTTCTGTTTCTACTTCTGTAATAATTGATTCTGGATCAGATTCAACTTCTGTTTCAGTAACGACAGTTTCTACATCAGTAACTAGTGATTCATTGTCACCTTCGTTTTCACCGCTGATCGACTCAGTATTATTTCTAGCAATTAGGTCCCAGTCAATTTCGCGACCTTCTTTTTTAGCTTCGGCTTCTAAGATTTCCCTCTCCGCTGGACTAACAGTAGTATAAGGATTTGGCTCTTTGTCATCTTGAGTGTTTATTGAAATCTCAGGGTCTCCGTCGCCAATTTGAATAATTGAAGGCGCTCTTTGATGAGTTGGCTCTTTGTCTTGTGAATAAGCGCTTGTGCTTGCTAGCAACATTAATGCAACGGGTGTTAGCATTAGAAGCTCTCTGAATTGTTTCGTTTGCTTTTTCATTTCTCTCTCCTCGATTCTCTCTCTACAAAAATCGTTATATTTAGATACCTATATACATACAAGTCTTGTGCCAAGTGTTGATGGCGTGAAGTCACTGGAATTACGAGGAATTAAACTCTTTTTGTTTGGTTTGGGTGTGAAAATGTGAATACCTTTAAGTCGGGGTGTCTAAAAGTTAAACAATTTTTTTCATTTCAATATGATTTATTGTATATTTCCTTAAATTAAATTTATAAGGGTATTCACATGCATCACAAAGAGCCATCTCTACTAGTTTCTCTAATTCCTGTTGTCGTTCTCGTTATCTTGCTTTCACTGAATGTTATTATATTTGCAGATGATTCCTCATATGGGCCCAATCAAATTGCGTTACTACTGACTTCTATGGTGTGTGCCTTCATCGGTGTATTTCATTTAAGAAGACCCTATAAAGACCTAGAGAAGAAAGCACTGGCATCAGTATCCGTATCTACTCAGGCAATTCTTATCCTTATGATAGTTGGATCACTAATTGGTATTTGGATTCTAAATGGTGTTGTCCCAACAATGATCTACTACGGAATCAAACTTATTAGTCCGGAAGCCTTTCTTCCAGTCTCACTCGTTATTTGTAGTGTTGTCTCAATTGCCACTGGAAGTTCGTGGTCAACAGCCGGAACTGTAGGTATTGCTTTAATTGGAATAGGTAAGACTCTTGGTATCCCGGAAGGCATGGTTGCCGGTGCAATTGTTTCTGGATCATACTTTGGGGATAAGCTTTCTCCTTTATCTGATACTACTAATCTTGCTCCCGCTATGGCCGGAAGTGAACTATTTGAACATATTAAGCACATGACTTACACAACTGTTCCTTCAATACTCATCTCCTTAACAATATTTTTATTCTTAGGTCTTTCTTATTCGAGTGACACTTTAAATGCCACTCAAATTGAAGAGGTTTTAAAACTTATAGATGGAAACTTTAATATTTCACTTTGGTTGTTTCTGCTTCCTATAATTGTTATTGGTCTTGTGATGAAAAAAGTTCCGGCTGTTCCAGCTCTTCTAATTGGTACAATCCTCGGAGGAGTATTTGCTCTTATCTTTCAAACGAGTCTTATTACTAAGCTTGCAGGGGGAACTCTTGGAATTGAAGGGATCTACCAAGTACTACTTAAGACTTCATTTTCTGGTTTTGAAATAGTATCCGGAAACGCCATGATTGATAAACTTTTCAGTCGAGGAGGAATGAGTGGCATGATGAATACCGTTTGGATGATTCTTATGGCCATGATCTTTGGTGGAATGATGGAAGTGACGGGAATGCTCACGACCATTGCAAACTCAATTTTAAAATTAGTAAAAGGGACTACAAGTCTAGTTGCTGCAACTGTTGGTTCTGGAATATTTTTAAATCTCACAACCAGTGATCAATACATTGCCATCGTTGTTACGGGACGAATGTTTAAGTCAGCATACGCAAAAAAGGGTCTTGCCCCTAAAAACCTCTCTCGAGCAGTTGAAGATGGATCAACTGTAACAAGTGTCCTCGTGCCTTGGAATACATGTGGAGCGTACTTTAGTACAATCCTAGGTGTATCAACTCTAACGTATCTACCTTTCGCTTTCTTTAATCTTTTAAGTCCTATTGTATCAATTGCAATTGCTGCAAGTGGAAAGACTATGGATAAACTTGAAGAGGAAGTAGAAGCTTAAGTTTTTTGAGTAAACTCTCTCAAGAGACTGCCTGTTATTTCTACAACTGAAGGTTTTGGTATTGTTCCAGTTGGCCATGTACTTGTTGGATTCTTTATGTCTTTAGTTCGCTCACCAGGATGTTGTACTGAGAGAAATAAGCTTTTCTGATCCGGTGAAAAACACAGTCCTGTAAATTCCGCTTCATTTGGAGAAGAACCCACTTGAATTACTTCACCCGCTTGATCACCACTGGTTGGAATTACAAAGAGTCCATTGTTACCAAACGCCTTATAGGGTGACTTCCCAATAACTTTTCCATCTATATCATTACACATCCATAGATTTCCATTATTATCGAATGCTAAATTATCTGGACAAGTTATACCTGAATCTTCGCCTCCTAGAATAAAGGTTTCAGCTTTAAAAGACAGGCTAGTGTGGTCATTCTTGTTTTCAGTGATTTTTAAAATACTTCCGTGAAAATTTCCGGCCGGCTTATTATTTGTAAGTGTGACATAGACATCTTTTGTTATCGGATGAATTTCAATGTCCTCTGGTCTAGCAAGAGGAGTCGCTCCTAAAATCTTTGCCGCTTTTCTCGTATAGATTTGAACATCTAGTTGAGTTCTAAAATGTTTTTTAAGAATAGGAGAGTCATTAAGATCTAGTGAAAGCCATTTTCCTTGAGTTGTATCTGCGACATATAATTTACCCACGTCGAGACTATCATTAGAAGATGAAATGAACTTATAGATATGTTCATCATTTTTATCGTCAGCAGAGTAAACCACAGCTTTATTATTTTCAACTAAACAAGTTGCGCACTCATGGGCATAGCGACCAATTGATGTATGTTTTTTTGCTTGACCAGTTTTTGGATTAATTTCAACAACCCAGCCATAATGTTCTGGTGGGTGAGAGTAAATTTTTTCCCAACTTGCCCTTGAAGCTGTAATTTGACGTGAATTCTCAATTCGCTCTCCATAAGACATGTCGTAATTTTCTTCGCATGTAAGCATTGTGCCCCAAGGAGTTTTTCCTCCAGCGCAATTTGCAAGCGTTCCTATGGCAAAATTTTGTCCCTCTATCTCTACGTTATTTGCAAAAGGAATTTTTGTGTCACCTCTAATTCCTTTGTTGTATTTAGATTTAGAGTTAAATTCCCAGCCTTCATTAGTTTTATTGACCTCAATTATTGATCCACCAACTGCTCGGCGCTCTTTATCAATATTTTCTTTAGATCTTTCGTATCCACTTACAAATAGAGGATTTACATACTCATGATTTACCCACATTAGAAGTTTGTCGGGACCCAAAGCTTCGTAAGCGATATAGTCGTTATTAAAGCCGAAAGTTTCTCGTGAGTTGATCCTATCACCCCAAGAGATGATTTTTTTATAATCTAGTCCTGGTGCCAAGATTAAATCATCCTTTAGAGAGGCTTTAATGCCTTTGATTGATCTTGTTTGACAGCTTGCAAGATTTGCTAGAAGTCCATAATTGGCCACAGTCATCCCTGTTGCACCGAGAAATTTTAAAAATTGTCGTCTATCTAGATTTTTCATGCCTTTATTATACTTGTTTAAAACCTATTTGCTAAGAGCTATTTAGTTACACAAAAATAACAATTACTTTTAGTTGTGTATCAAAGAAACAAATGATTTCATATCCTTAAACATAAAAAGTGAGAAAACTATGAAATTATTGATACTTTTAACTGTTCTATCGACTTCGTTATTAGCAACAGACCTTGATTTTAGTCTTATTGGCCATGACGGGAGTTCACATTCTTTAAAAGCAAATAAAGGAAAGATTGTAGTATTAGAGTGGTTTAATCATGGATGCCCCTTTGTCAGAAAGCATTACGATTCAAAAAATATGCAAAATTTGCAAAAAAAGTATAAAAACAAAGTTGTTTGGTACACGATCAACTCCAGTAATGTGGATAAGCAAGGTTATTTAAAAAATGAAAAAGCAGCCGCTAAAATGTATGAATCTGAGGGAATGAATTCAAAATCTTTACTGATTGATACTGCAGGGCGTGTTGGTCAAAAATATAATGCTAAAACAACACCTCATATGTTTATTATAAATACGAAAGGAAAACTCATCTATGAAGGAGCGATTGATAGTATCGCCTCTGCCAATGATAACGATATAAAAAAAGCCACGAACTACGTCGATGATGTTTTGATAAAACTTACAAATAATGAAGACGTTGACTATTTTAAAACCAAAGCATACGGATGTTCAGTTAAATACTAGGGATTATAATGAATACAAAAACTTACGATTTAGGATTACTTTTTTTGAGATTATCTGTTGGATGCTTAATGCTCACTCACGGCATACCAAAGTTTCAAACACTTCTTGCTGGTGGAGAAATTCAATTTCCTGATCCAATAGGACTTGGGGCAACTTTCTCATTGGCCATGACCGTGTTTGCAGAAGCTATTTGCTCTTTTTTAATTATCATCGGACTTAAAACAAGACTCGCAAGTATTCCTCTTGTCATAACTATGTTTGTGGCAGCTTTTATCGTACATGGAAATGACGCTTGGGCAGTTAAAGAGAAGGCGGTACTTTATCTTTGTATGTATATCGTTCTTATATTTACCGGAGCAGGAAATCACTCAGTTGATAGCAAACTGAAATAAATGCACATAAACTTTTCTCCTACTTCTCATTCTCTTGAAGAAGTTTCTTTTGAAGATTTTTTAAAAGTTGATATGAGACTAGGGGAGATTATAGCTGTAGAAGAATTTCCAAAAGCCCGTAAGCCTTCTTACAAAGTCAAAGTCGACTTTGGAGGACTGATAGGAGTTAAAAAATCTTCTGCTCAAATAACTCACCACTATTCAAAAGAACAACTTTTCGGCAAAAGAGTCGTTGCTGTCGTGAATCTAAAAGCTCGGCAAATTGGTACATATATGTCCGAAGTTCTTATTCTAGGTTTTGCTGATGACAATGATGATATTGTTCTCTTTGATTTAGATGAGTCAGTACCAAAAGGCTCGAGATTACTGTAGCTTGAAAAATCATTTTTTTCTCGATAGTATTGTAATTCAATAAAGCCGGGGCAGTAGTGGAAATACCGAATACTATTAAATGTAAAACTCGATATTGTGATGCACTCGATTATAGTGATGTCGAAAGATACATTCAGAATATTCAAAACGAAAAATGCAAAGAGAAGATCCTTCAGGAACTAAAACTTATTTTTCACAATCTTAAAAAACAAGTTTTATCTCTTGGTGTAAAGCCACATGCTATTGCCGGTCAAAGTCACACCAAATTAAATTACCTCGAACGAGAAACAATTCACGGGACATTAAAATTTGAAACGCTCTTTTTCACAGGTGATAAGTACACAGGCGTTCACACCCATCCAGAATTCGTCGTAGATGAAGTTATCGAAGGTTCTTTGAAAGAAAAAAATTTTGAACCTTGTAAGAATGATCACTATCATTTTAGTGGAACAACAATTCGAGAAGCTTCTGACAGAGTAGAAGTCTTTTGTGATGATGGGTTCCTTCACAATGTTTGTGCCGAAGATGAGGGATGTTTTAGTGCTTGTCTTTCACTTGGAAAAAAGAAAGTCGTGATGATCTCAGAAGAAGACCTAAGAGACCATCTAGTAAAATAATCTATTCATCTATGATTGATTTTTATAGAGAAAGTATTTAATAATTAATCATAATATACCCTCGATCGCTATTTTAAAGTATTGGACTAAAAACAGTAGTTCTTGAGTAAGTTTAATAGTGAGTCAGTTGCGATTTATTTTAAAGTTCAATTGAATTTATACGAAAAAAAACTGAGTAGAAGATTATAAATCTTGTACTCAGTTTTTTTAATTTATTAAATATGTTTCTTCACTTTAAAACTTTATGCCCTTACGAAAATTAAATCTATAAATATTGAAGCTTAAAGTTCTGGTTGTATTCTTTGTTCTTGTTCAAAGTTTAAAGAATCACTATGTTTAGAGTTAAGGTTTTTAGAGTTTTTGCGAATTTGGCTTTCAATTTTACTAACTACTTGATCAAACGTTTTATAGAGATTAGGGCCTTCGCTACTTGCGAAATAGTGATGCTTTCCGCAGTGAAGTGAAACATCGCTCTTTTGTTGATGTCCATCAACTTCGCATACCCATTTTACGTCTATAGAACTGTCGAAATATTTTTGAAGATGAGCTGCTTTTTCATCTATTTTATTTTCAATTGCAGGTGTCGGTTCAAGATGTCTGTAAGTTTTCTTAATTTCCATTTTGTTCTCCTTGTTCAAATGATCACTCTTCAAAGTATACTTTAACATGACTTTGGTCAGTTTTTTATAGTCAATATTGTGTAAAGTTCTACACATAACTTTTTACAATCAATCTTTCCTTGGGCGCTCTCTAACTTGAGAGTCCTTATTAAGTAGAAAGTGAAAAAAAATTAGTGTTGGAACAAAACAATATAAATTGTGAGCAAATCTTTGATTAATAATGAAACAGTCATTTATTACTTAGGGGTGTGTCATATCTTTGGGGACTACGAGTTTATCAAATTCAGACGCACTCATAAAACCTAGCTTTGTAATAGATTCTTTGAGCGTTAATCCATTATCAAAAGCGTTCTTTGCAACCATTGAAGCCTTATCATAACCAATGTGTTGGTTGAGTGCGGTAACAAGCATCAACGAATTATTCAAGTGCTTATCAATATTCTCTTTATTGGGTTTGATTCCACCGGCACAGTTATCATTAAAAGATAAGAGTCCATCACCTAAAAGCCTTATCGAATGAAGAAGGTTGTAAATCATTACTGGCTTATAAACATTTAGCTCAAAATTTCCTTGGGATCCAGCAAAACTAATAGCTGCATCATTTCCCATTATCTGCACACACACCATTGAGAGAGCTTCACATTGCGTGGGGTTTACTTTTCCTGACATAATCGATGAACCTGGCTCATTTGCTGGAAGATCTAATTCTCCTAATCCACATCTAGGACCACTGGCCAAAAAACGAATATCATTTACTATCTTTAACACAGAACATGCGAGTCTTTTCAGCGCGCCAGAAGTTCCGACAACTGCATCGTGAGCGGCGAGGGATTCAAATTTATTTGTTGCTGTAACAAACTTGTGTCCTGAAATATCGGAAATATTTTTTGCTACCATTATTGCGTAGTCCGGGTGAGTGTTAAGTCCTGTTCCTACCGCAGATCCACCAAGGGCCAGCTCTCTTAAGTATTCAGTAGACTGCTCAACCCATTTCTTTCCATGTTTTAATTGAGTGAGATATCCAGAGAACTCTTGAGAAAGAGTAAGAGGAGTAGCGTCCATTAAATGAGTTCTTCCAATCTTTACAATTGACTCAAACTCTTTGACTTTAGAATCAAATGTTTGAATTAGTTTTAGTAAATTTGGTAGTAGTAATGTTTCAATCTGTTCCACCGCTGCAATGTGCATCGCAGTTGGGAAAGTATCATTGGAGGACTGTGATAAATTTACATCATCATTGGGATGAATTGGAGTTTTACTTCCTTTTTCTCCGCCAGCGATTTCTATTGCTCTGTTAGAGATGACCTCATTAAAGTTCATATTGGTTTGCGTTCCAGATCCAGTTTGCCAAACAACAAGGGGAAATTGGTCATCAAGACTTCCTTCTATTACTTCATCACAAGAACGAATAATAAGGTCTCTCTTCTCATTAGAGAGTTTACCAAGTTCACAGTTTGTAAGAGCAGAAGCTTTCTTTAAAATTCCAAAGGCTCTAATCATCTCTCTATTGAAACGATCTTCACCAATTTTGAAATTCTCTAGTGATCGCTGTGTTTGAGCGCCCCAATATTTAGAGGATTCAACCTTTATTTTACCCATCGTGTCTGTTTCAGTTCTAAAACTCATAAAATTGTCCTTATTTGCATTCACAAATACTATAATGCTAACTTTAGAAGTCAAAGGATTGAGGCAATTGAAGACAAATTTGCAAATAATTACACATATTAGATGTCTATTGATTGGTACTACCTATAGATTGTCCTGTGATATAGAATAATTACAAATAACGAAGTAGAGGGAATATGAAGAGTCAGTATGAAACAATCATTATTGGAGCAGGTTTTGGTGGTTTAAATGCAGCCATAAAACTTGGAAAAAAGAAAAAAGATGTTTTAGTTATAGACAAGACTAATCATCATCTTTTTCAGCCTCTGTTGTACCAAGTGGCAACTGCTGGATTATCTCCAGCTGACATCGCAACTCCAACGAGAGAAATTCTCAAAGACTACAGAACAATTACTGTCATCATGGATGAAGTACTCAACATCAATAAAGAAAAGAGTCTTCTCAAAACGAAAAGTAAAAAAGAAATCTCTTTTAAGAATCTTATTGTTGCGACTGGAGCGAGGCACTCTTACTTTGGAAATGATCAGTGGCAGAAATTTGCTCCTGGACTGAAAAGTTTAGATGATGCTATTGAAATAAGAGAGAACATTCTCAATAGCTATGAACTCTCGGAAATGGCTTCAGATCAAAAAGAAGTGGATGCTCTCACAACATTTGTTGTTGTTGGTGGGGGACCAACTGGCGTGGAGATGGCCGGAGCTATAGCAGAAATTGCAATGAAAACTCTTGCCAAAAACTTTACTCAAATCGATCCAAAAAATTCTAAAATCTTCCTTATAGAAAATGGTGATAGAGTATTGAGTTCTTTTAGTTCTGATTTATCGGACAAAGCTAAAAGTGACCTTGAAAAACTTGGAGTAACAGTAAAACTAAATACAAATGTCACAGACATCAACAACGAAGGTGTTCGAACTGAAGATAGTTTTATTTCTTCTCGCAACGTCATATGGGCTGCTGGTAATGAAGCTAGTCCATTATTAAAATGTTTAGATGTTGAACTCGATAAAATAGGAAGAGTTTTTGTGAAAGATGATTGCAGTGTTAAAGACTTTCCTAATCTTTTTATTATTGGAGATGCCGCCGCCTTTAAAGAGAAAGAAAGATATCTTCCTTCGCTTGCACCTGTTGCCTCTCAACAGGGAAAATATGTTGCGGAAGTGATTCTCAGTGATTTAAAAAACAAAAAAAGAGAGGCTTTTGATTATCTAGATAAGGGAACAATGGCCACTATAGGTAAACGAAAAGCAATATTAGAAGTTAGAAAAATTAAAATCTCAGGCTTTATCGCTTGGGCCGCATGGTGTTTTGTACATATACTCTTTCTTGTATTGTTCAGAAATAAAGTTTCAATATTGATGAGCTGGACTTATAACTATTTCACTGGAAAAAGAGGAGCGAGGCTTATTAAGGCTCGAGAGTCCGCGTTTACAGCTGATTAGACTGTTGTTATTATAGTGTATAAATTAAAAATTAAATAATATTGAGACTAATAACTATGACAATTATTTATTATAACTTTTCCTTCAATTTCCTTGCACTACGATTGTGATGTAGTTGAAGGGGTTAATAGTTTTCAACCCTTAATAAAAAAATATATAATAATCTCAAATTAGAAGAATTTATTGAAAAGTAATTGGAGCGGTAGATGAGATTCGAACTCACGACCTTCTCGATGGCAACGAGATGCTCTACCAGCTGAGCTACTACCGCATTATGATGAAACTAAAATAGTTAAAAGAGAGAGGCTTGTCAATCAAAGAAACTAGTCAATCTTAAGTTCTAAGACCTTAATTATCTTTTGATAACTCGTGTTGTTAAAACTAGCGTAAATAATAGTTAAAATCTCTTTCTTATTCTTTGGAGCTTTAGGATCAAGCATCAACTTCACAAAGTAATCTGCAATAACAAAGACCTTTGCTAGGGGATGAATATCTTCACTAGGATCATCTGGAAGACCAATTCCTGTCATGCTGCCTTGGTGCTGTTGGATAACAGCATAAAGGTACTCACTATAAATCGGAGTTCCAATAATAATCTCAGCAGCGTCATTAGCATGAGAGTTGACCTCATTTATTTGATCCTCAGTAAGACTTACAAGATCAAAGTCATCATTCGAATTAACTCTAATTTGATCTATAGTTTTTAAAGTAATATCAGAGAAGAATGCCGCTGAGGCAAATATATTGAGATGCTTTTTCTCATACCAAGGTTGTTTTGAGAGAATAAAATTTCCTATTACACACACAAGGTGAGCGTGTTGATAGGCGTAAGATATTTTTGAAGATAGAAGCATTTTCAGCAAGCTTGAAAGCTTGGTATTCTCTTCTATTGCTTTGATCATTGAAAGAATACTTTGTTGAGCCAGTTCTTGAATATTCTCGTCAATTCCAATTTCTTCGGCCCTATCTCTAACTAATTCATATCCCGAAGAAGTAGCGTTGAGTCTGTCTTGTATACCAAGATCACTAAGCTCAAGTTTCTTTAAAATATTATTCGTTACAAAATTTACAAAGTATTGGTGATAGTCCTTAGGGATGTATAGCTCAGTTAAACCTTGTGCTTCATACTTATCTATATCAGTTGCTGCAAAGTTATCTTGTGCATGAAGCCTTTTAATAAATTCAAACTCACCAGGTCCCTTCTTAATACGAATATAAATTTCACAAGGGGTGTGATCAATTTCATAAAAGTAAGTCAACTTAATTGGCACGTGATTTGGGACAACTTTCTTTTTTACTTCTTCTTCAGTGATACCTAAAAGCTTACTTGCATGCTTTATGAGAATTTCCCAATCGGTTGGAGATTTTAAACAAAGCGTTTCATGAGAGATTTCAGGGCAGTCGCCTAAGACAATAAGTGGTATATCTAAATTATTATCCTGAAGATAATCGTAAATATCCTC
>Ga0307983_1001278_pt1 | contig 11009 bp, 6 predicted proteins | sample OrgLakmetagen991_FD_201845 | JGI IMG/M metagenome (GOLD analysis project Ga0307983, IMG submission 201845) | Saline water microbial communities from Organic Lake, Antarctica - #991 | ecosystem: Environmental > Aquatic > Non-marine Saline and Alkaline > Saline | place: Antarctica: Organic Lake... | reverse complement strand
TTAAAAAACAAACTCCAGGAAATCCAACCAAAATTGGTAGTGATGTCTGTCCCCTTCCCGGGTAACTTATACAGTGGCTTGAGATCTTCTCAGTTTATCAAAAAGCATTTTCCAAATACTAAAATCGCCATGGGAGGCGGTTTTCCTAATACAGAATTGCGTTCCTTAAAAGACGCTCGGGTATTTGAGTTTGTAGATTTTATATGCTTGGATGATGGAGAATTACCGCTAGAATTAGTTACAGATTATGTATTGCATCATCCTTTAAAACCTATTCAAGACCTAGAATTGAAAAGAACGTTTGTACTAGAAGATGAACAAGTTACTTATAAAAACAATTCTAAAAAATCCGATTATAAGCAGCTGCAAGTAGGAACCCCAGATTATGCCAACTTGCTTTTAGATCAGTACATCTCTGTGATAGAAGTTGCAAATCCTATGCACAGTCTTTGGAGCGATGGTAGGTGGAACAAACTGACTATGGCACATGGTTGTTACTGGGGTAAATGTACCTTTTGTGACATCTCGCTTGATTATATCAGTCTTTATGAGCCTGTAGCTGCCACTATTCTTGTGGATCGCATGGAGCAATTGATCGCACAAACTGGAGAACAAGGTTTTCATTTTGTTGATGAAGCTGCACCGCCTGCTTTGATGAGAGCTGTAGCCTTAGAAATCCTAAAAAGAAATTTAACCGTCACTTGGTGGACCAACATACGATTTGAAAAGAACTTTACACCAGACTTGTGTTATTTATTAAAGGCTTCTGGCTGCATTGCCGTTTCTGGCGGACTTGAAGTAGCGTCAGATCGCTTGTTGAAATTGATCGATAAAGGTGTGACTGTAGAGCAAGTCGCACAAGTGACTAGAAGTCTTACCGCTGCTGGTATTATGGTCCACTCCTATTTAATGTACGGTTATCCTACACAAACGATTCAGGAAACCGTAGACAGTTTAGAAATGACCAGACAATTGTTTGAATTAGGTGTTATCCAAAGTGGTTTTTGGCATCAATTTGCTCTTACCGCCCATAGTCCAGTAGGAATGAATACACAAGATTATGGCATTACACCTCACTTAAAGGAAATTAGCTTTGCTAATAATGATGTGCAGTTTACCGATTCTACAGGAATTGATCACAGCATTTTTAGTGATGGATTGAAAAAGTCCTTATTCAATTTTATGCATGGTATAGGCTTTGATATGTCGTTACAGGAATGGTTCGATTTTGAGATTCCACAAACAACTATTGCCCCTTACTATATAGAAGATTGCTTAAATAAAGATTCTTTTAGATCCATTAAATCCAATTCAAAAGTGATTTACTTAGGTAATTTACCTTTGATTGGTACTTTTATGAAGACTAAAAAGGGTGTAGAAGTTCCTTATTTGGATCTGGTGTTTCATGATAAATCAAGTTCCTTGCAAATAGCACTTCCTGAAGATCAAGGCAACTGGTTATTAGACCAATTGGAATTATGGCAGCCTACCCATAAACTCACTACGTTTTCTCAAATCAAAACTTCATACGAAGCTCAATATGAGGATTTCGAATCTTTCTGGTATGCTGAAGAAATGGAGCTTTTACGAGAAAATGGATTGTTAGTTTTATAATCGTGCCGGCTCTGTTTAAACTGGCGTTTTTATCTTTCTTACAAAACTAAGTCGTCCATCTATTGATGAAATAAATTAAGAAAATAGTTGCTCTTTAGACTTATAACTTTAGATTTGAACTTCTAATTATCAAAGATTTGCACAAAAATAATAGTACCTATCAAGACTGTCCACCTGCTGTTACAATCGGTGTTTATATGTAGCATGATATGCATTACAGGGAACACCCTTTTGGGTTACTAGCATTTTATTATCATCTGTTTGGTGTATGGGATGACATCGTTTTCTTAAAATAATTTCAATTATCAAAGTTTTCAACTATGAAAGTCTTAAAATTCGGTGGTACTTCTGTAGGGAGTTCTCAACATATAAATCGTGTTATTGCCATTCTCAAAGCACAATCTCAAGAGGAAAGAGTAATAGGTATAGTTTCTGCCATAGGAGGAATCACTGATCAATTACATAAAACTGGTTTATTAGCACAACAAGGCGATGTTTCTTATTTAGACGCTTTAATCGCTATAGAAGAACAACATTTTCAAATATTAAAGGAGCTTATACCGGAGCATGCATCAGTAATCAAGTCAAGATTACAAGAAAAACTCCAGCACTTAAAGAATTTACTTAACGGTATTTATTTGATCAATGAGTTATCCCCTAAAACCTCGGATAAATTACTCAGTTTTGGAGAACAACTTTCTGCTTTTATTATCACGGAAGCCTTAAAATCAAGGGGTCTAAATGCAGTTCTAAAAAACTCACAAGAACTCATTGTCACTGATGAGGCTTTTACGAAAGCACAAGTACTACTTCCAGAAACTAATGCCCATATCCTAGCCTATTTTAGAAAAGCGCAACAGTCTATTAGCATTTTACCAGGCTTTATCTCCAGATCCATCAATGGTGAAGCGACTACTTTAGGACGTGGAGGATCTGATTATACAGCAGCATTAGTTGCTGCAGCCATAAGTGCTCAGGAATTAGTAATATGGACCGATGTAAGCGGTATGTTTACCGCAAATCCGAAATTGGTTAAACAAGCATATCCTATTGAAAACATCACTTATCAAGAAGCGATGGAATTGTCTCATTTTGGAGCTAAGGTGTTGTACCCGCCATCCATACTGCCAGTTCTGGAATTAAAAATTCCTGTTTTGATTAAAAATACCTTGCAACCACAAGATGCTGGGACACGCATTTCAGAAACAGCACATAAGGAAGGTCTAAATGCGACAGGAATTAGTAATGTGGATCACATCAGCTTGTTAACGCTTCAAGGGAATGGTATGGTAGGAATACCAGGATTTTCTAAAAAGTTATTTGAAAGACTTGCCCATGATCGTATTAATGTAATTTTAATTACACAAGCCTCATCAGAGCATTCTATTTGTATAGCTGTAGATCAACAAGACATTCAAAAAGCAGAGAATGGAATCAATGATACTTTTTCCTATGAAATAGAACGACATCAACTCGATTCCGTTATTGTAGAGAAAAACCTTGCTATTATAGCTTTAGTGGGCAGTCGCATGAAACATTTACAAGGTATGAGCGGTAAAATGTTTGGTGCATTGGGAAAAAATAACATCAATATAAGAGCCATTGCCCAGGGAGCATCAGAAATGAATATCAGCGCTGTAATTGATCAAAAAGATGTAAAAAAAGCATTGAATACGTTACACGAGCGATTCTTTGAAGGGAATCATAAACAAATCAACTTATTTATTGCCGGTGTAGGAAACGTAGGTGAGAAACTTATAGACCAGATCAAAGAGCAACGCAAGTACTTAAAAGAGCATCTAAAACTCCATGTACGGGTAATTGGGATTACTAATTCTAGGAAGATGTATTTTAAATCTGACGGTATGGATTTACAGACTTGGCAGGAATCCTTAGTAAATGGAGAAGTAACCCGTCTGGAAAAGTTTCGTAAAAAAGCGATTGATCTCAACTTGCGCAATAGTGTGTTTGTCGATGTGACGGCTAGCGCAAGCGTTTCAAAAGAATATGCCTATTATTTAAAGGAAAGTATAGCTGTAGTAGCTTGTAATAAAATTGCTTGTTCGGCAGCGCTAGAAGACTACCAGCAGCTCAAGAAATACTCTTTAAAATACAATGCGCCATTCTTATTTGAAACCAATGTAGGAGCTGGATTGCCCATTATTGATACCTTGAGGAATCTCATGGCTTCTGGAGATAAAATTATTTCTATTCAAGCGGTTTTATCTGGGAGTCTTAATTTTGTATTTAACAATTTTACCGATCAGACAAAGTTTCACGATATTGTACAACAAGCGCAAGAACTAGGCTTTACAGAGCCCGATCCACGTATAGATTTAAGTGGTGTAGATGTCGCAAGAAAGATTTTGATTCTCGCCAGAGAAAGTGGTCTTGCCATGAATCTGGAGGATATTCAGAACAATTCATTCCTTACGGATAACAACAACAACAGCGATAGCGTAGCTGACTTTTACAGCACATTGATAGATGATGAGGCTCATTTTCAATCCTTGTACGCTTCCGCTAAAGCGAACAAAAACCAACTCAAATACGTAGCAACGCTTACCGAGAATGGAGCTAGCGTAGGATTAAAAGAAGTTCCAGTAGGCCACCCTTTTCACAACTTAAAAGGAAGTGATAATATTGTCATGTTCTACACTAGGAGATATCCAGAACAACCTTTAATTGTAAAAGGAGCTGGCGCAGGAGCTGATGTTACTGCATCAGGTCTATTTGCAGATATTATTAAAACAGGAAACAACTGAGTAATGAAAGAAGTAAAAGTATTTGCCCCAGCAACGGTAGCAAACGTGGCGTGCGGTTTTGACGTACTTGGTTTCTGTCTAGATACTATAGGAGATGAAATGGTCGTAAGACAAGTTGTAAAAAAGGGCGTTGTCATCACTAAATGTATGGGGTATGTGCTTCCTATGGCAACAGAGCAAAACGTTGCTGGAGTTGCTGCTCAAGCTTTTGTAAATGATTTTGATCCAGAATTAGGGATTGAAATCGAGATTTATAAATACATCAAGCCAGGAAGTGGTATAGGAAGTAGCGCTGCAAGTGCCGCTGGAGTGGTTGTAGCTTTAAACGAGTTGCTAGGAAAGCCCTATAACAGAGAACAGCTCACCACTTTTGCTATGAAAGGAGAAGCGGTAGCCAGTAAATGTGAACATGCTGATAACCTTGCTCCGGCTATCTATGGTGGTTTTACGCTCGTAAAATCCTGCCATCCAGTAAAAGTTTTGGAAATCCCTACCCCAGCCGACTTGTTTGCAACGATTATACATCCTCAAATAGAAATTAAAACTGCCGATTCCAGAGCGGTACTTCCTAAAAAGATACCTTTAGATCTTGCCATTGAACAATGGGCAAATTTAGGAAGCTTGATTCATGCCCTTCACACTTCAAATTATGATTTAATAGCCGACTCCCTGAATGATGTCGTTATTGAACCCTATAGAAGTACCTTGATTCCTCATTACAAAGAAGTAAAAACAGCCGTTTTGCATACTGGAGCATTAGGATGTGGTATTTCAGGATCAGGTCCTAGTATTTTTGCGTTGTGCAAAGGAAAGAAAATGGCTCTAGAAATAGAACAAAAGATGATAGACATTTATATACCTACCGGTATTGATTTTGAAACTCACGTTTCTGGCATCAACCACCAAGGAATTAAAATACTCAACTCTTAGTTTATGAATTATTACTCACTTCATAATAAAGCCCCTAAGAGTTCTTTCAAAGAAGCAGTTATAAAAGGACTTGCTCCCGATAAAGGCTTGTATTTTCCTGAAACTATAACTGCTTTAGAAGAGGCATTCTTTTCCTCCATAATAGATTTAAGTCGTGAAGAAATAGCTTTTAGAGTGATAGAACAATTTGTAAGTCCTGAGATTCCTGATGATGTATTAAAAGAGATCATCAAAGAAACAATTGACTTTGACTTTCCGATAGTTGCATTAGACAGTCACATCTCGACTTTAGAACTCTTCCATGGCCCTACTATGGCATTCAAAGATGTAGGTGCTCGATTTATGGCCAGATGTTTAGGCTACTTTAATCAGCATAATAAAGAGGAAATCACTGTTTTAGTTGCTACTTCTGGAGATACTGGAGGTGCTGTAGCTCACGGATTTTTAGGCGTAGAAGGTGTTCAAGTAGTTATCCTTTATCCAAAAGGTAAAGTAAGTGATGTTCAAGAAAAACAGTTGACGACCTTGGGACAAAATATTACCGCTTTAGAAGTAGATGGTGTTTTTGACGATTGTCAAGATATGGTAAAACGTGCTTTTAGCGATACCGATTTGACATCGCAAATGCGACTCACTAGTGCCAACTCTATAAATGTCGCAAGATGGCTACCACAAATGTTTTATTTCTTTTTTGCCTACCAGCAGCTGTATAAAAAGCATAATAAAATTGTTTTTTCAGTTCCTAGCGGAAATTTTGGGAATATATGTGCTGGAATGATGGCAAAAAAACTAGGACTTCCTATCCATCATTTTATTGCGGCAAACAATGAAAATAATGTGATTACTAAATTTTTGGAAACACAAGAATATAGCCCAGAACCAACGGTAGCAACCATAAGTAATGCTATGGATGTTTCTAATCCGAGTAATTTTGTGCGTATACAAGAAATCCATCATCAAGATTTTAAATCGATGTCTCAAGCGCTTTCCTCCTATTCCTATTCTGATAAGGAGACAGAAGATGCTTTAAAAGAGATAAAAGTACAATACGATTATATAGCAGATCCTCACGGGGCGATAGGATATTTAGCTTGTAAAGAGTATTTAAAAGATCATAAGAAAACACATTGCGTGTTTTTAGAAACAGCACATCCTGCAAAGTTTTTACGAACGGTAGAGGGTGTACTGAACGTTAAAATAGCATTACCAGAACAAATTAAACAGGTAATAAATAAGAAAAAGGTGGCTATAGCGATTAGTAATTACGATGGATTAAAAAAGTTTCTTCTATCTAGATAGTTGAGTTTAAAGCAAAAAAAGAGAGGACTCCTCCTCTCTTTATAAACGATCTCCACCGCTTTATTTTAATAAACAGTAGTCTTGGAATACCAACTTGTTTATTTACTTAAACCTTTGTAAAAATAAGAGTTTATTGTAGGGTAGAGAAGCTTAAAACACTTTTAAAGGCAAATAAAACTGTTAATATGCTATTTCCTTGTAAGTAAGCGTGTTAATTATCTATGTTTTATGTATTTCATCGATAATACCTGCTTATGTAAATTTACTCCAATTTGTTAAGTATGAATTTACTTACCTTAGAGCGTCCTGCAAGGAAACCTTCTTTATTATTGATCATTTTAACGGTATAAAAGCCTTTATCACTTAACTTTTTCCAAGAATTACCTTGTGTACCGCTCCACCATATTCCTTGAGGTCCTACTGCGAGAATTTCCTTTCCTTCTGTTTCAGGAATAAATACAATATCGCTACAATAACCTGGTCCACTGCCAGCATCCATAAGCTTCCAGGTTTTACCGCCATCATCAGTTATCGCTTTGTTAGCTGCGTTATCTTCCTTATTGTTCCAATCACCACCTATAAGAATACCGCGTTGGTCATCTATAAAATCAATGGCATAAATACCTGTCATCTCGCCACCAGCGATAATCGGTGTGTCATAAGATTCCCAAGTGGAGCCTCTATCTTTACTATGTAACACTCTAGCAGCTGCTCCTCCTGTAACCAGCCATACATTATCTGTATAGATACTGATGTTTGAATTGCTAGCTGCAAAGGCTGCTTCGCCTATTATAAATTTTGGGAGGCGGGTACATTTAGATTTTGTCCAAGTCTGGCCTCCGTCAATAGTTTTGATTATAGATAAACAATCTTCTATAGGATCACCAAAGGCAATTCCTTCCTGATCGTTCCAAAACTTCATACTATCATAAAACACTTGATCTCCAAGCTCGGTATAAACCAACTTGACTTCATTGGTTGCATGTGTTATTTTATAGATCAATGCAGGATTACCGGCACTTAATAGGTAAGTGTACTGCTCTGTAACTGCTATAGATCTGTATTCCATTTTTCTAGCTTCCTTGGAAGTCAGTTGGAACTTCTTGACCTCACCTGTCGCAGCATTTATTCTTCCATACTGTCCGTCACTACCAGAATACCAGTAATCGGTATGCAGGTAATCTAGCGCACGTATGCTTAGAGAGTCTGTCATGATTTGGTCGATCTCTATAGTGACATCAGTTTTAAACGCTTCTTTTTCAGTAGCTTTTGAGTTGGTTTTACAGGCGGTGCTCGTCAGCAACAAGGTAAAATATAGCAGGTTTTTCATGGGAGTAAAAATAAGTTAGAAAAAGTAAATAGGCGGTTGAAGTTTCTGCTTTCCTGCCAGCAGGCAAGGCGCGAAAGCGAAACAATTATCAAAAATCATGTAAAAAAATATATAGTCTCCCTTAACTTCCTGAGGAATAGCCGTACTTTTGCAAAATGAGATTTCACCATAATTTAGTGCAGGGAACTGTAGATGCTTTGCATAACATTTTCAACGACGGTAAATATGCCGATCAAGCGATACAAAAGATTCTAAAGCGTGATACACGTTGGGGTTCTAGAGATAGAGGTTTTATCGCTGAGATGACCTACGACATCGTAAGATTCAAGAGATTATACGCTTCTATTGCCAAGGCTAGTGAGCCTTTTAACAAAGAAGATTTATGGCGACTTACTAGTGTATGGATCGTTTTAAAAGGACATGACCTTCCTGCATGGGAAGAATATTTTAATACTCCGGTAAGACGTATAAGAGGCGGACTGGACGAGGTACGAACAAATCGCAAGATGCGGGAATCCATTCCAGACTGGATGGATGAAATGGGAATTGCAGAGCTAGGAAACATTTGGGACCAAGAAATTACGGCTTTGAATCAACAAGCATCGGTAGTTTTAAGAGCTAATAGATTGAAGACTGATGTCAAGTCATTAAAGGAAAAACTAGTTGCTGAAGAAATACTGACGACTACTGACGAGCGTTTTCCAGACGCACTAATTCTCAATGAACGTGCAAACGTTTTCCGTACACAATTATTTACTGACGGATTATTTGAAGTACAAGATGCAGGATCACAACTTATTGCTGCTTATTTAGACCCTAAGCCAGGAGAGCGCATTATGGATGCTTGTGCTGGCGCTGGTGGAAAAGCATTGCATCTAGCTGCAATGATGGAAAATAAAGGACAAATTATCGCTACAGATATTTATCAAAGTAAACTCAACGAACTAAAAAGACGTACCCGTCGTGCAGGAGCTCATAACATTGAGACCCGATTATTAGAATCTACTAAAACCATCAAGAAACTAGATGGTAAAATAGACGGATTGCTTATCGATGCACCATGCAGTGGTTTAGGAGTTTTAAGACGTAATCCTGATGCCAAATGGAAATTACAACCAGAGTTTATTGAAAAAATAAAAGACACCCAACAAGAAATTTTACAATCCTATAGTCGCGTGGTAAAATCTGGTGGTAGAATGGTCTATGCCACATGTTCTATTTTTCCTTCAGAAAATGAGATACAAGTAGAGAAATTCTTGAGGTCAGAAGCTGGAGCAGATTTTGAACTAGAAGATTCACAAACACTATACGCTCATAGGGATGGTTTTGACGGTTTCTTTATGGCGAGGATGAAAAAGAAATAAATTTTTAAGAGCTAGACAATTGTACCAAATAAAGTATGATTTATCCATCTAGATTAGGAATAAAATGATACCGTCATTTTAACATCCTTATAGATGGTTTTTAAACCTAGTAAATCAATAACAAGCAAGGTCTTTGTTTTTTGGTATATAACCTTATGACTACTTCAGTAGATCAATGGACAACATATGCCTGATTTTAATTTTATAGAAACTCCGGTCGGGCAGATTTTCAGAATTCAGAATTGGATACTTTTTTAGCTTTAAAAAGAACCTAAAGACAATGTGTTCATTGCCACACTAATTTTTGCTCAATACTCGAATCCCTTTAACGTTAAAAATTATTTAGATCCTCTAAAAAGTTCTCCAGAGTTACTCATTTAAATTAGACTATCACAGTTCATCTTATGTTTAATCATGGTTAGATAAAGGTTGTACCATTCATCGAATTGTTAACCTGATCACAATATTCTGTGGAATGTTTATTTACATTTGCCTCGGATTTTAAAAAATAGATTTGATGAGAACAATTTTTGCTTTTTTTACATTCGTTTTATGTATTTGTTTAACTATTCATGCCCAGGTGGGTATAGGAACAAGTAATCCTCAAGCAGAATTGCATGTGGCTGGAAGTAAGACAGGAATCCAGACCTTGCGTATTGATGACCTTGCTGTAACCACTGGAGGAACAAATCCAGGAGAATTAGCTACAAGTAGTACTACAGTTAAAAAAACGGTCTACATTGATGAATCTGGAAACTTATGGTCTAGTGATGCGTATGGAAGTTCTATGAAAAGTGTTTCTTTATCTGCTACCACTCAGAATATACAGGGTGCCACAAGAACAGATATCACCGGAGCAACCATAACTTTTATTCCTAAGCATACAATAGTGTATTTGTCATTTACCATTTCTGGTTACAATCCTTTAGATTGTGCTGAAAGCTTGGAACAACTGTCTTGGTTTGGGGTACATGTTATCAAAGATGCTGTTAAAGTGGGTAGCTTTGTGAGTTTGAGTGCTGCCTCAGATGATATAACAGGCGCTGTAGGAGCTGCAAATGTTAGTGCAGCGCAATTTCCTATAACGGTTATACCAGGAGTCTCTACGACCATAAAACTCCAGGGAAATACCGATGGAGCAGAAGATTCCTGTGGCTTTACCATTGATGCGGTCAACTGGACGAGTTACTTGACCATTATGGATTAAGCTGCTATTTTATCCTATAAAATATTTTAAAAATCGAAGCTTAGATACTGTTGGTTAAGCTTCCCTTTTTCACAAGTTATTAAAGTTCTTAACGTCAGAAAACAGACTTTTCTGAAACCTTATAACTCCTTAATTTTTAAATTGAGGAGTTTTTTTTGTTTTGTTATTTTTAAAACAATAGGAATGTTATAAAGGGAGGTATATCTTTATATTTGCCGATCTTAAATCATAATTGCTGGTTTTTTTAAAAGAGACCTATGAAATCCACTTGACGTTTTGTTATCAATGAATTACAGCTAATTCTTAGACATAAATAAACCAAAAACTTGCTTAAGTCTTTACTATGAATAAAAGCTAATAGTAGAGAAATCTCCTTTATCAGTAATAAAATAATGCTTCTATCACCCTCCAACCGTCTAAATAGTTATAATGCTTTCAATTGATTTGATGACATGATTTACCTACGTCCAGATTTATCGCTCCAGCCTATTACAACATTA
>Ga0307983_1001272_pt1 | contig 11054 bp, 14 predicted proteins | sample OrgLakmetagen991_FD_201845 | JGI IMG/M metagenome (GOLD analysis project Ga0307983, IMG submission 201845) | Saline water microbial communities from Organic Lake, Antarctica - #991 | ecosystem: Environmental > Aquatic > Non-marine Saline and Alkaline > Saline | place: Antarctica: Organic Lake... | reverse complement strand
CCTGTTCTTGCTGCTGCAAGTCGGGAAGCCGATGAAGGACCGCGCAAAACGAAAGGCAGGCAAGCGCGTCTACGTGCCCAAGGGTGGGCTCCGCGCCTGGACGCCAATGTCCATCGAGGACGCCGCGCACGAGACGGGGTTGACCGAGAAGATGGTGCGCGCGCTTCGCACGTGGTGCCGGAAGCGGATCAGTGTCGAGCTCATGGCGCGAGACGGTCTGCTGAAGAAACAAGCGGCCCCGGTATTCGATGGCGACGAGGACAGGCACGATCGGCGCATGGCTGCGTGGCTACAAGAACACGGGGCGGTGACGAGCCGCCGTGAGGAGTTGGGGCGATGAGTGAGCGAGACGAAGCTGAGTGTCGAATGGCGTACGATGCAGGATTCAATTTTCGTGAGCCCGAAGGTCACCCCATGAGCGCCGCGAAGAAGCTGGAGCCGGTCGAGTGGCTCACGACGGGGGAGGCTGCCGCGCTTCTCTGCGGCTGCACCCCAGAGACCGTGCGCGCCTACATCGAGCGGGGTCACCTGCCAGCGACGAAGCCGCCGGGCGGCCAGTACCGGATTGCGCGGAGCGACGTTGACGCGCTGCTGGCTCGGTGGAAGGTGAAGGGGTAGGGTGATGTGATGCAGGAGCACTGGGTGATGATTGCGCACGAATGCGTGATGGGTGGGGTGGATCGTGAGGCGCTCGAAATGATGGTGAGCCGATTCGACGGTCCAATGGTCATTGCCAATGCGGCGGGCTGGCTTCATGATGTTGAGTTGCGAGAGGGTGCCGATGGCGCCGAGGTGCATGGTCTGGTTAGCGGGATGCCGGACCCCTATGTTTTCGTGTCGCTCGCAGTATCTGACGGGGGCGCGGGCCCCATCATTGGCGTTCACGAAGGCGGCGAGTGCCCCACCTAAGAGCACGACAACGCCAAACCAGCATGACAACGCAAGGAGAGCCCGCCCTCGACCCTTGCAGACCGCCCCGAAAACCTGCACTAAATAGATAAGATGCAGTCGCGCGCCCAGGAAGGAGTGCGAGTTCGTCTTCTACGACGAGTGGCTCGCGATTCGATTCGACTGGGGACACTCCGCACGAGACCGCGAATGGGGGTTGGCGTGAGATTCGTTTACATGAGCTGGGCACTTTGGGCTGTTCGTCGAAACCCTTGGGTGAACAAGCTCGCCTACGCTACTGCGCTATGGGGGCTGTCCACTGAAGACCTCGCGCACGTGGTCTCGGCGTGAAGTCCCCCAAGCTCAACGCTGACCTCATCGAGGCGCTTCGATCGCTGATGGCGGACGAGGGCCTTGGCTTCAATCGCGCCATCGACGAACTCGGCGTGAACCACTCGACTGCGTACCGCTGGCGACGCTTCGGACAGAAGCGCATCAGCGAGCGCGCAGATGGCGACGACAGCCCGCACGGGCTCAAGGCTCAGTGGGAGCTTGTCGCGTCACGGAATCAGAGCGTGATGGTCGCGAAGGCTGAGCGACTCATGTACGACGCGCTGAGCGACGATGCGCCCATGTGCGCCATGTGCGGCAAAGAATCCTTGAGCGACAAGGATAAGCTTCACCATGCGCGGTGGGTGGCTTCGAAGCTCGCCCGCGACGACTACGGGGACAGGTCCGAGATTCAAATCACCTCAAAAATGGAAGAGGGATTCGAAGCGCTCCGTGTCCACATGCCTGCTCAAAGCTATCGGGACATGATTATTGCATTCGCTCGCCTCCACGGAATGGATACGGGCGCAGTTGGCGGAGACGGACCCGACGCCAATGACGTCGAGGACGGGGACTGAACCTGACGCCTCGGCGTACATCCCGTGGAAACTTCACCCGAAGCAAGAAGAGTTCGTCGCCCTGGACTGCCGAGAGGCGCTGTTCGGTGGCGCTGCCGGAGGCGGCAAGAGTGTCGCGCTCCTCGCGGCTGCTCTCAAATACGTCCACATTCCCGGCTACTCGGCGATTATATTTCGCCGGCACTATCCCGACCTGTTCCAGGATGGCGCGCTTATTCCGGTGTCGCGCGAGTGGCTGGTCGGGACCGGTGCAACATGGAATGGCGAGTTCAAGCGGTGGACGTTCCCGAGCGGCGCGACTCTTAGCTTCGGCACGCTCAAGCACGACAACGACACGGACAAATACCAGGGTCCGCGCTTCCACTTCGTAGGCTTCGACGAACTCACGCAGCACGTCGAGAAGCACTACAAGTACCTGTTCTCACGCATCCGAAGGACCAACGAGGGCCCATCCGGCGAGATTCCTCTTCGGATGCGAGCGACCGCAAACCCTGGAGGACGCGGTCACAAGTGGGTCAAGCAACGCTTCTTTGTCGAAGGCCCCGGCAAGGGTCGCGTCTTCGTCCCGTCGAAGCTTGCGGACAACCCCAGCCTCGACGCTGACTCCTACATAGAAAACCTGATGGAGCTTGACGCTCTGTCGGTGAAACAGTTGCTTGATGGTGACTGGGAAGCCGCTTCCTCCGGCAGCCATTTCAATCGCGACTGGTTCAATCTTATCGACCCCGCGGACGTGCCATCGGGCATCGTCAACTGGGTTCGATTCTGGGACCTCGCGGCAACCGACGACGAGAACGGCGAAAAGAACCCCGACTGGACATCGGGCGGCCGCGTTGGTCTCCTCGATGGCCGCTACTACATCACGAACGTGAAGCGCGCGCGTGTTGGCCCCGCCGACGTCGAGGAGCTCTGCAAAGACACCGTTGACGAGGACGGTCCCTCCGTTGCGCAGCGGATGGAGCAGGAGCCTGGTAGCGCCGGAAAGAACGTGATCAGCTATTACGCCCGCACTGTCATGTGCGGCTACGACTTTGATGGCGTTCGCCCGACTGGCTCTAAAGCAGTTAGAGCGAAACCCTTCGCAAGTGCCGCCAAGAACGGAAACGTCTTCATGGTCCGTGCGACCTGGACAACGGATGTTCTCGACGAACTCGAGGCGTTCCCTTTTGGCGACCATGACGACGCCGTCGACTGCATAAGCGGCGCGGTGAATTGCCTGCGCGAAATGCGCGCCCCAAAAATCACCGCGTCCAAAACGCGGACTCACTTCACCCCACGAGTGAACTGGAAAAACACCTTCTAAATGTCACCGAGCATCGCCCGAATTCGAAAGACGGGTGAGAAGGTCCCTTTCGGGCGCGTTGCGAACGCGCAGCCGCTGACACATTGGACCGGCAACGACATGACCGGCATGACGCCATCGCACGCCGTGTCCATCATGAAGCGTGCAGAGCGGGGGTATCTTGAAGATCTCTTCGACCTGTTCGCGTATATGCTGCGAACGGACTCGCACGTTCGCAGCACTTACGAAACGCCGCTGCGGACGGTCATTGGCTCCCCTTTGCTCTTCGATGAATCGAAGGTGGACAGCGGGCCGCTTGCTGCAAAGGTCGTTGAGTTCCAGCGAGAGAGCCTCGAGCTGCTTTGGAACTACGAGTCAAGCGCGATGGGCATCGCGCACGCTCACGGCATCGGCATGGCCATCGGCGAGAAGGAATGGCGCCGCGTGCGTGGCGCTAATCGCGTCGTGGCCATTCACTCAGTCAACCCTCGCAACACCCGTTTCGCGAATGACTGGGTGCCAGAGGTTCGAATCTTCGACGGCGATTCCGGCGGATACGATTGGGTGCGAGTCGACGAAGAGCCGCTCCGTTGGATGGTTCACATTCCCGGCTCTGTGGGTCTTGAGCCTCACCTTGCCGGCATCCTGTTCCCGTGCATCATCCCGTGGAACCTCAAGAAATACGCAACGGGCTACAGTCAGCAGGCGCTCGAGCGATGGGCGACACCGATTCTCCTCGGCATCATCGGCGACAATGCACAGGATGGCGCAGTCAACAACCTGCGAGACGCGCTCGAGAATCTCACGGCGTCCAGCGCCGGCGTCATCGAAGGCGATACGCGGATCGAGGCTATCAATTCGAACGCGTCCCAAACCGGAGACGCTCACCTGAAGTTCATCTCCGCGCTTGAGGTGCAGATCACCAAGGCGATCATGGGCAGTGCGCTGAACGTTGACGGCGGCACCGACGGCGGAAGTTACGCGATGGCCAAAAGCCAACATTCAACGACCATCGCGCCGCGAATACAGAGCATCTCCGACAGTCTCGCCGAGACGTTCCGCGAGCAGTGGTTTGCGCACGAGCTCATGGTCAACGATCACCTTTTCGACGGTCGCGTGATGGAGCCAGCGGAGCCGTACTTTCAGATCATCGGCGAAGAGCGGCCGCAGGTGGATCAAATCGCCATCGACGCCGGCGCCGTTACCGTTGACGAGGTTAGAGCGTCTAAGGGTCTTGAACCATGGGGCGCAGAGAAGGGCGGCGATCGCATCGTTGCGCCCATCGCAAAGAGCGCTCCCGGCTTTGCACGCATCGAAGCGCCGCCGGAGGAAGCACCGCCCCCTTTTCCGGCGAGCCGGGCCAGCCGGCGACAGCGCCAGATGAGACTACCGCTGTCCAAGACTTCGCGGACCTCATCCGCCTTGATGACTCAGATCGACAGCGTGCCGTACGGCAAATAGGCCGACCGCGCGAGAGCGTCATGCGCGCCACCATTGCAAGCGCCGCGACCTTCGAAGACCTCAGAGGCCGCCTTGGCGCGGCCCTTCAGAACGCAAGCACCCACGAAGAGGCAAGGCTTCTTATCGCACAGTGGGCGCGCGAGGACGTGGCCGAGAGTCCCGAGATTCTTTCTACGCTCTGGAGCACCAACTCCATGACAAACCTCGCCGGACAGCTTTTTGTCCGCGACATCGAACTTGGCGACAAGGTCCGCAAGCTCGAAGCGACCGGCGAGACGGCCGGCACCTTCCTAAACCTTCCATTTGCCGAGGCCATCGACCATTTCGAATCTCGGTCCATTCTCCCCGCTGATGAGTTCGACGCGCTCATTGACGCTGAGCGCTCTCGCGCTTTCACCCTTCGCCGTGCGATTTCTGACGGCGTTGCAAACGATGCCTTCCGGCGCCTTCGCGTTGCGATGGACCCAGGAGGCGCTGGCCTTGGCGAGTTCATTCGCGACGTGTCTGGTGGAGTAACTGGCGCGGGATTCCCCGGCGGAGTTCGCAACTACCTTGAAACGGTCTATAGGACCACGACGGCGACGTCATACAACGCCGGCCGGTACCGCCAGCAGTTCGATCCTGCCGTTCTCGCAGATGGCGGAATCTGGCTCGAGTATCGAACGGCTGGCGACAGCAGGGTCCGGTCTGAGCATGAAGCTCTGAACGGAAAGCAGTGGGAGCCCAGCGACCCGGAGCTCGCATCGGTCTACCCGCCAAACGGCTTCAACTGCCGATGCGTAGTTGCGGCCACCGAGGTCAAAAACGCATCTCAACTCTCACGCGACGTCGACATTGACGCCGCCATCTCCGACGGATTCCGCGCCGCTCCCGGCGCCGTCATCGAAAACGAATCACAATGACCTTCGAACTAGAAATCACAGAGCCGCGATTCGCCAAAGAGCTTCGCTCCGGCTTCATCTTCATCATCCGCGACGGCGACCGCATCGCGTGCCATGGGCGCATCAAGCCCAGCGGTTTGCTCAAGTTCGGGGAAGGCTCCCAGCCATTCCCCACCAAGACGATTAGCCGCGACATGCGAGCCATGGCGAAGCGGTATGCCGAGGACGGCGAGCTGCCCGAGGATCGCGTGTTCGCCGATAAGGAGGTCGTCGAGGAAACGCCCGCCCTGGCCGATACCCAGCCGGCCCCTGCCATCGCCACCGATGAGGAGCCTGCTCGACCGAAGCGCAAGCCCCGCAAACCCTCGAAGAAATAGCCATGTCGAATCTCCGTTTTTTCCCGATGACCATCAAGGGCGCATCGGACGAGGGCCTTCGCGTGTGTGCTCGCCTTGCTGGCAAGCGCGAAGATGATGGCACTGTTTGGCAGCAAATCGCGTACGCGGGCGAATGGCAGGGCCACGGTGCCGGCTCATTCAAGCTCACGCTCGGCATATTCAAAAAGGCCCTCGCGAACTTCAAGCGGCGTGAGGACGACCTTCCGGTCATTCACGGACACCCAGGGGTCGGCTCCGCTGAGGCTGCCTATCGAGGCGTCGCCGGTTGGATTTCAGAGCTACAGATCGACAAAGACGACAAGGATCGCCCCGCGCTATTTGCGCGCACCAAATGGACCAAGCGCACGGCGCAGATGATCGGCGACGATGAGATCCGATACTGCTCGATCGTCATCGCGTTTAACTCAGTCGATGAGGTCACCGGCGAAGAAATCGGCCCCGAACTTTTGGAGCTTGGCGTTGTGCCGGCTGCCTTTCTTGACGGAATGACCCGTCTTGCAGCGTCCCGAGAGGGACGGAAAACAACTTGCGCACTTGCGCAGAAAGGGGCCCGTGTGGACCTCAATTACAATGAGATTTTGAAGCGGGCCCAGAAGGAACTTCCCGAGGGCTTCTCCCGTGACCAGCTGGTCGCATTCATCGACGCCGAAGAGATGAAGGCGAGCGCTATCGAAGGCGCACCGAAGCCGGACGAAGAGCCAGCGGAAGAGGACGCTCCCGAAGAGGTGCCGGTCGCTGCGTCGCTCGCAGCGACCGGCACGGTCGAAGACCCACCTGCGAAGGATGCGCCAGAAGAGGAAGCATCCGCGCGCGACATGGGCGCCGACTGGCTGGAAGCCTTCGCCGCCGAGATGGGCCTCGACCTTCCCGCACTTCTCTCTGCGATGGACGAGAGTCGAGACGCGCTCGCCAGTGCACTTGGCGCCGCGCCTGAAGAGGGTACGCCCGCCGATGACATGGCCGCCATGAGCCGCAGTCATACGCGGATGTTGCAACGTCTCGACGCTTCCGAGAGTCGAGTGACCGAACTCGGCAAGAGCATCGCAGAGCGAGACAAAAAGCTCGAGGCGCTCGGCTTTGAGGTCGAGCTTTCTAAGGCGATTGCAGATGGCGTCGTCACCGACGCAACCGCTGACGAAATCCGAGAGTTCGCTGCCGATTCGCTCACGCTCGCGCGAAAGCAGCTCGCCAAGCGGGTCGAGTCTCCCGAGGTTCCACGAGGCCGCAGTGCCACGAACAGGGCGCCGCAGGATTCCGAGATGTCTTTCTCGCAGCGCGTCGACGCGCTCACGGACAACCAGCGAGTCTATTTCGAGACGTTCCGAGGCGGCGGCGATAAGCCGGACGTCGCTCTTTCCAAAGCTATCGCCGGGTCGAACTGACTCGTCTTTCATCACTCAAAAACAAAGGACTAAATCATGACTGCACTATCCGCAGACAAGGTCAATCGTTCGACTGCCGGCGACTCCTACGGGAAGTCTCAGCCAGTCGCTGCGAGCACGACCATCTACCAAGGCGCGCTGTGCGCATTCAACGCAAGCGGCTTTATCGTCGCTGCAACCGATGCCGCGTCCCTCGCATTCGCTGGCATTGCTGCCGAGTACTGCGACAACTCCTCGGGATCAAACGGCGACGATAGCGTTGTCATCCAGCGCGGACACATCGAGCGGATCCCACACACGGATCTTGTTCAAGCCGACGTCGGCAAGAACGTCGTCATCGAAGACTCCAACTCTGTCACCGACGCCGCTGGCGCGACCAACGATCTCAAGGCGGGCACTCTGCTCGGCTTCGAAGACGGTGATGCACTCGTACACGTGGCCGTTTTCGCGGCTCTCGAAGCCTGAAGGAAGTCTGAATCATGAGTATCGCAAATTTCGAGACCAAGCTTCGCGCAGCGAACACGGTCTATTCGTCCGCCTTCGACGCGCTCCGCGGAGACTATCCGGGCACATATCAGCTGTTCTCCGAGGACATGCAGGGGATCGACGGCGTCAGCCTCAACATCGGATACACCGAAAATCTCGGTGTGACCCGAGTCCTGAAGGCTGGCGAGAGTCGCCAGTATGACGGCCTCGTCGCACGGTCAACGACCTACGACCTTGAGACCATCTACCGAGCGCACCAGCTCGAGCGCAAAGCCGTCAAGTACGACCCTAGCGGCCGAGTCGGTAAGAGCGTTTCTCAGTTCGCGAGCGAACAGATCGAAATGGTCGACCGCTACATCTGGGCGGCGCTCAAGTCAAACACAGTGCTCGGCCCTGACGGCGTTGCGCTGATTTCAGCCTCTCACCCCACCGGTGAGGGCACTCAGTCCAACACGACGGCAACGGCACTCGGCCACTCGTCTTACCGTGCTGGCAAGGCCGCAATGCGCGGATTTACGCGAGAGAACGGCGACGCTCTATCGATGGTGCCAACGCATCTTTTCGTGCCTGTCACGAGCGAAGATGTAGCCAAAGAAGTCACCGGGGCTGACAAGCCGGTCGCGGTCGACAACTCTGGCGCAGAGTCGGGCACACGCATCGGTGTGACGACCATCAAGAACGTCTACCAGGGCGACAGCACCGCCATCGTGACGCCACTCATGGCGGCTGGCACGTGGCTTCTCATGGACCTCTCTGGAAGCGCGCGCCCCTGGGCGCACGGATTCGGCGAGAAGCCAACGCACAACGCGCCCGACGCGGGCAGCGAAGCTCTCCGAAATACCGACATGCTCGAGTACTTCCTACAGGGCGACATCTGCCAGGGTCCGGCCAACTGGCAGACCATCTACGGAAAGATCAGCTGATCAAGCTGAAATGGAGAAGAGAGAATGACGCAAACCACAACCCCCACACCAGAAACTCGCCACATCGCGAGCTACAATTCCGCGGTCGGCCATCGTGCCGATCCGTACATCAACGAAACGCGCGTTCGTCTTCTGATCGACGTCGCCGCACATCAGCAGATGGTCGGCGAAGCGCTGCTTCCGAGTGGCAAGTCGACCGTAGACGTACCGCGGTCGCTCGTGCCCGGCATCATGTCGCTTGTCATCGACGCCGACAAACTCGCTCAGGCCAAGTCGCATTGCGCGACCATGCGCGAAGAGTGGCGCCGTAAGAACCCCGGAACGAAAGACCTGTGCCCACACAGCGTCAGCGGGAGCTATCACATGCTCCACCGCTCCGACATGGGCTCTATTCGATCCGTCGAAACCATCGACGACAACCTACCTGCACCCATGACCGCTGAGGAGCGCCGTGTGGCTGCGGTTGCTGCCAACGTTGCCTCTATGGGCAACGGCAACAAGCCGAGCGGCAAACGCCGATAGGCACATCTCTGCGAGTGGGGGTTGTGGTAGCCATCCTCTCGTTGACTCTCCCGGTGGGGATGGCGCGCTCTTCGGAGCGCGTCTCCCCTGCCACCTAAATGCCACCTACCCCATAAGAGTTACTAAGCGATGCCAGCCCTCTCCTATGTAGACTCGGACGACCTCGACGCGCTGATTGACAGCAACGTCAGGCTCGATCTGTTCACCGACGACGGGGACGTTGGAACGGAGGCGCCCGTTCGTCTCCTGCGCGCCTCGCAGCTTGCAAGCACGGTGGCCCTGTCTGTGTGTATGCAAGCTGGATACAGCCCCGCTGAGGCGACGACAGACGACATGGTCAAGGCGCTCGCGCTTTCTATTCTCGTTCGCTTTGCGTACGCCCGAAAGACTCGCGGCGTGCCTAGCGATCTGGCGGCTCTGCTTGCTCCAATGCCCGAGGCTGTTCGCACCGGCGAGCTCCCCCTCGTTGATGAGGTGGTCACAAACAGCATTGAGGCCGTCGGCGGATCTTCGTTCACGGGCGCCACGGACACGATCACGAGCGGCGGTGTGACCACCACGATCACGCGCGTTCCTGTCATGCGCGACATCCTGTCGATCCTGTGACCGTTGCCATAGACATCGCCGAAGGCACGATGCCCAAGCTCGCCGAGCACATCGCGAGCATCCGTGCGCGCCTGGTCGACCTTGAGACCATTATGAAGCGCCAAGCGCTCCTGCTCTCGACCATCATTGACGACAGCTTTCAGAACTCACGCTCGCCGCTCGGTGAGGGCTGGGCCCCGCTCGCTGACTCCACCGTGGCCAAGCGCCGCAAGGGAAGCAGCAAGCCGCTCGTAGACACCGCGCAGCTTCGGCAGGCTAGCTTTGCGAGTGCGAAGGACAGCGCCATCGTCTTCGGTACCAGTGGGGCGCCGTCGAAGTACGGCGTCTTCCATGTCACCGGCACAAAGAACATGCCGCGCCGCGCCTACCTCCCGCTGAGCGAGAACGGCCGGCCCGACTTCTCCAGCGGTCCCGCTCGTGACTGGCTCGCCCAGACTGAAGAGCGCGTGATCAACTTCATTCTCCGCGACAAGAAGTAGCGCGCAAACTTTCTTCTACCTCCGCAAGATTTCTTCTGCATGACCTTTCCATCCCTCGCAATCCTGACACGGGTACGCGAGGTGCTGGAGGACGGCCGCGGCGCTGTCCGCACCATCACGGCCGAGACGTACAAGCCTGGCACGCACGCTGCGCTTGACGCGCTCTCTGACTCCGTTGGTGCACTTGGCAAGCCGACCATTGAAGCGACCATCGCAGACCGCGTGCGGCACCCGTCGAGCCCTGCACGTCAAGGGAGCTTCACCCTTGAAGAGATCACCGTTTCCGTGCGTGTCGTCCGCGGCTTCGACGGCAACGCCGACCTGAACGCAGCCGCCCGCACGGCGCTGCACTCGCTCGCGGCGTCCGACGGCTTCGACATCTCGCAGGCCCTCGGATGGCCCGGCAACATGACCGCGACCGAGGCGGCCAGCGCCACCGGACTTGTATCCGGGCAGCTGCAGGACCTCGGAACAAGCGTCGCGTCCCTCGAATACCCAAGCGGCCAAAACGGTCGGCTTGTCACCACCCATCGATTCCGCGGCGTTGTTCGCGTCGAGACGCCGATTCCTGATTTCGCGACCTACCTCACCACGCCTGATGGTGACCGACTAATCACGCCCGATGGCGACTTCCTGATTGCAAGCTGACCATGCCGAATAGAACTATTGAGGACTACTTCTCGGAACTGCCGGCTGTGGACGTCATCGACGAAGACGATGTGATCGTCCTGCAAAGCGCATCGGGTGCAGTCCTAGGTCGCGTGACCATTGCGGAGCTTGCTGCTCACATTGGCACGCCTACGGGCGTTGCGCCTACTATTGCCGGCGTTCCGACCAT
>Ga0307983_1001269_pt1 | contig 11063 bp, 14 predicted proteins | sample OrgLakmetagen991_FD_201845 | JGI IMG/M metagenome (GOLD analysis project Ga0307983, IMG submission 201845) | Saline water microbial communities from Organic Lake, Antarctica - #991 | ecosystem: Environmental > Aquatic > Non-marine Saline and Alkaline > Saline | place: Antarctica: Organic Lake... | reverse complement strand
TCCTAAGTTAAAATATGAAGAAACAAGTGTGGAACAAATTGGAATCGGAGGCTACGGCCTCTTCCAAATGTAAGGAGTGATAAGTGGATTTTGAAGAGTTTGCAAATAATTTAAATAAAAGCGATTGGATGGGATCTATTTGTGAAGTAGGAATCGGTTTACCTTTTCAATATCTTTTTACCCTAATTCCTGGTGCTTCAAAAACATTGTTATTCGCCGAGTGTCCTTATAGCAAGTCTTTTCAGCCAAACGACGTACCGAGATCGGTTAGTCATGAGATGGCTTCTAGATATGCATGGAGAAACTTGCACCGATGTATTGAGAATGATGGTGTTCAAAATGAAAATTTATTCTCAATCGCAGTAAGTGCTGCTCATAAATTCGGCAGAGACAGCGGCCAGAGTCACGGATGGACATCTGTTGTAACTAGAAAGAAAAAAAAAGCGAGCCTCAGGCTTATTCTTTTCATTGGCGAGTATCAAAAGATCTAGAGAGAATTCAGGCGGGCTCATTGCTTGCGGAGTTTATGGGTTGGTTCCTCTCCAAAGTATTGCTGAATAAATGGAATACCTGGGCCGAAGCCATCAAGAGAATGCCGATTTTTCTTAGCAACAGTCTTCATGAAGAAGGATCTTTTTCTATTGATGTTTTGCGCGCGCCAGACATATCTATAGAGGAGCATCTTCTTTTGTGTAATGAGCACACTCCCTTAGTTTATCAGAATGGTGAATTTAAACGCCCGGTTGATTTTATTAGGAGGTATTCGAGAGCATATAGAGGCTCTTTTAATCCCGTAACTATTTCGCATGAGTCAATTGGTCACGGAAGCATGTTTGAAATCTCTCTAGATAATGTTAGAAAAGGGAGCGTTGAGTTATCAGATGTTGTGCATAGGGTAAAGATGCTAGACCTAGTGGGACGTCCCACACTGATTACTAGTAGGAACCCATTATTTGTTGATCTACACAAAAGCTTACTGAATCTTGGCGCAGGCTCAATGGAGTATATCTTGGGAGTAGATACCTTCAATGCTGTTGTAGATGAAAAGTATATAGACCAAGACAATGAGCTGTTCTTTGAGGATTTTGATAGCAGTAACAGTATGCAATCGGCGAGGTTTGTTGTGGTTCCTAGAGCAGATTGCAAGGTTACAAGTAATGAGCATTCTGAAAAGGTTTCGTGGAAAGAGACGGAAGTAGAGTTTCCAGAGGTCAGCTCTTCTGCTGTTCGATCTGGAAACTTAGAGTTTGTTTCTTCAAGAGTTAGGAAGTATATTTTAGATAACAATCTTTACAGCTAAGGAGTCTTCTTATGCACATTAAGGGAGTTGATGTCTTCTATTAAGGAGGCGTCATGCATAAAAACTATAGAAGAAAAAACCCAAGGCCATCTTATAACCATTACTGGAGAAAGCTCCGTGTTTGCAAAAGAGATGAAATGAGGCCGAGAGTTCGAAGTAGAAGAAGAATTAATAAAAAAATTCTCAGACAAACGATTATTAATGAAGATGCTTGGGACGAGATAAGAAAATTTGAGAAACCAGTTGATTGGCGGAATATTGACTGATAGAGATTAATTTGACTTATTCTTGTTAACTTAGTATAAGAATAAAACTATGCATCTGTAGCTCAGTTGGCAGAGCACCGCTCTTGTAAAGCGGACGTCAAAGGTTCGAGGCCTTTCAGGTGCATCATTATGCCAGGGTGGCCGAGAGGTTGAAGGCACTGCTTTTGTAAGGCAGCTCCGAAAGGACAACGCAGGTTCGAATCCTGTCCCTGGCTCTGAATACTACACAACTGCGGTATGGTTGAAACTCCAGTATTCATTGATAAGACTAATTATATTTTCGTTGATGATAACGGGAACACTTTGTCTGAAGACAAAAGTTTGAAAGATAAAATTAGTTCACAGGTTGAGGTAGAAGTTTTTCTAGCTCTACAAAAAGAGAGGGGTCGCGTCTCTTCTTAAAATGAGTTAGAGCGCACAAACTAATCTCTTGATCGCTTTAAATGATTAAAATAATCTGGGCTTATAAATATATTGTATATAAAAATATAATTAACTACAATTATACAGATGAACAAGTTGAGGCACTAATGAGGGAACAACCTAACCGCACTATTATTATGAGAGGAGTTCCGGGCTCAGGAAAGAGTTCTGCTGCTCGCTGGATCGCAAACCCCACCAAACAGTTGGTTTGTTGGATTGATGAATGTGTAACTTATTTCGGCTCACCTGTCGAATATGGTAGCGAGGAATATCTTTCTGGCAAGACATTTCTTAAGGATGGTATTTATTACCTCATTCACTCGGCCATTCATTCTACGGACGAGTATTTTATGGTTAATGGTGAGTATAAGTTCAATCAATCTAAGATAGGAAGAAACCACAGCAAAAACTATAAAGCATTTCGGCAGTCCATTGATCATGAAATTCCGCTAGTAATTGTTGATAACACTAATACTACTAGACGCGAATGGGCTAAGTATGAAAACTATGCTAAGCCGGAAGGTTACTGGGTTTCATATCATGTTATGCCGCACCCCACCATATCCGAAGCTAAAGAGCGCAATCAGCATGACGTCCCCGGAGAAGTTATTAAGAAGATGATTCAGAGGTTTGAATGATCCGAGGTGAAGAGGTGTTAGAAATATTAAGTTCTTTTGCCGGTTTTTATATCTTTCATGATTGTGGTGCTGGATCGTTCTTCATTAGGTTTAATAGTTTGGATAATTATACCCTGTATTTTGATCAAAACTTTGTAGAATTAATATGGTTCAAATCTGAGAATATATTGCCTGCCGAAAATCATCACTTCTTTAGCGCAGAACTTCGAAACGCCATCAGCCTAGAAGAGGTGCTGGATGCTAAGATGTCAGAAGATTTGCAGACAAGCTTTTGCTTTAACCTAAAATTATTGAGCTCTTGCGATGAAAAATTACCAAAAAAAGAAAATTGCTGTTCTTTACTTATATCCAATGGTTAAGTTTTTTCAGCTGATTACTAATTGGAAGCTAGCATGGGTTTGGGGAGCCGGCTTTCCATTAGGGATGGGAAAGCCGATTTGGTTCTGTCTTTTCTTTGGAGTATTGTCAAGTTATCTAGGCTGGTATCTATGGAGAGACCCTGACTGATAAGTATAAAGTAGGGGGTTCAAGCAGTTTCGGGGAAGCACCCTAGACGGACTCCAGCTACATGCGCCCAATTTAAGACAAATTAAGGAGTCAAGGTGAATTTTAACTGGCCCAAGTTTAGCGTAAATTTTGATGTTAAGAGCAGTGTGATACTTATGTGCCTAGCAGGTAGTCGCGCTTACGGCACTGACCATCCAGATAGTGATACTGATTGGAAGGGCATTCTTATTCCACCGAAAGACTATATCCTTTCTCCATTCAAAAGTTTTGATCAAATTCAGTGGAAGGGTGGTGAGACAGGAAGAGTGTCTGAGATATTCGGAACTGTCGAAGCAGATGAAGAAGGTACAGTCTTTGGAATTCAAAAGTTCGTTAAGCTTGCGGCCAGCTCTAATCCTAATGTTATTGAAACATTATTTATTGACGAAAAGCACATTGCTTTTCAAAGTGAGGCAGGAAAAGAGCTTCGCGAAAACAGATATATTTTCTTATCTGAGAGGGCGTGCAAAACTTTTACTGGCTATGCAATGAGTCAGCTTAAGAGAATTAAGTCTCATAAATCTTGGATTGACTCTCCTCCGAGGAAGAGTCCGATTAGGTCTGACTTTGATCTCGAAGAAAGAAAGCTTATTTCCGGAGAGCAAATGGGGGCGGCTCGTAGTTTCATTACAAGAAATATGAACTCGATGGCTCCATGGCTTTTGGATTCTGATAACCAGCATAAGGGCGAGTTCTGGGAGGGAGTCGACAGAATCGTATCAACAATCCTAACTGAATCCGGTTATAACTATGATTCTGCTGCAGGACACTGGTTAGATATAGAGGATGACGGAAAGGCTAAGGTAGCTTCTAGTTTGGGATTTGATGATAACTTTGTTCAATATCTTCAAAATGAAAAAAAGTATGCTCAAGCAAAGCAGCATTATCAACAATATCAATCTTGGCTTAAGAATAGAAATCCCGCAAGGGCTGATCTTGAAGCTCGATATGGTTATGATGCAAAGCATGCGATGCACTTAGTCCGCCTGTTAAGAATGGGAGAAGAGATTCTCACCACCGGAGATTTTGATGTCTATAGACCTGACAGGCAGGAGCTAAAAGAGATTCGAAATGGTTCCTGGGCTTACGAAGACTTGATTGACTGGTCGGAGATCAAAGTTAAGGAATTGTACGCTCTTGTCAGAGATGGAAAATCAGCTGTTACGAAGCATCCAGATGAAAATGCCATTGAAGAATTAACCATCAGACTTCAAGAAAAACATTGGAAAAATCTTTAGAAAATGGTAACTACTCTCTAGGAGGTTGCGATGGCTAAAGAATTTTATAAACAATGTACTCTAATACAAAAGAGTGATACCGGAGTAACCAAGGTGGTTACCTGGATTCCAGAAGAAGGTGCTGAGATTAATAAAACTATGAAGTTAAAAGACCCTATTTCCAAGGAGTGGAAAGAAGGTCGATGGACAGTTAAAATTGTTGGAACTCAGAGGTTATCTAGTCAGGCTATAAAAGAGCGTATTCGTATAGCTAGAAAGTATCGAGCATCTACTGATATTTAAATAGGGTTTCTCTATTTCCACAGGAGTCATTTCAAAGATGGCGACCTGTGGATTTTTTATTGCCCGTAACCAAAGCCAAAGAGGATTAAGAGTGGTTACTGAGAAAAATATTAATTATTTGGTTAATATGAATAAATATTATAAACTTACTTGGTATTTTTGTGTTATTTGATGTGCTTTACTGATAAACGTATTTTATCGCTACAATTAATCGAGTTCCGGGGTCAAAAATTGCAGTATCGCTTACCTGAAAAACAGCCCTAATAGCTTCATTTTCTGAAATCAGCAAGTTGGACGGTGCTTCAAGTGTAAGCTCCGGTCCTAATACATCAGGAGCTATACTGTTAAGGAAATTAAATATACCAGTTATATTTTGCGCCGGAGGCCCTAATCCACTGACTGAAGCCAGATTCGTTCCCCCTGAAATACCAGATAGCGTAGTAGACAATCTAACTTCAGTAATGCGAATATCTGCCGGAGCAAACCAGAATACCCCTTTAACAGAATCCTGCTCAGCTTCTACGGATAATAACTCGATATAAGTATTACCGCCGTCGCCGCCCAAAGCCAGTTGGTCTAGTGCATCACTCACATTCACCGGGGCAGGACTCCAAGCTGAAGGTGTTGAGGGGTTAAACCTTATTTTTTCTGATGAGTCTTTAAAAAGAGCTGCGGTGAATAAAGAGCCGATACTATTTATCTGAGTATCAACTCTGGATGATGCATCTATCAAGCCAGTAACGAATGCCGGAGCTCCAAAACCACCTGGAGTGACCATAGCTACGTCCTCATCCACAAAGGAATCTTGATATGCTTGAATAGCAAGCTGACTACCTCTAGCCACACTAATGAAGGGCGCGGTCCCTAAAGGAGTTCCGTCAAAGCTATTAGTAAACCCACTTGAATAAGCAATCATCGTAAAGGTTTGGGCTGAAACATCAAAGAGTATGGCTCCAGCCGTAGAACCAGATAAAATTGTAGAATTTCTAAAGGTAATGCTCGTATCCTCAGTTATTTCAAATATAACTTGAGCTGCATCCGTATTAATGTATAAAGATACATTTGTAATATTTCCGGGATTTATAAGTCTCGCACCATTATTGATAAAAATAAATGCCTCAAATGTGGTAAGAGAAATGAAGTTTGCATTTCGCAAATTCCAAACTCCTCCAGGCTCACCTGAAGAATCAGTAATTGAAAATACATTTTCCGATCCCGAAGTAAAAATATTATAACCTAAACCTTCAGGCAGAGAAGATAGCGCCTCCATAACTTCAGGCCAGGTTTGAAATCTTGCTGCAGATTCATCACTAGGCAATCCGGGATTCCAGTATATAGAAGTACTATAATTGGCTTCACTTATTTCACCTACACTTACCGGTTCCCAATCAAAATCTCCGTCACCTGTTTTAAGAAATAGGGAACATACACCTGATTCTGAAACTAATCCCAGTGATGCGTCAGGAGCTTCGCATCCACCTATACTTGGATCCGAATCTAACTTCAGTATAAATAAAGCGGAACTGCCATCAACCTTCCTCTTTGGCCCAGGGAAAGTGTTTGAGGTTATTGCTGATATAACTTTAGACATTATAAATCTCCTATAATCAAAGTTATCATAAGTAATAGTAGATATAAACGGCTTTAAATTTAAATTTAAATATTAGGTATCTTTATTCATAATTTATCAAGAGAAGATGCGTCTCTTGGAAAAGCTTAAAAATACTAATAATTGCTAGAATAGTACGATATGGAGTGTGGATTATGGTTATGTTAAAGCAGCTTATAAAACTAGCGAACTATTATGAATCTAAAGGTTTGTTTGAGAAGGCAGATCAGGTTGATGCAATGATAGCATCTGCCATAGAATACCCAGAAGAAGATGCTGGAACCGGACTGGCAGAGCGTGAAAATTATGAAGATCCTAACGATGAGAAAGAATTTACTCCCGCCGAGCCATTCGATGATGCCGGTGGTTATGAACCAGCCTTATATACTGGAGTAACTGTATCAGAAAATGAGGTTTTGCAGTCTTTTAGTAACGGCATACCTATAGATCCCCACTCCGATCTAGCAAGTTCTTACTATTCAATGCAAAAGAGTCCGACAGCTTGGAATATTATTAATCTTATGCAAAAAGTTTTTCATGGTGGCGAGCTTACCATAAAAGAAATTGATAAAATTATAGATATGGCTGATGCAGAGAATTACAGCCATGATCAGCTTAAAAAAACAACTCTTGATTCCGTCACCTATATCGGAATCGTAAATGATTTAAGAAAAATGTGGTCAGAAACTCTTAATAATGTGCAAGAAATTAGTAATTTTGATCCAGCAACACAAGATCCTGAAGCTATGAAGGCCGTTAGAGAATATAACTTATCTCAAACAGACCACAAAAAGCAAGTTCATCCTACAGACTCATTTGATTTTAATGAGCCCGATGATAAGCCTATTGGGTTTGAAGAATGGGTTAGGCTTAAGGCAGATAGGCTAACTGGCGTTGCAGAATCTATAGTAGAAGACTTTAACGTTTAAAGATCTTAGCTTGTCCTGCACGTTTTTTAAGTGAGCTGCCCTGAATTCCAGGCTTTTCACTTATCTCCCTTGACTGAACATACTCTGTTCCAAGATTAGGATTTACTCCTGAGACAGCTACTTGTAAAACAACCGAAGCGATTTTACTGCGGCTTACTGGAACCATTGCTGGTGCAACTGCTAGTGATGCTATATAAGAGCTGTCACTTGGGGTTTCTGAAGGCTGAATGGCTACTGATGCAACAGCGCCTCTATCAGCTGGGGAAACGGCTGGTTGCCCTGCCACACTAGCTATGCGTCCTTTCGAGTTAGGGGCTAATGATGGCTGAGCAGTTACGCTATATATCTTTGTTTCTCCGGGAAGCGGAGGACCCTCCCATTCAATCTGTATAGCCGAATTAGAAACGGAAGATCTGTCGGATTCCCAATCAACCTGAGTAGCGGCATTACTAACTCCGCTTCTGCCACCTTGCCACTCAACCTGAATGGCAGTATTTGCAATCCTAACTCTGTCACCAGGAGGGACAAATTCAACCTGAGTTGTGAGAAAGCTAGCGTTTGATTTACCAGACGGAGTATATTCAACTTGAGCAGTTACAAGCGAAGCTCTGCTTTCTGCCGCTGGAGTATACTCAATTTGAGCTACTTCGTAGGAAGCGCGTGATTCGGCAGCAGGAACATATTCAACCTGCGCAATTAGTTGTGCAGATTGTCCTGCCACAAACTCCTCCTATTATGCTTCGAATTTAACGCCTATTTTTAAAGCATCAACACTTGTGGCATCCCAGTCCGTTGCAGTATTTGGTGTTCCATCTGGTATTTTGTCATAAATTTGTTCTGCACTATCAAATGTACCTAGTGGCAATGTCAATTGTTCAGAATCATATTCAACACCAGAGTCCTGAATAATTAATCGACCATAATTTAATGCTGGATCAGATTTCTGCCATCTGGTTTTCAAAGTTACCGTCGCTATAGAGCCTATATCTCCTGGAGATAATCCGGTTGCTGCAGCGATATTCTCAACATCATAGATATCTCTATCGCCACTGATTGATGAAAATACGAAGTCAGCATCATCCGGGGGAATCGGAGCGACATCAGCAAAGTTACCTCCAATTCCAGTATTAGAAAGCTGTATTTTTCCTGGTTCATCTGCAGTTGGCTGAAGAGAGAATATATACCCGTTACTTGGAAAGCCAGAGTTTTTATCCAGACCTACAATATTCGCAGTCCAAAGATTAGAGCTTAAACTATCATCTATAGTTTCCGTAACAAATGGGTCATCAGATTGTATGCCTGTCCAGTCAACTAATCCTCCATCCAAAACGTTTCTCAGCTGAAGCGTACCATCTGATGTTGTGCTTCCAGGTATTACAGCTGAAACTATAGCTCTAGCAGTCGAGGTTTGACCCAGAATAGTATCACCAATTACCGGTAAGGTTCCCGCTCCACCACTATAAGTCATAGTAATGTCGTTAACCGCTATATCATCAAAGCCAATCCTCATATCAGAGCCGTCTCTTCCAGAAGCAGTGAATCCGAAGCTATCAGCGAAATTCGCTGTGGTGGCCTTAGTATCACCATTGTAGGTTCCTACAGGTGAGTCAAAATTATAATCTCTATAAAGCTTGTAAAAGCCATTAACGTTGTCGATGTAATAATGAAGTAGGTAAACGTGCCACTGGTTATCAGGACTGAGTGTTCCAGTATCAGAGGTTAGGATGACGGGAAAAGACCCTCTTATAAATCTAATAACAGTGTCACTATTTATAAGAGTTGAAGAAAGAATTGTTTCTCCGCCTCCAGCTAAAAAGAAGGGGCCGGAATTATTTATAAAAGATGTAGTTGCCACATTTAAAGCTATTTTAATAAAACCTTCTCGACATTGTCTGGCAAATGGCTTGATGGCACCCGCGGAAAATCTTGTGCTTACATCATAAGTACAAAAGTAATCCCCGCCAAAACCGTTAATGTCTTTTCTGGAATTTGTCGTAGTTATAGTAGATACTGCTTCGGGAAGAGGGCCGGCAAATGTATTCCAGCCATCTGCCCTTATCTCTCCGGATTCAAAACCATCTCTTAAAATTGCACTCATTTTATAGTCTCCTTAGCTTTCTATTTTGGGGCCCATCTCTGCGCCATCGATTTCAGATATGGTCCAGGGCGCGTCTGTATCTGGGTTCTCAGGAACAGAAAATTTTACCCACCGATAAGAACCGGGAATCCCCTTTGTGTGAGAATCATAGTCTGTCGAATTAACTCTTATTGTGGAGCGTATATTTGATATAGTTGCGCCATCTCTTTTTGTATAAAAACATGTATCAACATGGTTTACGGATATTGCTTCTCCAGGTATATTTGATACTGTATAAGTATCTCCGATGCTCGGAAGTTCGCCATATACAAATGTCGCAGAATCTTCAAAATTATTTACATAAGTATAATTATCAATTGCATCATCATTAGAATTTGTTAACTGAGCTGTATTTCCATTTCCATCTGGATAAAATAACTGTACAAATCCATCGGGCAATGGGCCCGTACTTGATGCATCCTCCGTAGCACTAGTATTTCCCGTAAAAGTTGTAGAGTCTGATATCGCTATTCCATTCGCGAACGGAACCCCTAAGTTATTTATAATAAAATAGCCCGTCGTTCCATCACCAACATGATTAATAATTGTTCCAGAAGATCCTGGTCCAGTAAGAGTTCCGGAAGGGGCAACTACTCCGTTACCCCCACTATAATTAACACGAGTATAAGTATCATTTACTGCGAAGTCATCATAGACTATATGACCATCAGTTATTAGTCTTATCTGATCCCAACCTGTTCCGCCACCATTTGTTACGCCAAGATAATTTATATCTATAAGACCATCAACTTCCATAGTTATTTGTCCTGCTCCAGATATCAATCCATAAATCTTAATTGCATAAAATGTGTTAGGAACAAAGGTTTTTGTTCCCGTTGCGACAGGGACACCATTAACAAGTAGTCGAAGAGGTCCCGTAGGTGTGACTAGTTCAAACCTGAATACCTCACTGGCTCCGCCAGAATCATAAAAGATGTATCGATGAGTAGAGGCTAATGCCTCTATATTAAAATACATTCTTATATATGACTCACTAAGCTCATATTGAAATGGTTGAAAAACAATATTGTTAATCCCAGTAGTATTAGCCTCTAAGGCTCTGGAGCCGCCATTATTTCCCGCACTCTTTCTGGCGTTAATTGTTGAAATAGTAACTTCGCTGTCAACAGATAAAATCCCATTGTCAATTATGTTTGAAAATTCAAATCCACCAGTATATATTCTAGACATTATCCTAGCCTCACACCAACATCGGTTGCATTTACGTCTGATTCTGTCCAGGGTAGTCCGGTATCTGGATTTATATCGAAGATCTCATTACCCTTAGCAAAGGAACCTCCACTTCCAGTTGGCTTTGAAGCCCCATAAGTAGTTCCAAGCCCTGGATCAACAGCCATTTCAATTCCGGATATGCCAGCAGCTCTCGTTGCATAAGTTACAACTTCCACAGCCTCTATTGTTGCTGGGGAAAATGGAAGGTCGGCAAGCCTATAAACATCCTCTTGGCCAACCAAAGTTCCTTCGTTATAATTGAGCGTATCTCCAAACGGATCATCATCAACCTGCTGGTAGTTATTAATGCTATTTCCATCAGAGCCTATTAGACCCGCAGAAACATCTTGATCTGGTCTAATGAGAATAATTATATTTTCTGGGGGTCTTCCACTATTCTTATCAAGGCCATTTAAATCAATATCTTTCTGATTTGCAGTAGCTGTCCAGCCAAACCCGTCA
>Ga0307983_1001267_pt1 | contig 11078 bp, 18 predicted proteins | sample OrgLakmetagen991_FD_201845 | JGI IMG/M metagenome (GOLD analysis project Ga0307983, IMG submission 201845) | Saline water microbial communities from Organic Lake, Antarctica - #991 | ecosystem: Environmental > Aquatic > Non-marine Saline and Alkaline > Saline | place: Antarctica: Organic Lake... | reverse complement strand
TTAAAAGAATACGAATTTCATATTAAACAGCACCCTAACTTTACATTAGTTGTTAGAAATGCGTTTATGAGTCAAGTTACACAGAGTTCTCTGCATAGCACTGACATTAAAGAAGTTCAAAAAGCTCTTAAGTCTTTTAAGAAAAGCAAAAGAGTAAAATTAATAGAAAAATTCATGATAATTCAAGCAAAAGTTAAAAGATATGAGGATGTAATCCCAGCTGTTAATGAATTTATTTCTATCATCCAATCTAAAAAGAATAAATAACTCTCTAATCTATTATAAAATGAGCGAAATTAAGATTAATCCTGTAAATGAAGAAGAATTAGAGGATAAAAGAAACCAGATTGCTGAAAATATTTTCATAGAACTTGATATTGTTACTAAAGCATATGCTGAAAGCTTTGGAGAAGATAAAGTGTATGAAGAATTAGAATTTCTAACATCTAATGTAGCATTTTTGTTAAGGAGTCATAAAAATGACCATACGCTATATAACATAGACATTTCAAAATTAAAAATACCTAACTCTAGATTTGTTGATGACAATAATCAAGTAATAGATGTGATCTACATGTTAAATCCTATGGATAAGACTACATATTTCATTAATTTACTTATGAATAGTAAGCTAGGCCTTATTGAGTTACAAAAATCTTCTTATTTTGATGAGGTTGACGATGGTAATAACGGATTCTTAATACCTATTTCTAAAGTATTAAGCATACTTTATGATAAAATTGATGTAACTGTATTAAGAATGAATGTAATTTTAAACAAATTATAAGAAAAACTTATTTAAAATAAAAATAACATATATTATGGAGAAAAACGAAAAAATGAACGGTTACGTTCTTAAAGATTTCGATACAAAAAGTTTCGAAGAATTAGAAAAAGACTACAAAAAAATTGTAGATTCTTATGTTAAGCAAAAATATGGTGTTGAGCTAAATGCTAAACAAGTACAATTCATTGCGATGGAAGTTCTTGAAAATGCTAAATGGAAAGGTACCGAAGTTTATGGTATTAAAGCATTAAGAGATATTGCTGTTTCATTAGATGCAGGTAAAATCACTCTTTGTGAAAGAGAAGAAGTAAGAGCATTATTTCACTTCTTAAATCAATATGAATCTAAAGGTACAGAGTTTGCAGAAGTTCAAATGGACACACTTGAAGCAATTTCTCTTGTTATCAAAGAAATTAACGAAGTTGAAAACGACGTAAGAGATGCATCAATGGAATTAGAAGCTAAAAGACAAGGTATTAAGCCTGAAAACTTTAGTGGAACTCAAGGTTCACCAGTTGAAACTTCAGTTGAAGTAACTTCTGATACTCCAAGCTTAACTTAATACTATGGAAAAGATTAAATCATCTTTACCAATAGTTGCTATAATTTTAATGTCACTTGTATTTTTTAATACATGTGGCACTAAAAGCAAAATTAAATCTTTAAGTAAAGAAGTTACTAAACTTGAAATTACTGTAGCTAAACAAGATAGTATTATTGCTAATACTGTTTCAGCTGAAGATTTAAAACTTATCATAGAAGTTGAAGGTTTAAAGATTTCTAAGAGGAACCTTTATGACCAGAATTCAATCATTAGAACTACTATTAGACCTGATGATAAGATGAATGAATATGATGAAGAAATAAAAGCTATTGAAGAAAAGCTAAAGTAACCTTAAGGGACTCGTTCTGAGTCCCTTTTTTAAATTCAAAAAATGGATAATAAGATTACAGTAACAGAATACTTAGATACTAAATATTTAGAATATGCTAAGGGAGTTGTAGAAGATAGAGCAATACCTTCAGTCATTGATGGTTTCAAGCCAGTCCATAGAAAGATAATCACAGCTGCATTACAAAAAGCTAAACATAAGTACTATAAGATATTCCAATTAACTGGGATAGTAGCATCAGATATGAATTATGCTCATGGCGATGCATCTCTTAATGGTTCTATTATTAATATGTCACAAGATTTTAAAAATTCTTTGCCATATTTTGATAGAGATGGACAATTTGGTTCATTAAGAAGTCCTGAAGCAGGTGCTCCTAGGTATATTGGTGTTAAAGTTAATGATGTTTTCAGTAAACTATTTAGAGATCTTAACTTAGTAGAATATAAGTATGAAGAAGGCCAGAAAATAGAACCAGTTATTTACTATCCAATTATACCAACAGTACTTTTAAATGGTCAAAAGGGTATAGCAGTTGGTCATGGTAGTGAAGTTCTTAATAGAAATCCACTAGATTTAGTTAATTCTATAACTTCTTTAGTAAAAACTGGTAAGTGGAAAGAACCTGGACTTTATTTGAAAGGATTTAATGGTGAAATAGTAATGAATGAAGAACATTCATGGGAATATAAAGGTATCTATGAAGTAGTAAATACTACTACTCTTAAAATATCTGAGATTCCTCCTAGTAAATCATATGAAGATTATGAAGCTATTTTAATAAAGCTTTTAGAAAAAGGGATAATTAAATCATATGAAGATAATTCATCAGAATTCCCAGAATATACAATAAAGTTAGAAAGAAAGACTTTATCTGAATTAATAGAAAAAGATTCAATAGATAAAGTTTTTGGATTAACTGAGAAGAAAGGTGAAAACTTAACTCTGTTAGATGAAAACTTTAAGATTAAAATCTTTAATAATGTTCAAGAACTTTGTGAATATTTCATCAATTATAGACTAGGTGTATACACTAAAAGGAAAGAAGTTCTTTTAAATCAATGGAATAATGAATTAGATGTTAATAGAAATATCATAAGATTTATTAAAATGTATATGGATGGAGATCTTAAAATTGCTAAAAGACCTATCCAAGACATTTTGTCTGATTTGGAAAATCTAAAGTTTGATAAGTTTGATAATTCATATGAGTACCTAATAAAACTTTCTCTTAAAAGATTAACAAAAGAAGAACTTCTTAAACTTAAAACTGAAATTGAATTAACTAAGGCAGATATCACAGATCTTACTAAAAAGACTGAGAAAGATTTATATTTAGATGATCTTGCTGAGCTTAAAAAAGACATCGTAAAATTAGTTAATTAGATATTAAAACAAAATAATAATATGGAAAGAATTACTTGGTTATTAGACCCTGGTCACGGAGGAATGATCTCTGATGGTAAAGGTGGAATACGCTACGCTACTGCTCCTGCTAAAATGCACACTCATGAAGATGGGCTAGTGATTTACGAAGGAGTTTTCAACAGACAAGTCATTAGATTTGTTAAAGATATCATGAAACAGAAAGGGATGAAATACATAGATGTAGTTGATTCTGAATATGATATACCTTTAGAAGAAAGAGTAAAAAAAGCTAATGATGAGCATAAAAGCAATAAGAGATGTGGATATTTCTCTATGCATGGAAACGCAGCTAATACTCAAGCAAATGGTATAGAAATTTTCACAAGCAAAGGTGAAACTATGTCTGATAAGTATGCTACTATAATCATGGAATCTATAATGAAAAAGTTTCCAGATGAAAAATATAGATTAGATACTTGGTCTGATGGTGACATTGATAAAGAAGCTAATTATTTCGTTCTTAGAAAAACTAATATGCCAGCAGTTCTTTTAGAAATGTGGTTCTTTGATAATTTCAAGGATGCTATGAAGATGAACGATCCTGCTATGAGAATGGCAGTTGCTGAAGCAATAGTTGAAGCTTTTGAGTTAATTGAAAAACAATATTAACACTAACTTACTTTAATAATAAAAAATATATGCGGTATAATTCATTTAAAGATTCTCAAGAAGCCTTTGAGACATTATATGGTTCTATTTTAGAACATGGACAAGAGTACATTGGAACAAGAGCAATCTTCGATGTCGGTTTTATTATCGAGAATCCAATGGAAAATAAAATTGATACTCCTTGGAGAAAGTGGAATCAAGAATATGCTGATTATGAATGGGAATGGTACTTAAGCGGAGATCAATCTGCTGCTGGTATTGAACAAAGAGCAAAAATTTGGTCAAGAATGTATGATATTAACGATCCTCAAAAGAAAGTTAATTCAAACTACGGTTATCAATGGCAAAGAAATAATCAGTTAAGTAAAATTACTGAGAAATTAAGACAAGATCCTTTCACAAGACAAGCAGTAGTTTCAATATATGACGGTAAAGAATTGGAATTATATGATTATGACACTCCTTGTACTACGACTGTTACTTTCTATTCAACTCCCGATGCTCCTAAGAATCTTAACATGAGTGTTAATATGAGAAGTAATGATTTAGTATTTGGATTTTGTAATGACCAATACTTCTTCTCGAATCTACAAAAAATGGTTGCTGAAGATTTAGGTTTAGAAGTTGGGTATTACTATCATCATGCTACAAACTTGCATATTTACGAAAGACATTACGACCTTAAACAAAGGAATTCATAATGGCATTGACTGTAAATAACAGCATTTTTATACACTTACCAAAAACTGGAGGGACATTTCTTAGGAATGTCCTTCTTAAGTTTTCTAGTGATGCTGTTACTGATATGTCTCAAGGTTTTCATAGACATTTAGATTCTCATGATCTTACAAAATATGATTTCACTTTTAGTATAGTAAGACATCCAATCACTTGGTATGAATCTGTTTGGAAGCATATTAACATGGTAAAGACATCTGGTATTGGTTGGGGAGGAAAGATTCATCCCTTATCAAATATAGAGAAGTATCATCATGCAGATTTTAACACATTTATTAAAAATGTACTTGAAAATGAGCCAGGGTTCTATTCAAATGCATTAAAAGATTACATCGGCTCGAACTACGACAGTGTAGATTTCGTTGCTAAGACTGAAACATTATATGAAGATTCTTGTTATATTTTAGATAAGCTTGGAATTTCTTATGATATAAATATTTTGAAAGCTACTCCTACATTTGCAAGAAAACAAGACGTTATTTGGGATAGTCATAATAAAGAATTAATATTACAAGCCGAATATAATATCATAGAAAAATTTTATACATGAAAACATTAAAAGTATTTATATCATCACCATATACTATTGGAGATGTAGCAGCAAATGTTAGAACACAACATGACGTGTTTAATAATCTTATAGAACTTGGATTTAATCCCTTTATGCCTCTTCTGGCGCATTATCAGCATATTGTGCACCCTCTTAATTACGACAAGTGGTTAGAATGGGACTGTAGCTGGATTGATTCTTGTGATTTTGTTTTAAGACTCCCTGGAGAAAGTAAAGGAGCAGATATTGAGACAAAGTATGCTAACGATAACGGAATTCCAGTTGTCCGTTCAATTAATGAATTAAAGATTTTGACTAAAGAGATTCCAGACACATTAACTTATAATAGACCTGAGTAAATTTTTTAGTTTCACTTATTTTGTTTATATTTGTATAGAACAAAACTCATAATCATGACAATAAAGGATATTTTAGACGAAATCAGAGAAGAATCTTCCGATAAGGGAAAAGAAGCTATTCTGACAAGACATAAAGATAATGAAACTCTTAAACAAGTTTTATATCTAGCAAAATCGAAACGAGTTAAGTTTGGTATCAAAAAAATACCTGCTTATACTCATTCGACTTTACCTAACGCTTCTTTACAATTCTCGTTAGACTTTTTAGCAAACGAACTTTCTAAGAAAGAACTTTCTGGAAATAATGCTATAAACGATTTAAGAAGTATGCTAGAATCTTCTTCTGAAGAAGATGCATTTGTTATTGAAAAGATCATCTTAAAAGATCTTAAAATTGGAATGGGCACAACTAGCTTTAATAAAGTAATAGGTGACAATTTCATTGAAAAGACTCCGTATCAAGGAGCAAAATCATACTCAGAAAAACTCGCAAGAGATATTTTAAAAGAAGGAGAAGCAAAATCTGACATCAAAATGGATGGTAGATATAATAACGTTGTCCTTGCTGATGGAATGCTACTTGAAAGTAGAGGCGGAGAACCAGTTTATTTAGGTGGAGCAGTATTCATGGATGAATTGAAAGAATTCGCTGATACTCATGACAATATTGTCTTAAACGGTGAACTTACGATGGACGGAGTTTCCAGATATTCATCAAATGGTATCATAGCATCATGCATCAGCATTACTAAGAAATTAAATGAAGGAAAGGATGTATCTAAGGAATTAAAGAAACTTATTACTAAACATAAAATTTCTTTTGAAGATTGTTTAAAGCAAATTCGTTACACTGTCTGGGATGTAATTACAATAGATGAATACATTGCTAAAGAAAGTTCAAGACCATATCGTGAAAGACTTGTAGATTTAAGAGAAATCTTAAGTACTCACATGCCTAAAATGGTATCTGAAGTAGAATTCAAAATTATTACTACATTTAAAGAAGCTTTTGAGCATTTTCAAATGGCTCTTGATAGAGGTGAAGAAGGTACAATTCTTAAATCATTGAATGCTGGATGGAAAGACAGTAAACCAAACTGGCAAGTTAAAATGAAACCTGAAATGGATGTTGAATTAGAAATAGTTGCATTTCAATATGGAAAAGTTGGTACTAAAAATGAACATGTAATATCTTCATTAATTGTTAAATCTGCTTGTGGAAAGTTAAATACTCGTACTGCTAATATGAAAGAAGCAGACATGCTAGATATTACTGAAAGACAAGATGACTTAATTGGAGCAATTATCACCGGTAAGTGCTCAGGATTATCTCAAAAGAGTACAGGAGAATGGGCATTATTACATCCAGTCTTTAAAGAAATCAGAACTGATAAAGATGTTGCTGATACTCTTGAACAAATGCAAGAAATAGAACACATGATAAAACAATTATCTTAATTATGGAAAATAGTTTATTAAGAGCACAGATTAATGCGTTAATCAAAAGCACACCTAATGATATGGATTTAGGTAAAGCAGTAAGAATGTTGATGAATAGTAAATACGGAGCTAGTACGGAAGTAGTAGTCGGGACTATCCAAGTAGAGGAATGCGAATGCTCTCGGGATGAATCAGGTGAATGTAAATGCCAGTAAACCACTTTGAACTAAGATCTACTGGACAAACATTTAAAATAATGGGGGGGGGTGATTCGTGACCATCAAGATCACCCCTATCTTATTCGATGTGAAACAAGAAATGGTACACCACTTTGGTTTATGAGTTGGAAGTTTACTGAGATGTTAAATTCTGCTAAAATAAGGAGAATAAATATATCAAACAAACTACCATAAATGAACGGATTAAGTTATTTCATAAACGAACTTGCTACTTATAAGAAACCAATGCAGATTCTTATGAGAGGTAATATAGGTCTTACTTCAAAAGAAGAAGATTTTACTAGAGAAGCAATGAAGACGTTGTATGAAAAATACATCAGATTAGTTCTCATCAAAAATGCAAGTGATTATAATACTGATGATGATGTACCAGATAACAGAAAGAATAAGATTTCTTATGACTATCCTATTTTAAATTTCACATCTACTGATAATGATTTTATCCAAGATAAAAGAGCAACAATTTTCAATAAGATTGAGGATTATGCTATAAGTGCTGATAAGAAAGTATTTCAAGAAGAATTAGGTGATACATGTGAATGCATACCTAAAGCAGCTTTTTCATTAGATGAAATAGAAGAACTTGAACTACCAATAATTGCAAAACCTGCTGAAGGATTTAGTGCTCAAGGTATTGAGAAATTTGATACTTATGAAGAAGCTAGAAAATCAGACATGGAGTTTGATATTTGGTGTGAATGTAAAGACCTAGATAGAGAATTCAGAGCATTCATAATGAATGGAGAAATTATTCTTATTGCTGAAAGAATTACAAATACTGATAACGATATGTCAGTTGGTAAAAAGGATGCTGATGAGAAGATTGATCTTGTTTACATTGACCAAGATATGGATAAGTTTCCACATCTAGACAAAATAAAGAAGATACAAAAGCAACTAGAAACTAAAGTAAATTTAGACTTCTATAATATCGACTTGATGCTAGATAAAGATGGGACTCTTTGGGTACCAGAAATTAATGGAGCTCCAGGAATTGGACCTTCTCATTTCAAAAGTCTTTACAAATCTTGGCTGAAAATGGCATATAATGAAGATATGTCAGAAGAAGTTGATGAAGAGCTTACAGATATTGAAGAAACTCACAGAGCGAATATGGAAAAAGCATATCCTAAGGAATATGAGTCTTCTTTATCTCCAAAATAAATAGAATCTAATCAGAACAATCATTGGATGGGACGATATATAACTTCGTGTAACGGTAATTACATTTTAACCGGTAATGGTAATGTAATATTTTGCTTTGATAGGAAAGATAACTACTATGAGAATAAAGCACAAGACGAAATTGAAGAGAAAGAGGAAGAAATCTCTGAAAGTAAATCGGAGGATAGCCTTGAGAGAGGAGATGCTTAAAGCTGGAGCTTACGATGGTAGATTTAAAGAAAAGGTAGTGCAATCTAAAAAGCATAAAAGACCTAAACATAAGAAGAAAATTATAGAAAATGATTAGAGAAGATTTACTCTATACTGAAGACCATGAATGGGTTCAGGTAGAAGATGGTGTAGCAACGATTGGTATTACTGATTTTGCTCAAGACCAATTAGGAGATATAGTTTATGTAGAAATAGACTATGAAAATGCAGAAGCAGGAGAACCAATGGGTTCAATAGAAGCAGTAAAGACTGTAAGTGATATTATCGCTCCAATATCTGGAAATATTATTGAGATTAACCATAGCTTAGAAGATATGCCAGATCAAATTAATAACGATTGTTATGATACTGGATGGATAGCTAGAATTAGCATAGATAATGAAGATGAATTAGCTAATTTACTTACAGCTGAAGAATATAAAGACTTAATTAGTTGAAAAGCTCTTAAATAATACATGAAAAAACTAATTAATTACAATCGAGTAGTATTCAAAGTTGGTGGATGGTTCACTAAATTTTGGATGATAACAATGCCAATATTCATAGCATTTTTAATATTTGGAGATGTTACACCTTTTAACGATGTGTCATCTTCATTATGGTCAGAAAGAGCAGACTCTTGGCCAATTATAGCATTTTATTGCTTTTTCTTGATAGCATATCCATTTAGAAATTATTTGGATGTTCATACATTACTTAAAAGAGCAGAATATGATCTTAAAACTGCACATGATTATAAGAAAGTACTTGAAGCATATGCAAATTTAAAGAAATAGATGATAATAGCAAAGTCCTTATATACTATCTTAAGGATTTTGCTATGTCTAGAATTTACGTAATATACAACGAAAGTACTGAAAGATTTAAAATAGGATTTTCAAAAAATCCACTAAAAAGATTAAAGAGTCTACAAACTGGGAATGATAATGTTCTTAAACTCTATTATGAAAGAGAAGTAAAACATCATTCTAAAGTAGAAACTTCATTAAAAAGACACTTTGCTCCATATCAAACGAGCGGAGAATGGTTCGAATATCCACTAAACTTTGCTGAATTAGATGACATGATAATAAGAAATGAAAAAATGTTTAAGGCTTTAGAAGAAAATCCTTTCATATAATTTTTAAATGTCGTTTCTTATTATTATATTTGTTTATGAAAAAAAAATTCTATGAAATATAAATTAATAACTTTACCGCTAATCATAATACTAGCAATAATTTCTCTATCTGCTGGTGAAGAACAGAATCAATTACTTATGAGAAATTATGAAATTAGTTATGATAATAGCTGCGATATTAAACCATATCGCTTAGATACTTTAAAAATAGATTCTACTAAAATAGAATTAAAGAGATTACATACTAAAAATTTAAAATTGCAAACCCAGCTAAAAAAAGATAGCACAGGTTCATTTAAGGACTTCTTACATAAGTTAGCATGGAGAGAATCAAGAGGTAATTGGACAGTAGTTAACAGATTTGGGTATATTGGCAAGTATCAATTTGGACAGGCAGCTCTTACTGAACTTAATTATCAAGTAGACATTGATTCATTTAAAGTAAACCCTCTCATCTTCCCAGAGCATATACAAGACTCATTAGCAATTGAGTTAGTTAAGCTAAACAAGAGAAGAATAAAACCATTTATAAAAAGATATGCTGGTAAAACTATAAACAGCATTAAAGTAACTGAAAGTGGAATATTAGCTGCTTCTCATCTTGTAGGAGGTGGAAACGTTAGAAAGTGGCTAAGATCTAAAGGTAAAAATTGCACATTAGATGGAAACGGAGTAAGTATCGAAGAGTATCTTGTATTATTTTCTAAATTTAATTTAAACACTTAATTATTAATTACTACTTATGGAACAAGCGATTCTAAAATTAGTTGAACAGGGATGGAATGTAGCAAATGGCTCAAAATCTCCTATCGCATGGAAAGATGTTAACTCAGCTACTGAGAACGATTTAAGTACTGCTTCTCTTATTATGGAGAAACAAGAATCTAAATTATGTGAATATACTAATAGTATAGCATATTCTTTAAATTTTCCAAAAGAAGATCTAAAAGCACTTCTTTCAAAACATAAATGCTTACCTACTAATTACAGCGAGTTAGAAATGACTGCCAAATTCATTAATGTATGAAACCTACTTGGGATGAGATTTTCATAGAATATGCTAGCAATGTCGCAAAGCGTAGCCCAGATCCTAAATATCAAATAGGGTGCGTGATAGTAAACGAAGATAATACTAGAGTTCTCGCATTTGGTTATAATGGTGATGAACATGGTGGCACAAATGAAAGAGAAAGTCTAGAAAGTGGGCAATCTGGTTTTATTCATGCTGAAGAAAATGCATTAATAAAATTAGATTATAGTGAAACCTATAAGAAAGTATATGTAACTCATAGCCCATGTAAAATGTGCTGTAAGAAACTAATCAATGCTAAAGTAAATGAAATAATTTATAAGACTGTTTATAGCCAAGAAGCATTAGACTGGTTAAGCACTCACCCAATTGGGAAAAAAATTAAAATAAGTAAATACGATGAATTATAAAAACACATTAGCATGGCTTTTAGTTTGTATAGCATTCTATGGTTTCTGGTCTTTTATTAATCTTTCTATAGATGTAAGAG
>Ga0307983_1001266_pt1 | contig 11080 bp, 16 predicted proteins | sample OrgLakmetagen991_FD_201845 | JGI IMG/M metagenome (GOLD analysis project Ga0307983, IMG submission 201845) | Saline water microbial communities from Organic Lake, Antarctica - #991 | ecosystem: Environmental > Aquatic > Non-marine Saline and Alkaline > Saline | place: Antarctica: Organic Lake... | reverse complement strand
ACTTTGTCGCGGTACTTTTTGTCTGCCAGCATGCGGTTGACCGATAGCAACGTTGTGTTGGGGTATTCGATGAGTGCCAACAAGGCGTTGGTCAGGATGTACTCCATCCGGGCGGACCAAGCGTCAACCCAAATTTTCTTAAATGTAGACATCAGGCCCGAGACGACCAGGTGGCGCTTGTCGATCCCGACGTCTTCCATGATGTTGAACGCAATGGGGTTTTCCATATCAAATGGAGCAAAATACACCACGTCGTCGAGGCGGTCTTCAGGGACGTATTCGAGTAGGACCTCGATGGCTGAACCATGGGGGTCGATAAAGGCCATTCCTTCACCTGATTGAAGATCCTGGGCGGCCATGTTTTCGAGCAAGGTGGACTTCCCCATCCCGGTCTTGCCGATGACATACATGTGTCGTTGGCGGTCTTGGGCTTTGATACCAAAAGGAATCTGCTGCCCTCGGGCATCAGTCTTGGCAAAAAAGGTTATCTTTTCTGGATCATACGCTGCCATGTTATACCGAGTATACCATTTGACTAGTCGCCAAACTGCTCTTCCACAAATAAGACCAGGGACTGTACATCGGCGGTACGTCCTTTGGACCCCAGGATTATCACTACCACGGTACGAGTGGTGCCCTTGATAGAGAGTTCGTGTAGTGAAATAGACGTTTGGCCGGCAGCACGGGTCTCGCCCACCTTGCCCCCGATAAAGCCAGTAGTGTCTTCGACTTCATTAAAATTGATCAGGCCGGCAAAGTCTCCACCCTCGTAAGATGAGGGTAGATTGATGTCTTTGGTTATATCTAAAATAAACCGACGGTTTTCGTAGATGTACTGGGTCAGTCGATAGAGGTCGCCGACGGTAGAAATGTTTTCGGAGCTGAGGCCTGATGGGTCGGCAAACGTGGTGTTCAGCATACCCAGCTGTCGAGCTTTGGTGTTCATGGCTTCGATAAAGTCTGCACGCCCGAGTTCGGCAGCGATGACTTCGGAGGCTTCGTTGGACGACTCGACCAGCAGTAACTGCATCAGGCTGTACATCGACACACTGCTGCGGTTAGCCAAGCGCGGGACCAGTGAAGTCACGAAATTTGGTGAGGTGACAAACACCCGCTGGTCGAGCTGGAGCTCTTCGGCGGCTATGACGGCGGTCATCAATTTGGTCAGTGAGGCAATCGCTGCGGGGTCATCGAGGTCGCTGGCGGCAAGGACGGTGTCGTTTTCTATATCGGCCACAAAGTAATGTGGGACGGTGATGTCTGGTACGGGTGGTTCGTATACAAATGAATCCCGAGCGACTTCGGCTGAGTGCACCAAAACCGGCGTGCCGGACTTGGCAGCAGCGTACAACGCCTGCGCATCGTCATTAGCAAGCCAGACTCCCCCACCCATAAAGTCAGGTTTGACTGGTGAGCCATCTGGGTAGGTTGGCTCACCGTGGATGATGAAGTTTTCTTCAAAGGCGATGGTCCACGGCAAGTTAGCCTGAGCGAGACTCGAGAAAAACGATTCGTCACGGCGGACGACTTCGTACATCCCGGATGGAGTTTCCCACCATGAGCCGGGCTGTGCGCTACGGATAACCTCGGCAGTTTGAGCTAGCACTCCGGATTCAAAATAGCGGACTTGTTTGCGGGTGAGGTCGATTTCGATAAAAGTCAGCGCGTCATCGATAAAGGCATCGCGAGTGCCAGTGAAAAAGTTATTTTGGGACAGGGCGATCTGGGGACCGTTGGTCAGGGTGGTGGTCTCGAGGGTGTAGGGATCAATGACAGTCACTATCGGCGACGCTATCTGCCCTTGTTGTGAGAGTACACCAAATCCGACGGTGGCAGCGAGCATAAATAGCAGCGCTGCAGCACCAGCCACACCCGCCCGGACAATAGTCTGCAGCATGCGGGTTTCTTTTTTGGGGATCTCCATAATAGCCGTTGGGGTAAACGACTGGGGGATCAATTGGCCTTTACCTTCGTGCGGTATATCTGACTCGTGAACGATCAGCTGTAGGGTGTCTTTCGGCTTCTGTAACATACCGTAATCATACCTTGAAGGCGGTACAAAAAAGCCGTCTCACTCACAGGTGGGACGGGGTTATAGATGATTGAGTCACTGATAGCTAGCTGTGGTCTTTAAACAGGGGTTCAGTGGTCTCGATGTAGGAATCACTCCCCCGCTCGCCGTTGCCGTAATCTGACCGACGTAGGATTTCGTCGCGCATGAGTAGGTAACCAAATAAAACCAATAGAACCCCAGCTCCAACCAGGATATATTCACGGAGGTACGTCGGGATTCCTAGGTACGGGAGCGTTATCAAAAGAAAACCAACCAGACAGACAATCATCGCTTTACGCATATTGCAAAGAGTATACCCTATCAACGCGTATCGATCATCATGACAAATTCACCTTTTTGTTTTACGGGTGTGGATTGTAGTAGTTCGAGTAAATCAGCGGCTGAGCCGACCAGTAGCTCTTCGTGCATTTTGGTTAGTTCGCGGCCAAGTGAGATGGTTGCGGTGGGTTGATGGTCGGCCAGCTGGGACAAGGCCTTGGTGATGCGGTGGGTGGACTCGAGACACACCACTGGCTGGACATGCTCGGCGAGGGTTTTAAAAAATGTCTCGCGCCCTTTCTTTTGGGGTACAAACCCCAGGAAGGTAAATTGGTTGCCAGCGATACCAGCAATCGATAATGCCGCCGTGACTGATGAGGCGCCAGGGATGGCTTCGATCAAGATATCAGCGGCGCGAGCTTGCTGGACCAGCAACACACCAGGATCACTGACTCCAGGAGTGCCAGCGTCGCTGACCAGGGCCACGTGCTTACCAGCCTGCAGGTCTGCAATAATATCGGTGTGAACCTGATCGCTGGCGTGGGCGTCGTAGCGCTTCATGGTGGCGTCGACATCGTAATGATGCAAGAGCTTGCCAGTGACGCGAGTATCTTCGCACAACACATAATCACACTCGGACAAGGTCCGCAGCGCGCGATGGGTGATGTCTTCGAGGTTGCCAATCGGGGTGGCGACGATTGAGAGTTTGCCTGATTGCATGTATGGAACGGTAGCACTGTGGAGTGAAAAAGAAAAGGCGGAGCCGGTGGCTCCGCCTTGGTTATTCTAGTCTCGGTCAGTGAGCTTAACATCATCAGCGATGACATCGTACTCATCGTATCCTCGGACAAGCTGGCCGCATAGAGCGTATGAATACATCAATGACCACACGACACTTCCCATGTACTGCAATATTTTTTTCATATACACCTCCAACTACATAATTATGTAGTTGGAGGTGCCTGTCAATTACCTCCAGCTGAAGCCGCGGCCGAAGTGACCCCAGGCTGCGGCGTCTGTGTAGATAGGAGTATCAAGCTGCAGGAAGGACTTGAGGCCGTTTGGAGTCAAATCGTATCCGACCACATCTTCTGGGATGCCATCAATAATCGCTACGGCCATGAGCGCTTCGGGGTGACCAATGGCGTAGGTGAGCTTGACCAAGACTGACTGGGCCTCGGGATACTTTTCTAGGTAATCTACCGCGACTCGACGGGCCATGTATGCTCCGGAACGGTCGACCTTGCTGGGATCTTTGCCAGAAAAAGCGCCGCCGCCAACGGCCACCTCGGGACCATAGTTGTCGATGATTATCTTGCGTCCGGTGAGTCCTGCGTCGGCGTCAAAGCCACCAACGCTCCAGTCCCCGGATGGATTGATGTGATACTCCTTGGCACCAGGAATCACTGACTACACTAATGCAAGCAAATCTGCTTGCTGGGCGTTTTGGAAGCTCGCTACCACTGAGTGAATGGTACCGTCAGTGTGTATCGTAACCTGGGTTTTGCCGTCGAAAGGATACTTCTCGTAGACAGCTTGGCACAGGGTTCGGGCTAGCTCGTACTCTTTGGGCATGTAGGTATCGGCCTCGCGGGTAGCGTAGCCTGTCATGATGCCTTGGTCCCCTGCTCCACCAGTATCTACCCCTTGGGCAATTTTGCGGCTCTAGGCCACTATGTGAATATCGAGCGAGTACCCGGGGGCAGCAATATCACTTACTACTTTTGGAATATCAATTTCTTTTGCCTGAGTGGTTACTTCTCCAGTGACAAAATTTTGCCGTGTGAACCGACTGTCTCTACGGCTACTCGACTACTGGGATCTTGCTTGAGATACTCGTCTAGGATGGCATCGGAAATACGATCGCATAATTTATCTGGGTGACTAGGTGAGACGCATTCGGCGGTTTTTAACATATGGTTTGTTTTATATAATGACGGAGGTCGAACCTCCGTCATTTGTTAATAAACGAATTACAAAAGCACCCAGGCGGGTGCATTCAGGAGGTAAGCATTGTTCACACGGTTGTGTGTTGAATGTCGCACCGTTCTCTCATTATGAGAGTGGTTGCGGATGGAGTCAGCGGGTCAAGTCCCTCGTCCATACTCTGAATACGTTATGTAATTGTCTTGATAGTAAACCAAGGTCGACCGAAAAAGGTTACCAAGAGACGTTGCTTCTTACTTGTTTACCCCGTATCTAAAAACTTACTTTGTCAATTCATTGGCAACTAGGGTCACATCGCCGGCGCCCATGATACAGACGATGGTGTCGGGATTTACTTTGCCTTTAACGTACTCAACGACAGACTCGTGCGTCTCAAAATATTGCGTGTGCGGTACGCGTTCGAGGGTTTTAACGGCTAACTCGCGACTGCTGACGCCGGTGGTGTTTTCTTCCCTGGCGCCGTAGATCGGTAAGAAAAGCGCTTCGTCTACGCCGGCGAAAGATTTAGCAAAATCGTCAAACAACGCAGCGGTGCGCGTAAAGGTATGCGGCTTGAAAATAGTGATGAGTTTTTTGTCTGGGTAGAGCTCACGAACGGCTTGGATAGTGACCCTGATTTCGGTGGGATGATGGGCGTAGTCGTCGTACACCTGAGCCCCATTGACCTCGCCTTTGTATTCGAAACGGCGCCAGGTGCCGCGGAACTCTTGCAACGCATTAGTTGCTATACCGCGATCGATTTTGGCGTAGGTGGCCACAGTGCTGGCGGCGGCGGCATTAAGACGGTTGTGTACACCTGGTTGCTTGAGCGATAAATTGATATCAAACGCTTCCATATAATCAATCACCGGGACTTCTGCCGCAGCAATTACTGGCGCCAGGGCTGGGTCTTTGGTGTTGCAGATCAGTACGCCTGATTCTTGGATTTGCGAGACCAACGTTATAAATGCGTCTTGGACATCTTCTAAGGATTTAAAATAATCGACGTGCTCAAGTTCGAGGTTAGTGATCACGAGCACCTCTGGTCGGAGTGAGAGGAAGTCGCGCTTGAATTCACAAGCCTCGACAATGGCGTACTTGCTCTTGCCAGCGCGATAGTTGCTGCCGGTGGCGGCTCGCAGTGACCCGACTACGGTAGTGGGATCCTTGGCGGCGGCTTCGAAAATGTCGGTGATCATCGCGGTGGTGGTGGTCTTGCCGTGACTGCCGGCAATCGCGATCAGGTAGTACGGGTTCATCGCTAGACCTAGTGCATCAAAATAGTTCATCATGGGAACCTTGAGCTTTTTGGCTGCTTTCATTTCTGGATGGTCGGCTGGCATTGCCTCGGTATAGATCACCAGCTCGATATCGTTGGTGATATTTTCGGCTGCCTGCGGGCACATAACGGTGATACCTTCGCGCACGAGCGCCTTAGTTAGATCAGTTAAATCACGATCAGAGCCACTGACGACCTTTTTTTCAGATAGAAAATGCCGCGCCAAAGACGACATGCCAATGCCGCCGATGCCGATAAAATGAACGCGGATGATTTGATTTAGATTGATCTGACTTGTCATATGAGGAAGCGTAGCATACTATAAAAATTGGAAGAAGTGTTCAATTAATAAAAGCGAGGTGTCATGCATGGCAGTCTTTGAAAATCCAGTAATATCCAAACAAATTGGCTGTGCGCTAGTCACAGTGTTTGGTAATCAACCAACCTTGCGCTCTGGAGCTGACGCATTCGCTACAGTTATTGAAACCGCTGTTTCATTAGGAGCCGATCGTAACCAGATTTGTATCTTAAACCCTCCTGGAAACCCTGGAGATAGGGGTTTTAAGAAAGTGTTGAGGCCTAAGTTTAAAACCGGTTATGTTCAGCCACGACTTCAGGCCGAAGGAACCTGGATTACAAAGCCAAAGCAAGCAATTATACTTCCCTCCCGTGACTGTATTGCAGCCTGCCTAGTTTGCCTGATAACAGGCGCAGTGGCTCTAGGTCACTCAGGACGTGAAGCTAGTCGACCAGTAAAGATACCTGGAGATAAACCTCCTTCGATTATTACCCTACTACGACAAATTGCTCCTGGGTATAAACGCGAACAAGTCATGGCGTTTCTTTCAAGCAGTATTTGTCCCGATTGTTTTGGACACGATACAGAGCATGGACAAGAGTTGGTCAAGGATTTTGCTGATCTAGGTGAAGGTGAACTCTTGCTGGGTGATCCGGCCGACGGAAAGCTTCGAATGCTTGCGTGTAATTACATGTACTTACTAGGACATGGTATTGCGAAAAAACACATACTGATAGACGATACCTGCACAAACTGCTCACCAGCTTTTGGCAGCTACCGACATGGAGACAAAACCGATAATTACACTTTTCTGATAAAACAGAGTTGATGTGTAAAGCGACCCGGCGGGTCGCTTTTTATATTAAGCATATACCGAGGACTCTACGAGCAACCACCTGACGGAGGTCGAACCTCCGTCAGGTTTGGGGGTGGGATGGGTCCTCGTCTCTCCATTGTAGTAACGATTGTTTGTGTTTGTTATACGTACCAAATAGATCTTCAAATAGCTGCGGGTTGAGATTTGCGCGACTGAGCTGCCCCTTATACTGATTGCTATACACTGAGAGACTTGACCACGGATATTGTTCGACCTCTGCAAGCAGCTCCTCTGCTATGAGACCAGCTGAAGCATCAAATCGCTCTCTGATGGGATTGAGGTGTATGTACTCAAAGAGATACTTTAAATAATTTTCATCTGCAGCATGTTTGATTTTATACTTACCTTGAAATAATGAGCCTGATCTTTCGTGCTTGGCGTTAAAATACATAGTATAGCCAGTCGCCAGTTTTTGCATAAATTTTGCTACACCGCCCTCTTCCACTGGCGATAGCAATAGATGATAGTGACTAGGTAATAGTGCAAAAGAATAAATATTCACTAAGGGATCGCGTTCTTTTTCCAGGACTTGAGAAAGGGTATTATCGCGGAGTTCATTTCTGATTTCGACCTGTGCTGTATTGTTTAACAAAAATAGTAGGATTAAAAATCTTTGATAATCATGATCAGAACTAAAAACAACACGTTTCTCAACACCACGGTTAAACACGTGATAATACTCACCAGGAACTGACGGAGTCCTCATTGACATACCATAGTATACACCCCTCTGACGGAGGTCGAACCTCCGTCAGGTGTGGTCTCTTTATTTAGGAGGGAGGATTGATGATTGGGTCAGTGGCGGCTAGGAAGGCGTCGTTGCGTTCGTATTCGTTTTTATATTGGGCGAAGCTAGCAAAGGCTGGGGAAAAGAGAATGATGTCTCCTGGGGCAGCGGCGCTGTACGCCGCTGATACCGAACTCTCTAGCCCGTCTAGTAAACTGACGCTGATATCTTCCCCGTGAAGTAACTCTACTAGTTTATCGGTGCCGCTGCCTGGAGTGAGGAATACCTGTTTACAATGCTGGTTAATAGCTAATGCAAAGGGTGCCAAATCAACCATCTTATCAGCGCCGCCAGCTATGAGAATAATATTTTTGCTACCAAGATCGAGTGCCTTCAGGCCAGCTATAGTAGCATTCGGTTCAGTGGCGTTGTTGTCGTTAAAAATCCCTATCCCATCTGGAGCACCTAGGTACTGCAGTCGACCTTCTACCCCTGGAAAGCTCGCGAGTGCCGGATAGATTTCTTCTTCGGTGAGGCTGAGTGCCTTCAAAGCTTCTATGGCTAGCGCCGCGTTTAATCGATTGTGTTCACCGGGCATGGCGAGCAGTCCGTCGGCGGGGATACCTGATGAGTCAGCTAGTATTACTTCTTGCCCTAACGTTGCCCCTGGCATTTGCTTGGCTTGCTCAAACACTTCTGGGGTGGTGATCAGCACACCACTTTCTTCTTGATAGCTAAAGATATTGGCTTTGTCAGCAAAATATACATCCATGGCAGCGGGTTTACTCATACCTGGACCCTGGTAGTAGTTGAGGTGATCTTCCATAAAATTGGTAAACACTGCAATCTGCGGTGACATCTCTGACCAACCCCACCCTTGTAGCTGCCAGGAATCGAGCTCCATGACACACAGCGAATCTGGCTTGACTTCATTAAGTAGCTGCAGGTTTGAACGACCACGGATATTGCCCCCGAGCAACACTGGTTCTCCAGTTACTTGTGACAGCACGTGGTGGATCATGTGGGTGACGGTGCTTTTGCCCCTGGTACCGGTGACCCCAATGATGGGAATGCCAGATAATTCTGCAAACCACGCAGCGGATTGTTTGAGCGGGACCCCAGCCAGCTTGGCGGCGGCGAGCTCGGGCGAATTAATTGGTGTACCGGCACCGACTAGCACGTAATCAGCACTGATAAAATCGGCGGTATCGTACGGACCAAATTTAAAGGTGATATTTGAATATTGCTTGAGCGCATCAACCGATGGCTGCATCACCTCGACTGGAGCGTTGTCTACTACCAGCACTTGCGCGCCGGCTTCAGCTAGGAAAGCTGCATCTCCAACGCCACGGCCGAGCAGGCCGATACGCATGACGGTGATTTTTTTGCCGGCAAAGTGGTCTACGTAATTCATGTAGGTATCTTAGTAAAAAATGCTGGTAAAAGCTAGTAACCGAAGTCAGTTGCGCTACATGACTAGAGAATCGTACTAGGTCGACCACTATGCCTTACTCCATTATTCAATGATTCGTAGTGTTATAATTTTCCTATTATGAAACAACGTACAGGAAAAAGATCACTTGAGGCTTACAAGATATTCCCTTACGTTGCTTTGGGACTGTTGTTTGGGTTTGTAGCTTTTTTGTACACCTTGGTGACAGATCTGCAAGACACTACATCACAACTAGAAAATCAGACCAACGCGATGCAACAACAGTTTGTCACTGACCCACGTACAGCTGATTTTGATACCTATAGCGAAAATCGGCTGCAACCCAAGAAAGACCAGTAATATTGTGACCGTACCGCTGTCACTAAAGAATAGTATCTCTATCGTTGCTGTGGTGGCAGTATTCATTGGGGCGATTTCGGTTGGGCAGTGGCTCAGCACTAGTCCTGAAGCAGTCGCGACGGTAGAACGATTTGGCTATCTGGGACTGGTCGGGATAGGTATTGTGACCGGGCTCAATTTTATTATTCCGGTTCCGGCGGCGACGTTTAGTGCGTTGTATAGTGCCGCTGGCTTGATGACAGCGGGGATTGTTGTAGCGTTGGCTATCGGGACATTAATTGCGGATATGATTGGTTTTTGGGTGGGAACCAAACTCCGCCTATTGCTGAGTGATTCGTATCCTAGAATTACTGCCTACGCCAAGAAAATAGCCGCTGGCAGTAGTTATTATATATTTGTTTTTGTATTGCTCTATGCTGCTTTGGTACCGTTCCCTAACGAAGCAATTTTGATCCCCTTGGCAATTAGTGGGATTAAGTTTCGCTACTTGGCGCTGCCGTTAATTATCGGAAATATTTTGCACCAGACGATTCTTATCGTTGGCGTCGATGTTTTGACCCAATTCTTCTTTTGACGTAAGTAGTCAAAACCTAATTAAGAGATTTCAGCTCGCGCGGACATGTAAAAACCGGCGTCCGCGCTCTAGGATTCGAACCTAGGGCCTTTCGAGTATCAGTCGAATGCTCTAGCCAACTGAGCTAAGCGCGGACGCCGGTTTCTACCGAACGTGCGCAGAACTATAGCAGATTTACTCGGAAATTAAAAGCATAAAACCGCGAGACAAATAATAGTCCCGCGGTCTAGCAGCCCTTAGAACATCCAAGACAGATCAATCCATTGGTAAGATAGATTGAATGCCAGAAATGTCATGACACTGACGAACATCACACCGATCCATGTAAATTTTACTTTATGCCGATCCATGAATGAATCGAGTTCTTCGGCAAGATTTACAAAAAAAATAATCATGTGCTCTACCTCATAGAGTTTGTTGGTGGCTTTATGCCACCACTTCCATTTGCCAGAATGACACTTTTTTTATAAAAAGTCAATCCGGTTTTGTCGTGTCTGGTCAGGTTATACTAGTAGTTATATGGGACTCGAACAATACATCATTGCACTAGTTACTTTTATTAATAATATCTTCATCCCGTTTTTGCTGGGTCTGGCGTTTCTCTTTTTTGTGATCAACGCCTTTCGATTTTTTATTGTTGGTGGTGCCAATGCTGACAGCAAAGAGAAGGCTCGATCACTGGCAGTATACGGTGTGCTGGCGTTTGTGCTGATAATTGTCTTTTGGGGGATTGTAAATTTGCTTACTGGTAGTCTTGGACTTTCTGGTCAAGGTCTCCCCAGTGACACTCCAACATCTGACTACATCCCCAGAGATGACAGTTGGTCTGACTGTATCGACGGAGGACCTTGCTAACAGTTAGCAATAATAAAACCGCCATAGGCGGTTTTATTATTTTCGTATTGAAAGTGAGCATCGATAATTTCTTCACAACATACTCATACGAGTATTTGTTCATTGAATAGATTTCACGCAATTGCAAAAGAGTCACACTCTTTTGTCTTATCCTATAGGCTGGTCTTTCCCTAGTGTCTGATACCACTTCAGAGTGTTGAGTATCATTGCTCGTTATATGCTCAATTGAGGCATATAACATCGACCAATTAGTCGTCAATGCAGTTCCTGTTACCAGGTCCTACGACAACGTTTCCAATTGGAATTAATCCACGACCAGCTTCCGCTAGCCGTGCCTTGTTACGACTTAGTCCTTGTTATCGAATTTACCGTAGTATGCCGCAAGGACATGCTTCGGGCACTTCCGACTCCCCTGACTTG
>Ga0307983_1001263_pt1 | contig 11096 bp, 7 predicted proteins | sample OrgLakmetagen991_FD_201845 | JGI IMG/M metagenome (GOLD analysis project Ga0307983, IMG submission 201845) | Saline water microbial communities from Organic Lake, Antarctica - #991 | ecosystem: Environmental > Aquatic > Non-marine Saline and Alkaline > Saline | place: Antarctica: Organic Lake... | reverse complement strand
GCCTGAGCATTACCTGCAACATCCAGAGCTGCATAACCCAACCCCATAAAAAACAGCCCAGTCACCAAAACCAGTGGCGTAATACTCAACCCCATGATCGCAACCCCAATCGGGACCGCTATCTGAGAAACAAAAAACACCGGTCTCGAACCGAACCTGTGGATTGCTGTACCTGAGAGCTGAGCACCGAGAACTGCTCCAATGGAGCTTGCAAGCAATACCAAACCAAACTGAGTTTCAGATAGCTCATTGGCCGTTTTTATCTCAGGGATTCTAGGCATCCATGCCATAGAAACAACACCCATAACAAAGAACTGCAACCAAAGTGCATTGCGTGCTTTGGTGGCGAGGAGTTCGGTCACATTGGAAAGGTTAGTTGGTTCTGTGCCTTCGCGGTATTGCTTCTGTCAGCCTGCACACCAAGCTGGCTGTGTCGCTCACTAGCTAAAAACATGTCCTCGCCATTACGGCGGATTGGCTGCTGGATTTGGCCTACACTATATTCTATCGTCTCAAAAATGTTGTAGGGGGAACACATGGCTGAAACTAAAATTTCTCTTAATCTCACTCCAGACACATCACTAATGGATGACATCGGAGCTGGCAACCTTGCGGTGCATGAGGCGATTGGCGAAATAGTTGCGAACTCCTTCGACGCAAGAGTCGAGTTGGACCAACAACTGGTCGTAAACATTTCTGCAGACAATAAGAGTGTTGCAATTTTGGATAATGCTCGCGGCATTAATCGAGATGGAATAGAGCGGGCCCTCAAACTGTCTGAAAAGCGTGGAGCCAGAGAGGCCCATGAAAAAGGAATGTATGGATGGGGCTTGAAGGCCTCATCAAGCACAATAGGTTACGTTATCGAAATCACAACCCGGCCTTTGGGCGAAGACTATGAACTTTATTTTAAGCTCCCCATTCGTGACCTCAAGTCTGGGAAGTCGTCATGGACCGACCTATCTGCCGTAGAGCGGCCTAAGAAAAAAGAAGGCTTGCTTGGAACATCTGAGCATGGCACCGCTATTGTCATAAGTGACTTGAGGCACAGGGGCTTTAACCCGGGAGATCTGGATAGGCACTTACGATTCACCTACGCTCCACATCTCAAAAATGGTGATCAGATTCTTCTAAATGGCACTCAATTAGAGGCTTGGGAACCTGTCGTAATCGACCAGATGCGCCACTCCGTGGATAAAACCTTTGGTAAGAACTCGGAGTACCACATACACGGTTGGCTTGGCGTGGGCAAAACTCAGAGTGCAGGGGAGTATGGCCTTAATATTTACCGCAAAAACCAACTAGTTGAGGCTTGGAACAAAGAAGCATTTACGTCTAAACATCAAATGACTTCTAGGGTCGTAGGTGAGATACACGCCGATTTTGTGCCAACGAACTTTAATAAGAAAGGTTTCGATAAAGAATCAAGCGAGTGGAAAGAACTCATGAGGCTCCTTCGAGCAGAAATTGCCCCATTCCTAACTGCATCTCGCACGTTAGGGCGTGATAAGACCAAAGACATGCAGCTCAAGATTCGAGAAGCGGCGGCGGACCTTTCAAAGCAACTTGAACGACTCGAAGGCTGGACCGTAACAAAACGTGGTGATTGGGTTCAAGATCCGAGTGGCTTCGCCGAGCCCGAAGAAGGTAACCCCAAAGAGGAAGATGCCGGTAACGACCCCGTAACAGATTCAGAGCCCCTTATAAAAACAGATTTGTTCCCCTATTCATTTCAAATCGAAGGCGTTGGGTTAATTGAAATATCACTTAGGGTCGAGTCCTTGGGAGATAAAGACGAACATTGGTCGCTCGTCCCCAGTCCCCGTAAAATACTCGCCGTGCTGAACTCAGACTCTCCACTAATGAAGAAATTCTCAGGGCCTGCGCTGGAAGTAATTCAAGCATTCGCCACTGCTGAGGCGATACAAGAGGTTCTAATCACTGACTATGGCTTTGATCGAGTCGAGTCGAGGCGCATCCGCAATGAGTACATAACTAGAGCATTGGCATAGCCAAGAGGGTCTAATGTCTGAGTATCCAGGGTTGGCAAAAATTGAAAAACTGTGGGGCTCCTCAGATGCTGACATTTCGATTTGGGTGAGGGATTTCGCAAATAATTTCTATGACCTTGGCCTTCAGGGTATGGAATGGCGTGTCTCAAAACAACTGAGGATACCCCTTGCTGAACTTGTATCTGTACTAAAACTCGCGTCTCTTAGTGATGCTGAGTTGAGTTCAGTCGCAGAAGTGAATCCTCCTCGTGTTTTTTGGCTTCAGATAGCCGACGCAAAAGACCCCGATGAGCTCAAAGCGTTGCTAACCAAGTTTGAAAAAAACGTGCAAATGCCCTCGATGGCGGCTGTAAAGAAATTCTTTGAAGATGAAATTCCTGTCACTCTCTTTGACTTAGTGCGTGAACTCCCCGCAGAAAATTTTTGGTACCTAGCAAAAAAAACAAAAAGTGTGGGCTTTGGCTCACCCAAGGATAGAAGTCTATTGGCCTCTTGCGCCAAAAAGCGGGGAAGCGGAGAGCCCATAACAATACCGCAAGCAAAGTGGGCAACTGACATCATCGAGCGCCTCATTGAAGGCCGGATACTGACTGTCTCGGAGCTTGAGGAAGACAGTGATGAGAACCTCAAAATTCTAAAAAACCTAAACCAGATTCCGGAGTAGCACCAATGCTCTCTGATTTGGGTTTCCCCGGCTTTATTGAAGGATTCGGTGGTGACATACGGCGTTCTTTTGTTGTTCCCGCATTGGCGAAATCCACTAAATACTCGCGCATAAGCAGCTACTTCAAGATTCAATCCCTTGTCGCAATTGGTCTTGGCCTCGACAAGGTTTGGGAGAAAAATGGTTCGGTTCGCCTTTTGCTTGGGGATCACGATTTAGATATGAAACTACTAGATGCATTTATATTGACCTCATCTGCCGAACGTGTGGGCCTAATTCAAGACCTTGAGGCAAGACTTACCAACCAGGCTTCCAAAATTTCAAATGAATTAGAAAAGGATGCAATCGCTGCAGTTGCTTGGCTAATCCACACTGACCGCCTGGTAATTAGGATTGGGGCTACGAAGCTAAGAAAGCATGGATCGATTCTCCACAACAAACGCTTGGTTTTTGAGGATGAATTTGGAAACACAATTGCGGCCACGGGGAGCCAAAACGAAACTTCCCTGACAGACGTGCATTACGAAGAGCTGTCCCTTCATAGATCTTGGCTTGATAGCGACACCACACGGCAGATGGTCGAAAGTTTTGAGACCATGTGGCGGGGAGAAAACGAGGACTTAATTGTTCGAGAGTTGACCAAAGACCTCGCAGAAAAATTGATGGGAGCAATTGGGCGGGAGTTGCCTGTTTCCGGAGCTTCGACGCCCGACGACGTGGTAAGCCTCCAGGAGAGCCTTCTAAACTATCCGTCATACAATCAATTTTCACTAAGAGGAGCAGCCCTATACCCACATCAGGAGAGGGCGTTGCTGGATGCCGGCAGCAGGCTTCCAGTAAGAACGCTTCTTGCTGATGAGGTCGGACTTGGAAAGACTCTTGAAGCAATTGCGCTGATTAATCTGGCGCTTAGATTTGGGGACGCAGAGAGCGTCCTAATTATTACGCCTCCTAACTTAATGCTCCAGTGGCAAGAGGGCATATCTGAGACCCTAGGAATCGAATTCCTTCGATGGGACCCCGGTAGCGCTGGTTACCGAAATCTAGCTAACACCCTCGTACCGATTGGTGCAGACTCTGAACCCTTGGGGGCTGGCGCTCCGAAGTTTGTACTGATTTCAAATGCCAAGTTTCGAGACCGAAGCTTTCTTTCGCAACTCAACAAAAAAAATCGACTGATTCCTGACGTCATCGTCGTAGATGAGGCTCACGCAGCAAGGGTCAATGTAGATGCGAATTCGGGCAAAAGAAAAGAGACTCTCCTTTGGAAGAGGCTGAACTCAATAACAAAAGAGACACGCCATTTACTTCTGCTAACCGCGACTCCGATGCAAGTGCATCCGATTGAGTTTTTTGAACTACTCAAGCTAGTTGGGCTGCCCGAGGGCTGGGATGAGTACCCCGTTTTTGAGCGAAGTCTGGGTTGGATTGCATCTGGTGGAAAGGTTCCCGCACTTCCAGATGCAGGACGATTCGCCGAGCTTCTACCCTCCCTTCTCCAGAACTATGGAGATTTTGCCCTTGATAGGTACCCTGAGTACGTCTCTCTATTGAACGATTTCACAAGGGAGTCGGACGAATTCAACAGGGCATCTCTAGTTAGAAAGCAATGGTCGACCTTTCGGAAAATCTTAATCTTACTTCACCCTGCAAGCCAGTTAGTAATTCGCAACACTAGGTCCGCTCTGGAGCCCCTTGGATATAAATTCCCTGAGCGAGTTTTCTCTGCTCCGGACTTAAAAATTTCAGACCATATATTTGACTTTCACGACGAGTTGAGTCGCTACCTGTCTGACGGTTTCGGCATTACAGAAGACGCCCAAGGAAACTCAAGGGCGGGCCGTGGTGCATTCCAAAAGTCAAAGTGGTGGGAAAGAACTGCTTCATCTCTATTTGCAGCTCAGAAGTCAATTTCAAACAGAATCGCTAAGTTAGAGATGGCTGCGGAAGGCAGTGTCATACAAGTGAGCGATGACGAGTGGGGGGAAGCTTCGATATTTGCCAACCAGCTAATTCTGGACGGCAAGCAGGCGGAAAATGTTCGGCAGTCCGCCTTGAAGGAGATCAGTTACTTGAATTCTCTAAAAACGACAGCGGGAGTCATACTCTCAGAATTTGGTGGGCAGGATCCAAAATTCTTGGCGACAAGGGACATGGTGTCCGAGAGCCTAGATGCACATTCCTCAATTCTCGTTTTTTCCCGATGGGTGCACACGTTAGAAGGCTGCATTGAGTTTCTAGCAACCTCGCTGGATCAGTCTGAGGCTGGATACGGCCTGTACACGGGCAACCACAGATGGATTACCCGTCAAGGAATTCGGCGAGATGTCACAAAGCAAGACCTCGTAGCAGCGCTGAACAGTGGAGAAATAAAAGTCGTGTTCTGCTCAGAAGCCGCCTCCGAGGGTTTAAACCTCCAGGCAGCTAACCGATTACTAAATATTGACGTCCCCTGGAATCCCGCCAAGCTAGAGCAAAGAATTGGAAGAATTGCCAGGCTCGGTCAAGCATCTAGCAAGGTGACGATTATCAATCTATGGTATCCGGGCAGCATTGAGGCCAGAATGTACGACAGGTTACTAGCCAGGAAAGAACTGTTTGGCCTCGCTGTAGGTGAGATGCCCTCGTTGTTCTCAGACGAGATTGAAAAAGCGATAAGCCTCAATTTAGACCCTGCGGCTTCGGCAGATGCTGCCGGAAAGTCTCTTGAAAAACTGCGAGGGGAGATCCAAAACAGGGCACTCAGGGAGGTCTGGAATCACGAACTTGAAGATGTTCAAGCATCATCAAAATTTAGAGGTGACTTGCTAGCTTTTCTAATTGACTCTTCTGGTAACCCAGAAGCATTCAAAGCGCTTCAAGTTGATTCGGGGGCAGAAAGGCCTGTTACCCTTTGGACACTGTTTGAGAGTGAGGCAATCGGCTTTCCAAAAAGGGCGAGCGAACTTGCGGTTATTGTTCCTCGAGAGGGAATCTCAGCTGGCTTCGCTTGCGTTTCACGCGAGGGCAAACTGCGGCTCATAAAGCCCGAAAAACTCTTTTCTTGGCTCGTGGATAAGAATGAGGAGGAATCGAATTTATTCGAATCAGAGTGGTTTTTCGAAGATCAACTCAAGGAAAATGTTGCCAAATCGATTCAACGTGATAGATGGCTTCCTTCTGGAGCGAAGGCGAAGATACTTTATTTAATGGAAACCACTCAAGAAGTTAAAATCAGAAGCATAGGTTCTATCAAGTAAAGGGATGGTGGGTAACCCACAAGATTTTCCATCTCCGTTCCCAGACAAACCTGGCCGCTATTCGTTCAGACGTGCTAACTGCCTAAGAGGTTTGTAGGCTCGAACTTATAATCCCACCAATGTAGGTGGCATTTAGCCAAAACGCCTGCCTCAAGTGGTATCCCCCCTGAGGAGTCGGAATAACATCAGCGCCGTTCTTTCCCTTCGGCCTCACGTGGGCGACACTACTTTCAGAGATTTTTGGGAGGTCCGTTGCATCAATGATGACGCGCCTTCTTGTTTCTTCCCAAACTCGCTTAGCTTCGAGTCGATCCTGAAAGGGCATATTCCAAAGCATCGCGCCGATGAAGATTTCCTTTCCATTGACATCAGGCTGGAACGCCATGAGCAGAAACTTCTTTTCTAGTTTTTCGAAAAAAACTGACTCTTCCCAGACTTCGTCCACGATGCCCATGAACTTGAAACCCGGAAACGACATCGATTCCCTTGGTCTTCCCGATGCGGTCAGGCGAACAGTCTTCAGCTCGACTCCGGCTTTATCGAGCTCAGGGACGGAGTTGCCTCCGGCCGCAAGCATTTTTAGGACCAATTGTCGGTGAAACCCCTTGTTGCCCTTGGGGCCTTGGGGCACTTCAAAAACTTCCGCAATCTCGTCTACCGCTAAGCCGATAAATCTTTCCAGTCTCCTTGCTATCGCATCTTCAATTGTCGCTGTATGACCAAGCCCCAGTACATCTGCTTCTGGGTGCCCTTGAATCAGCACGTTTATGTAACTTGGCTTTAGCGAAAAGGCTCTCGACTTAGCCCCCTGCGGGGAGAACGGTTGCTTTCTAAGTGCTTCTCTTTCACCCCCGGCACCTTTTCGACAAGCGCTCAAATAAAGCGTGTCACCCTCGGAAAGTTCATGTGCCTTTCCATCCCGAACCATCTGCCTTATTTTCTCCCAGTCGGCTTGTATGACGCGCCAATCCCGTTCTAGCATCCTGTGAAGCATTGGCTCCAAAACGAACCGTCGATCAACCACTGGCCTGTCTTTTTCATACAAGTAAAAGAGGATTAGCATTACTCCACATTTGGAGAGAAGTGACGAGGTTGCCCACTCCTCTTCAACAAGGGTCTCGAAATTTACCATTGTCAGCACGAGCCGTTCTTTGGCTCTAAAGCGTTTCTTTGAATCTTGGATAACTCCGGTTGTCTTTAGTTCAAGCCCAGCTTCTGGGAAGTCTGGCCCCTGTTCATTACCTGGCTTGTGACCGAAAAAGAAGGCCTCGACCAGAGACCCCAAGTCTCCCTTATTAGTCGAATTCACTATTTCCCGAGGTATGAACACGACCTCCGCTAAAGACTTTCCGGACAACCGTCTTGAGAATTCGACAATCGAACTCACTGACGATTTTTCGTAATCAAACTCCACAGAACCCCCCACTTGAATTCTAAGACGCCTTCACTCCCGTTAGTCTGTTTAGTATCTCTTTGCCCACCATTTCGATGAGCCCAATTACAAGTGCGTTGCCCATGAAGAAGGCCCTTCGTGAATCCGGTATCACGGTGCCCCCGGCAGCGTATTTAGTCCAATTGTCAGGGAAGCCATTTAGCCTCTCCAGCTCAATAGGAATGAGCCTTCTGTAACCAAGCTTGGTTTTTATCACATGCTTAAACCTAGAAGGCGAAGAGCCTCCTTCTCCAGTCAATATCGTTCGGCTCGGTTTCTGAATACTGTCAGGGAAAGCCATTCGCCCCTCAGAGTAGTTATATGGGTGTCCTGAAGAAGAGACACGCTCAATGCTTTTTGCCCCTTTCAAGTACTCCCAATCGAGCAATTTACTCTCGTCGATCCAGTACTCAGCTGGGACCTGGCTGTCAGTCACTAACACATCGCCTAAATTCCCTTGCTTGGGTGGGTTCCTCGGTGCGACTTTAGCAGTTAGAGCTTGCCCGTTTGCATAGGCGCCCACAGTCATAAACGGTGAGCTTTTACCGCCAATATTGAATTCGCTGGATAGCCTCTCGGGATCAGTATCAATGCTGAGAGTCTTCTCGCTGTCCCTTTCACCAGAAGGGAACACAGTTGGAAGAATCCCTTTTTCAAAAAAAGTTTTAAGCCCCAGGCCCAGCTGACTGGCTACGTCGTTGCGCACCCCAACTATGAATAGTCGAATGCGCCTCTGGCTAAAGCCAAATTCGGCTGCGTTGACAATGCGCCATTCGACAAAGTATCCCAGGTCCCCAAGAGTCCGTAGCATGACCGCAAAATCTCGACCCCTCTGCTTTGAGGGTGACTTTAGAAGTCGATCTACATTCTCAAGGAATATAAATTTAGGTTTCTTGTGAGCGACTAAACGATGTATTTCCCACCATAAGACTCCTTTTTTACCTTCAAGCCCCATGGACGAGCTAAGGCTCTTCGCCACTGAATAATCTTGGCAGGGGAAGCCACCGACGACCAAATCCGCGTCAGGAATTGAGCTGGTGCCGGCTTCATGGTTATCGATGGCGACTGCAATGTCATCGTTGCTATGTCCTGAGTTTCCAAAATTTTCAATGTAGCAGGAAGAAGCATGTTGAACCTTCGTCGAAGGCTCCCACTGGTTCGACCAAATCGTTTTCCAGCCAGCCGCCTCAAGTCCAAGCCGAAAACCCCCCACACCCGCGAATAACTCAATTACGGATGGGGAATTGTTTTTGTCTACCTTCGGCACCACAATAGTTTACGGCCGCTCTGTGACAAATTAGCAATCGAGCCGAACGCCAGAGATTGGTCAGAATTAATCAAGGCTACCCGGGCAGCTGCCCAGGGAACCAAATACCCTTGTGCATTCTTGTGATTCTTTCAGGGTCGCCTTCGTCAACTGGGACAAAAAGATCGCCGTAATCGGTGATGTTTAACTTCGCACCTTCTGGGATTTTCTCGCTGAGTAATGAAAGATGTTCCAGTACCGGCTCCTTCGTGTTTTTTGACAGCATTGAGCGTGACTCTAGGTCAATGACATCGACACCGGTGAATTCATACTCCCTGGGTAATACGAATCCACGAACCGTGTCCGCATCCTCATCGGGAGCCGCCCCAAACCAACCAATCATTGTGGCAGTGCCTTTTATGTAGCCCATTGTGGCACCGTCCTCGTCCACCCACACCTCGCCACCACGCGGATAGTAACGAAGCCAGATCTCGGTGACCTGACCTCCTAGTTTGCCGAGCTCTCCTTTGACAGATGTGCCATTTTCATCGTAGATGTCCCTGGTGTTTCGATCTACTGAGAGTTTTCTCGAAGGCTTTGGCCCTTTCCACTTTGCGCCCCATGGCGGGCGCTTCTCGAATTCCCTCTGGGCAGTCTCGTACTCTTGCTCAATCGCTCTAACCGCTTCAGGCTTCGGTGGTTCTGGATCCAGGACCTGAGGCGGCTCAAAAGTGCCAGCCAAGATGGCCTGGACACGCGATTTGACCGCCCTAGCCCAGCCAGCCACATCAAGACCAGGACTTTCGGTAACTTGCTGAAACAGACTTGAGATTTGGAACAGGGTGTTTAGATCGGGTCGTAATTGCTGGTGGTGAAGCTGGTTGAGTTTCTTACGAAGGTTGTCAGCTGCGTTAACCCACATCTGATTCATGTTTGGAATTAAGTGCCAGATTTGTGAATCTGGTTGGGCGGCCTCATTCAGAACGAACCTCAGGTCGTTAGCCGAATTATAGGTAAAAGGTGCTCCTAGAGCCTTTCGGTAATGACGAACTTCCTCGAACCAGTCAGGTTGACCTGCTGTACTGAATTGGTTGTTTAGAAAGTCTGAGAACTCTTTAGCTGCAGATATCTCCATAGCTGCCATGATTCCAAGAATTGTGACGTCATTATCGTCAACCGGAAGTACAAAACTCACTAGACATCCATCCCAAAATCATTGATTACAGCCAAAGCGCGCGTGACCGTATAGGTGACTGCGAGAGTTTGGATGTCTCCCGGAGTGACGACGACAGCCAGCTGATTTGCCGTTCTAGACGTTTCTTCATCAATTTCTGCTCTGGTGCCGACGCGAAGGGCGCCGACGGCTAGAAGTAGTTCTTCAAATGATTGCCCTAGGTACTCATCGATTTGGTCCAGATGACCAGCATGAAGAGTGAACCTGTCTTTGTCTGCGTTGTACTTCAATACGCTAAGGACAACGAGCCAGTTTCCATCTCGTGCTGGGGTGATTGACATCCGCCCCCGTTGCTCGAGTTCGTTGTGTTTTTCGAGGCCAGCAAGAAGATCGATAACCTTTACCTCTGGGTTGGCTTGGGGCCACTCGAGAAGGCCAACAATTAGATTCAACTCGTCAGAGCTCTCTACTCGAAAGCTAGTGAGCGTTGCACTCTGCTCAGCAGCTTCTCTGCCCTCAGACATCGGCTTACCCCGGTAATCCTTGGTACCCGGCAGAAAATTAATTTCGCACTTGCTAACAGAAATGCTTTCGAGTTCTGACATGCTCACCCCCAACTGTCCCTTTTTCTATGCTAGTGGAATCCCTCGCCTGCCAAAGGGGAAGACAGGTGAGGGAAGTAAGGTCCCAATTAAGGCTAGAGTGCAGACTTTTGGTTGGCTGGAGCTCAGGTTCATAAGGTGTGATTTTTTATCTTTCTAAAGACTCACTGCTTCGTCTCGGATTCTCACCCCTCTGGATCTTCAGCAAAACCTATGTTCACCAGAAAATTCTGGTCTAAAAACACCCCATAGTGCATTGTGTGATTGCTTCTTTTGATTCTGGCCAGGCAGGTTGCGACCAAGACAATAAAAGGTTCTTGCCGATGTAATTCGTACAGGGACTAAAAATGACCACCGACATTATTCGGCGCCACTATCGTTGCCTCGTTTTATGAAATAGCCACTGTCACTATCCGAGCTTTCACACATTGTTAGCTCTTCCCTGCTCAGGTAGGCAGGAAACCAAGATCCCCTGGTGTTGCCAGTTGGACCATTGGTCTTGACATAGAGCAGGTTTGATTCCGGGCAGTACTGAATGTCTCCATCTATTGCCATGAGGCACTTCAATTGCAGGGCTACTGCATCGTGGTAATAGAGAACTTCAGCTTGGGCCCTTGTGGTTAACCGCAGGGAGTATGGAGAAATCAGTTCAACCTTTGCTTGATAACGCTTTTTGTCTCTCATCACATTGCACTGCACATAGTGGGTCTTGTGGCCAGGTTTATAG
>Ga0307983_1001261_pt1 | contig 11109 bp, 13 predicted proteins | sample OrgLakmetagen991_FD_201845 | JGI IMG/M metagenome (GOLD analysis project Ga0307983, IMG submission 201845) | Saline water microbial communities from Organic Lake, Antarctica - #991 | ecosystem: Environmental > Aquatic > Non-marine Saline and Alkaline > Saline | place: Antarctica: Organic Lake... | reverse complement strand
GGGGCGCTAAGCGCGCGCGATGCAAATCGCTAATCGTTTAGGAAAGCCTAAGCGCCCGGGCCTATACAAAGAGAGGATAACATGACGGGACTGACGGGCTCACAACTGGCCGATCAGCTGGGAATCACTCGCGGCCGTGTCAGCCAGATGGTGACCGACGGCAAGCTGAATGGTTGCTACAGCGGGGAAGGGCGCGGCAGGCGGTTCGATCTGGCGGCGGTTGCCGCGACGCTGGGCAGGCGTCTCGACCCGGGTCAGATGATGGGGAACGGGGCAGGCACCCGAAAGGCTTTGGCCTCGATCGCGGCGACGGCGGGCGACGATGCCGAGGATCGCCCGGCTCCCCGTCCTGTGCCCGCCCGCGACACGCTAGCCCCGCAGGACCCTGATCGATACGAGTTGGCGCGGATCGACAAGGTCGAGCAGGAGGCCCGAAAACTGCGGCGGCAGAACGCCGAGGCTGAAGGGCAATATGTTTTGGCCAGCGAGGTTGAGCGTCAAGTGGCGCAGCAGCTGGCGCAGGAGGTCCGAGAGGTAGAGACGATGCTGCGGACCGGCGCCCGCGCCCTGGCTGATCGGCTTGGAGTGGACTTCGCACAGGCGCGCGCAGTATTGATCGAGACCTGGCGTGCCCATCGCGGCGATCGCGCCAATGTCGCGCAAAATGTTGCCGACGCGGCAATCCGAACAGATGCCGAGCGAGCGGCGGATATCTGAGGCATGGGATTCTTGGCGCCAGCAGAGCAGGCGGTGGCCGGCGCGATCGCACGTGCGATGACGCCGCCGCCGCCGCCGGATATCACCCGCTGGTGCGAGGACAACATCGTCTTTGACGCAAGGTCGCCGATGCCGGGCCCGTTCCGGATCGACCAGTTTGCATTCCTGCGAGAGATCCATCAGGTGCTGTCGCCCGAACATCCGTCCCGAGAGGTCACGGTGCGTGGCTCGGCCCAATGGGGCAAAACGGTCTCGGTGATCCAGCCGACGCTTGCCGCCTGGCATGAGGCGCGCCCTCTGGACAGCCTGGTGGTGCATCCGACAACGCGGGCGGCTACCGAGTGGGTCAACAACAAGTGGTTGCCGATGCGCCGACAGGCGCCGGGGCTGCGCCGCGTGTTTGGGGAAGGCCGGGGCGGTGACAAGGTCGACACGACATTCAACCAGGAGACGCAGAATCGCGACGGGTCTCTCAAAATAGCGTCTGCCGGGTCGGCATCAGACCTGACCGGCACGTCGCGGTCCCTGGTCATCCTGGACGACTTGTCAAAATACGAGGGCACCCCGCTGGGTGATCCGGAGGCGTTGGCGGTGTCGCGGGCCTCGGGGTTTGAGGATGCAAAGATCTTGCGGGTCAGCACTGCGATGATTTCGGGGGTCTGCCGGATCAGTCGGGCATTCGATCGCGGCGACCGCCGATTCTATCATGTGCCGTGCCCGCACTGCGGCAACTTCGCGCCGCTGACCTGGGAAAATTTCAGGCGCAATATCGACCCGGAGCGGCTGGCGGCTGCGCACTTTACCTGCGAAACCTGCGGATGTGTCATCGGCCACGCAGACAAGGAGCGAATGGTCTCTGCCGGGCGCTGGGTGGCGCACAATTCAGCCGGTGACCACCCGTCGTTTCACCTTTGGCGGGCATACGCACCACAGCGCGACTGGGCCTCGATCGCGGTGGAGTTCGCCCAGATCATGGGATGGACCCGCGCCACCGTCACGGCAGAGACCGCTGCAACGCTTGCTCAGCCCGTCGAAGCCGGGACCGAGCAGACATTCTGGAACGACGTTCTCGGGCTGCCCTATGAGCAGGCCAGCGGCGGGCCAAACTGGGAGGCACTGCGGGACCGTGTCGAGAACGCTGCGCCAGAGGATCAGCGCCCCAAGGGCATTGTCCCCGCCCGGGGCGTCATCCTGACTGCAGGTGTCGACTGCCAGGATGATCGTATGGAGGTCCATGTCGTTGCATTTGGGGCGCGGCTGCGGCGCTGGGTCGTCGATTACATCGTGATCCCGTACCACATCGGCGACACAGAGGGCCGCAAGGCGCTGGACGCCATATTGCGCAAAGTCTGGCGCACAGAGCGCGGCCTGCAGCTGTCACTGGACATGTTGGCAATCGACGGGGGCACATACACTGAGGACGTTTGGTCCTGGGCCAAGCGCCACCCCTGGTCGCGGGTGATCATCGTCAAGGGGGCATCGTCGCAGGCAGGCCCAGTGATGGTGCCGCAGAAATTCGAGCGACGTCCGGACGGACAGGCAAAGCGGCGGCAAAAGCGGGCGTTTATGCTGAACGTAAGCCAGATCAAGGCCGAGTTTTACGCCTGGCTTGCCAGGGAGGACCCGGTCGAGCGGGGTTATGTCCACATCGCCAGCGGAATGGGGGACGAGTATTTCCGCCAGATCACTGCTGAGGTCAGGGTGGTCAAGCGCAGCCGCACGGGTGTGTCGACCAGTGGTTGGGAATTGGTCGAGCCGCGCCGCCGCAACGAGGGTCTGGACACGATGAATTACGCCGAGTCCGCAGCCCGCAGAAAGGGCTGGACATCGCTCACCGAAGAACAATGGGAGCAACTGGCGCTGGAGCGCGGGGCCGAGCCAGCCGAAGATCAGGCGGACCTCTTCGATGGCGCGGTCACGGTCGCATCTTCGGCCTCTTTGCCGGATCACGCCCACCCTACAGGGGAGGGATCACCCAGGCGGCAGCGCCCCGAGGCACCTGCAGTCCAGTCAGATTATCTTGGAGGCCGAAAGAGCCTATGGCGACGATAAGCGAGCAGATCGCCGCCCTTGAGGCGGCAATGGCACAGGGGGTCACGCGGGTGACCTATGACGGGCAGACGGTCGAATACCGCGCCCAGGCAGACATGGAGCGCGCGATCGCATACCTCCGCGCGAAAGAGCGCCAGTCAACCGGGAAACGGGCGGTCAACGTGTCGGTTGGCGCGGTCTATCGGTGACGCAATGAAAATTTGGGAAAGAATTGCTCCGGGCCGCGCGGCTCGCCGGGCTGAGGCGCGCGTGCGTCTGGCCCGTGCTCAGACCGCCATTCTGGCGGAGAGTAAGCGGGTCGAATTGCTGCAGACCTATGATGCCGCGAAGATGGGAGGCCGCAATGTCGGCTGGCATCGCCCGCACACGTCGGCAGGCACTGAGATACAGACGGCGTTGCCGTTTCTAAGATCTACCGCTCGCGACCTGGTGCGCAACAGCCCGCACGGGTCGCGCGCGGTCCGTGTGCTGGGGTCGCATATCGCGGGGACCGGGGTCCGCCCGCGTGGTCAATTTGGCATGGTGGCAGACAGCGACACACGCGCTGCCCTACAGCGGGTTACGCGCGACCAGTGGGAGCGGTTCAGCGAGAATTGCGATCTGTCTGGGCAGCTCGACTTTTATGGTCAGCAGCGCCTTATTGCCCGCGCCGTGGCGGAGAGCGGTGAGGCGCTGCGCCTCTGGCGGCCAGTTGAGGCCAACGGCCTGTTGCGGTGGCGGTGCGAGGTCATCGAGGGCGACCTGCTGGATCACCAGCGCAACGAGGCCCGCCGCGATGGCAGCCGCATTGTGCAAGGGGTTGAGTTCGACGCAATCGGGCGGCGCGTGGCCTACTGGCTGCATGAGTCCCACCCTGGTGACCGGTATTCATCGGGCGGCCTGCGATGGGATATCCGCCGAGTGCCGGCGGAGTATGTCGATCATATTTATGAGGTGCTTCGGCCTGGTCAGGTGCGCGGGGTGTCGTGGTTCGCGCCGGTGGCCACCACAATGCGTGACGTTGACGATCTGGCCGCCGCTGAGGTGGTGCGCAAAAAGTTGGAAGCGTGCATCTCAATGGTGGTGCACAATGACCATGACGACAATGACACCGGCGGCGCGGTCAACCCGGCCACAGACAGCCAAGGTCAGGCGATCCTGACATCTGGTGGGCGACCCATCGAGGCGATGGAGCCTGGCATGGTGCTCGAGGCGCGCCCGGGTTGGGGGTTGGATTTCCATGCACCGCCTGCAAGCGAAGGTCTGGTCGAGCATATGAAGGAGCGCCTTCACGCGATAGCCGCGGGGATCGGGACGACATATTTTCAGATGACCGGCGACCTGTCAGAGGCAAATTACTCATCGATGCGCGCAGGGGAGGTTGAGTTCGCGCGACTCGTGGATGTCTGGCAAGCGGACCTGATGGTCATGCAGTCGGGTGCCCCGGCGTGGCGCCGCGTGATGGCGGCAGCAGGGATCAATGGAGAGATTCGCAGCGAGATCACCCCGAGGGCATCCTGGACGCCACCCAAGAGACCGTGGGTCGATCCTTTGAAAGACGCGCGCGCGGCCATCGACCAGATGCGCGCGGGCATTCTTGCCCCGCAAGAGGTCATCGCGCGGACCGGTCGCACACCGGAGGAACTGGTCGAGGACCTGACCGAATGGCGAGACATGACAGAGGGTCTGGCCCTCGATCCCGATTATAGCCCGGAGGCTGACATGCAAGGAGAGACCGATGCCGAGACCTGACCCGGCGACCCGATCCCGCCCCGGCCTGCTGATGCAGGCCGCGCCGATCACGTCGATGGACGCTGAATCGCGCCAAGTCGATGCGGTGTTTTCCACATCTGCGCTGGTGACCCATTGGGTGCGTCACAACGGCGAGGTGAGACGGATGCCGACCCGTCTCGTCATCGATGCCGCCGCCGTCGATCTGGAGCAGCTGATCGCATCTGGCCCGGTTCTGGACAGCCACGCCAGTTGGGGAGCTGCCAGTGTCCTGGGCCGTGTCGAAGATGCCTGGATCCAAGATGGACAGGCGTTGGCGCGCCTGTCGTTTTCGCGCGCCGCCGATGCCGAGCCGATCTGGCAAAAGGTCGAGGAGGGAATGCTGCGCAACGTTTCTGTCGGATTCACCGTGCAGGCGCAGGACGTGCGTGAAGAGCAGAACGAATCAGGCGAGACCATAAATGTGATGTATTTCACGAAGTGGCGTCCCGAGGAAATTTCCATGGTGGCAATGGGCGCCGATCCTGGCGCGCGCACGCAGGGCGTAGCCCTGGATCAGATCACCCAGCATATCGACCCAACCCCCGGCAGTGACGCCGGGTCCGAGGCACGGCCGGGGATGCCCCCGGCGGTGACACCGTCACAGGCGGCCGCCGCCGCAGACAACAGGCCCAACGAGGAGACCCCGATGCCTGAGCTTAACCAGGGCGCCGCCCAGCCGGTGCAGACCCCGACACAAAATGCTGACGCGATCCGCCAGCAAGAGCGCACGCGCATTGCCGAGATCCGGCAGACTGCGACCGACCTGTCGCTGGACGACGCGCAAATGGTGCAGACTGCGATCGACGACAATAGCACGGCTGATGAGTTCCGCCGCGCCGCTGTCGCTGCCTTTGCGCAGCGGGGCCAGAGCGCCACGCAGGGCATTGGTGGCCCCCGCGCCACTGTGACACTGGATGCGCGTGAAAAATTCGTCCAGGGCGCCGAACTGGGCCTGATGGCCCGCGCGGGCATGGCGGGCGGTGAGCGCAATGAGTTCACGGGCTACACGCTTGCCGAGCTTGCGCGCCAGTCGCTGACCCTGTCCGGGTCGCGCATCCCCTCGGACCGGCGTGAGCTGGTCGGTCGAGCCTTTACCCAGAGCGGCGGTTCACACACGTCGAGCGACTTCGCCAATGTGCTGGCCAACGTGGCTGGCAAGGCAGCGCTGATCGGCTGGGAGGAAGCTGAGGACAGCTTCACGCTGTGGACCCGGCCCGGCGTGCTGACCGACTTCAAGGCATCCAAGCGCGTGGGACTTGGCCTGCTGACGGCGCTTCCAGAAGTCCCTGAGGGGGGCGATTACACGCACGGCACGGTCGGTGACCGGGGTGAGACAATCACCCTTGCGACCTATGGCAAGGTTCTGAAGGTGACCCGGCAGGCGATCATCAACGATGACCTGTCGCTGTTCTCGACGCTCCCGCGCGCCATGGGCCGGTCGGCTAAGCGCACCATCGGGAATCTGGTCTACGCGATTCTGACCGGGAACCCGACCATGGCAGACGGTGTCGCCCTGTTTGCCTCGGGCCATTCCAACCTCGCCGGATCGGCCGCCGCGCCGTCGGTCGCGAGTCTTGGCGCGGCGCGCGCAGCCATGCGCACGCAGGTCGAGGCCGCGGGCGGATCGCCGCTGAATATCTCGCCGCGATACTTCCTTGTCCCCGCAGCGCTGGAAACGGCGGCCACACAGCTGATCAATTCGACTGTGGATCCGACCGCGAGCAAGGGCCACGCATCCAACCCGGTCGCGGGTATGGCCGAGGTCATCGCCGATGGGCGGCTGGATCAGGATTCCGCCACGGCCTGGTATCTGGCGGGTGACCCCATGAACACCGACACAATCGAAGTGGCGTATCTCGACGGCAATGACGAGCCATTTATCGAGCAGATGGACAGCTGGACATCGGACGGGGTAGATCTGAAGGTTAGGATCGACGCGGCTGCGGCGCCGCTGGATCACCGCGCCCTTTACAAGAACGCGGGCGCTTGATCGCTGCCTGACACCTGAAAATAGCACCCGGGCGGGCACTCCTGGCCGGGCACAGTCTGGATCGTATCGTCAAAGGAGTTCCAAGAGATGCGAAACTATGTTCAAGACGGCGACCGGATAGAAGTCGCTGCCCCCTACGCCCTCACATCCGGCGACGGTGCGTTGGTCGGCTCTTTGTTCGGGGTGGCCATGTCGGACGCTGCAAACGGCGCAGATGTGGTGTTGCAGACCACCGGCGTGGTCGAGTTGACCAAAGTCGGATCGCAGGCCTGGACCGTGGGAGTCAAGGTCTATTGGGACGACGGCAACACCCGTTGCACGACGGTATCGACGTCCAACACGATGATCGGTGTTGCCACAGCGGCGGTTGCGAGCGGCGCTGGCGACACCCTGGGCAAGGTGCGCCTGGGCGTCGTGGCCTAATCGCGTGACCGTGTTTTCTGCCGCCATCGACGCGATTTTTACCAGTCCGAACATGGCGGCGGATGCGGACTGGACACCCGCTGGCGGTGGGAGCGCGGTGACCGTCCGTGTCATCCGCCGGGTGCCGGAAGAGATCCAGAGCTTCAGTGGCGTTTCGGTGAGGTCATCTGCGCTCATTCTTGACGTGCGCGTGTCTGACGTGGCGGCCCCAGCGCCGGGGGACACGTTCGATCTGGGCAGCGGTGAGGTGCGGCGGGTGCAGGGGCAGCCGGTTCGCGACCGCCGGGGCTTGGTCTGGGAAATGGATACAGCCCCAGCGTGATGGAGACTCGAATGCAAAAAGTGACAGTGACCGACCCAGGCGGGGTGACTCTGCACGGCCCGGCTCGGGCTCGGTTGTCGATGGACCAATGGCACGCCCAAGGGCCGCAACTGGGACGCTGGCGGCGGGGTGGCCTTGTGACGCTGACCCGTGGCGAGGCGATCACCCTTTCCGGGGGCGATGTGCTGTTGCTCGACAAGGCTGGCAAGCTGCCAGCGGGGCTTGCCCCGGTCGGAGGTGAAGCCGAGACAGGTCCGCCGATGGCCCCCGAGCCCAAGCCAAAGCCCGAGCGCGACACAAGCGCCACGCCGGACGGCTGAGGCCCGCGCGGTGAGGTTTTGGGCGAACGTCGAGCAGTTCGAGAGGGAGATGGCGCAGGAGTATCTCAAGGGTGAAAAGGCAGTCACGCGCACGATGCGCGGGGCGTCTGACGCTCTCAAGACGCGATGGCGCGGTCAGGTGACGGGAGCGGGCCTTGGCCGCAAGCTGGGCAACAGCATCCGTGGGCAGCACTATCCCAAGGGCACCGAGTCCATGAACGCTGCGGCGCTGGTCTGGACCAAGGCACCCAAGATCATCGCGGCCCATGACGCGGGGCCGCTGATCCGCGCCAAGGGCGGGCGCTGGCTGGCGATCCCGACCGAGGCGGCAGGCAGCGGCCGAGGCGGCGCCCGGATCGATCCGCGCGACTGGGAGCGGCGGCGCGGCATTGGCCTTCGCTTTGTCCCGCTGCGCAGGGGAACAGCCATGCTTGTGGCCGATGACGCGCGCCTGAACGCGCGCGGATTGGCGATGGCAAAGCGCGGCAAGCGGCGGCGTGACGGCATTCTTTCAGGGGCACAGACGGTGCCTGTGTTCATCCTGCTGCGCCAGGTCAAACTGCCCAGGCGCCTGAACCTCGACCGCGATGCGGTTGCCGTGGCCAATGCAATCCCCGGCAACATCCGGGTCAACTGGGCGGACTGATGCCAAGCACATTCGAGACAATCCTGGGCGCGATCATCGTGGCCCTGAGCGATGCCCTGTCCGCAGAGGTGCTGCGCGATCAGCCATTGCCCGATGCCATCGGGGCAGACGGGATGGTGATTCTGCGCGAGGGCGATCCCGGCGAGCCGTTCGTAGTGATGTCGCCTCTGTCCTACACATTCGACCATCAGCTGACGCTAGAAGTGATGGTGCAGGGTGGCAGCGGCCGCGATGCGGCGTTTGACGCCATCAAGGTTGCGATCGGCGGTGTGTTTGCTGCCGATCGCACACTGGGCGGCCTGTGTGAATGGGTCGAGATGGGGCCGCCCGAGGCCAGCGACGAGCCGTTTTATGGCGCAGACCCGGTCAAGATGGGCGTGATCCCCCTGACCATCACCTACACCACCAGCAACCCGCTGGACTGAACCCACCAAGGAGAACACCATGGGACGTGCACGCGGATCGAACGCCGAGATGGCGCTGGTCTTTGAATCCACATATGGCACCACGCCTGACTCCGGATTCTTCCGGACCCCCTTCACGAGCGCGGACATCGGCCCCTCGCAGGGACAGATCGCAGATGAAACCCTAGGCCTCGGGCGGGATCCGCAGGCGCCCACGCTGGACGTCGTCGAGGTCGGCGGATCGGTCGACGTGCCGATGGACCTCAATAACACTGGCCGATGGCTTAAGGCCCTGCTGGGCGCGCCGACGACCTCGGGGGCGGGGCCCTACACCCATGTCTACACATCCGGCGCCACCGCTGCCCTGCCGTCGCTGTCGGTCGAGATGGGCTTTCCCGAGGTGCCATATTTCGAGATGATCGAGGGCATCAAGGTGGGAAGCTGGGCCGTGAACATGGCCCGCGGTCAAGGCCAGAACCTGACCGGGCGGTTTGAGATGACGGGCAAGGGCTACACCGGCGACACAACGACCAATGCCGGGACCCCGACCGAAATGGCGATCGAGCGGTTTTCGCATTTTCAAGGCGGGGTCAGCCGGGACGACACCGCGCTGGCCGATGTGATCAGCTGCAATTTCACCTATTCCAACGGGCTCGACCCGCTGAATGTGATTGCGCCGGATGGCGAGATCGGCGGGATCGACGAGGGCGTGGCGTCGCTGACCGGCCAGATGGTTGTGCGGTTTTCCAGCACCGCGCTTATCACCCAGGCAGCGGCTGGCACGGCGATGGACCTGGACCTGTCCTGGACCATTGCGTCTGGCAAGAGCCTGGCGGTCGCAATCCCGCGTGTGTTCATCGACCGCCCGCGCATCGGCATCTCGGGGCCCGGCGGTGTCGATGTGACCTATTCGTTCACGGCTGCGCAGCTGGCCAACGGCGACCCGATGATGACGGCCACCCTGATCAACAGCACCGAGAGCTACTGATGTTTCGCCTCAATCTGACTGGCGCCGTCGAGCGAATTGACCTGCCCGATGGTGCCTGGCTCGACTGCGAGCCGCTCGATTACGACGTCGTCCTCGAAGTCTATCGCGCCGTCGAGCCCGACGAGACGCTGGATGACATGTCGCGCCGCCTGGCCGCCCGCGTGGTGCGGGGCTGGGGTGGCATCCATGACATGGGGTCTGATCAGGAGGTGCCGTTCGATGCTGCGCTGATTCCCGACATGATGCGCGACCCGACAGTGTGTTCGCGGTTCTTCATACGCTACGCGCGCCGTGCGTTTGCGCTGGCCGATGAGGGAAACGGATCAGGGCCCTCGCCGAATGGCGCTTCGGCGGCGGGCTCGCACACTGCACGAACTGCGTCCGGATCAACGGCAAGCGATGCGAGGCCTGCCCGGACACAGTCGGCGGCCAAGGGCATGACGGAAGCCCCCTCGGGCCGCTCCAGACAGCCGAAGCGCAAGCCGTCTGGCGCCTGATACAAAAATCGTCCAGCCAATTGCGGCGGGTGGGGATGGAGGGTGTGCCGGTCGGTTTTGACTGGCCCGCCCTGTTCGAGATGGCGCGCGCCACGGGTGTCGCGCCTGCCGCACTGGCGCAGTTCCTGCCCGAGGTCGAGGCCAGTGCCATCACCGCCATGAACAAGAGGCCCCCAGAATGAGCGAAAAGCGGTTTACCGTCCGTATGTCCGCCGAAGGCGGCGACATGGTGCGGCGGGACTTTGACCAGCTGGGCGAGTCCGCGCAGGATGCGGGGGACGCCACGGGCCGGATCGGCGAGCGGTCGGCGATGGCGGCCCGTGGTCTGGCTGTTGCGGCAGCGGCGGCGACGGCGGCCACAGCGGCCCTGGGCGCGCTGTTCGTCGGCGCCATATCCGAGGCCCGGACTTTCGAATCCGCCATGTTCCGCATGGAGGCTGTGATCGCGGCGACGGGCGGGGCGGCTGGCCGCTCGGCGGATCAATTGCGGCAGCAGGCCCGCGATCTCGGGTTAGCTACTCTGGAAAGCACCGAGGGCGTGCTTCAGGCTCAGCAGGTGCTTCTGACATTTCGCAACGTGCAGGGCGACATCTTCGACCGGGCTATCGAGTCGGCGGCGGACATGGCGGCGGCCCTTGGGGGAGATCTGCAGTCGTCGACAATGCAGTTGGCCAAGGCGCTTGAAAACCCGAACGAGGGCCTGACCGCGCTGACCCGCAGCGGCACGGTGTTCACCCAGACGCAAAAGGACATGGTCAAGGCCATGGTCGAGGCGGGCGACACCGCCGCCGCGCAAACGTTCATCCTGGATGAGCTTGAGGCGCAATATGGCGGCGTGGCCGAGGCAGCGGCAGGCGGTTTGGCTGGTGCCCAGGACACGCTTGGTCAGAGGTTCCAGGAGTTGAAGTTGGAACTTGCCGACCAGCTAAACCTACTGGAACTGGCAACCGCCGCGGTCAACTTTTTTGCCGACGCGGTGCGGCTGGCGACGGGAGTGA
>Ga0307983_1001258_pt1 | contig 11152 bp, 9 predicted proteins | sample OrgLakmetagen991_FD_201845 | JGI IMG/M metagenome (GOLD analysis project Ga0307983, IMG submission 201845) | Saline water microbial communities from Organic Lake, Antarctica - #991 | ecosystem: Environmental > Aquatic > Non-marine Saline and Alkaline > Saline | place: Antarctica: Organic Lake... | reverse complement strand
GCTGATGCGTTTGTGGCGATACTGCATGAGGCAGGAATCCCCACGGATGTTCTTCGTGTGATTCACGGCGATGGTGAAGCGGCTGCGGGACTGATTGAGGGTGGCGCCGACCTGGTCAGCTTCACGGGGTCATATCCCACCGGAGTAAAAGTAATGGGTGCCGCAGCCGCAACTCTTGCCAAAACAGTTATTGAGCTTGGTGGTTCAAACCCGTTGATTGTGTGTGCTGATGCGAACGTCGCACACGCTGCCACGACAGCTATTGACAGCGCTTTTTCTAATGCGGGCCAACGATGTGCATCAGCAAGCCGCGTCGTCGTTGACGACGCGGTGCTCGCCACTTTTCTTGACCATGTCTTTGAGGGTGCTGCGCAGTTGAGTGTGGGAACAGATCCCGATGCGCGCATCGGGACGCTGATTGATGCACCAAGTGCTGAGGCGTATGAAGATTTCCTGGAGCAGTGTGTGGCCTCTGGGGCAACGGTCACCCGGTGGGGAACCGTGAAGGGCGAATCATCCTGCCTGGTGCTGCCCGCTGTAGTGACAGGGCTTGACCCCCACAGCGAGTTGGGCCTCCGGGAAGTATTTGGCCCCGTCATGCGCGTCTGTGGTTTTGCCACCGAAGACCAGGCTATTGAGATAGCCAACGCCACAGAGTTTGGGCTGACCGCTGCGGTGTGGAGCCAGGACCTGGTTCGGGCTGAGCGCATTGTTGCCGAGGTGCAGGCGGGAGTGATTAACATCAATGGCCCCACCCACGGCGCCGAAATCAACTTTCCTTTTGGTGGGGTGAAGCATTCGGGCAATGGCAGTAGAGATGCCGGGGTGGAGGCCATTGACGCCTATTCGGATGTTCAAGTGGTCTCCACGTTCTTGGGTGCCTAATTCATGGGCTCTGTTGTTGCTCTGATTCCCGCGCGTGGAGGAAGCAAAAGGCTTCCGGGGAAAAACACCAAAGACCTTCTGGGCCACCCACTCTTGGCCTACAGCATCGCTGCAGCCAGAGAGTCGGGCGTGTGTGACCGGGTGATCTGCTCCACCGATAGCGAAGAAATCGCCGATATCGCCCGCTCCTACGGAGCGGAAGTTCCCGGGCTTCGCCCCGCGGAACTTGCGAGTGATAGCGCGCACGATATTGGTTTCGTGGAGCAGGCTCTCGAGCAGTGGTGTGGTGACGACGTTGAATGTTTTGTGTTGCTTCGACCCCCGAACCCTCTTCGCCGAGGCGCCAGTATTGCCTCTGCTCTGGCTACACTGCAAGACACGCCCTGGGCGGATTCGATTCGTGCACTGCGTCCCGTGTCAGAGCACCCCGGCAAAATGTGGCGAGTGGATGACCAGGGCGAGGCGACAACCTATCTAGACCAGGGCGGGTCCTATAACGGACCCACCCAAGATCTAGAGAAACTCTTTGTTCAAAGCTCTGCACTCGAAATTGTCCGAACCGCTGCGGTGCTGGCCCATCGTTCTATCTCCGGAGCTAGAGTTAAGGCGCTTGAACTGCCCGGTTTTGAGGGTTTCGATGTCAATTCTGAGACAGACTGGAGGGTCATCGAAAGCCTGGTGGCCGCTCATCCTCGATTATTACCTGTTCCCGAGAGGACACACCCGTGACCATTCCCACCGTGATGCTCTCTCCCTCTGGTGCGCAGCTGTCTTTTTGGTCGACAGACCAACTGCGGAGCTCCTGGGATACTCGGGCAAGCCTGAAAGTCCTCGCGAATGGCTGTCGACTGAACGCTCTGTCTGCAATCCAGGCAGCCGGCAGCGGCCACATTGGGACCAGCCTTAGTGCCCTGGACATTATGGTCACCGCCAAGAAGTTTCTTGCCGGTGACACCTTCTTGAGCGAAGGGCACCAGGAGGACGGAATCTTTTTTAGCTCCAAAGGCCACGATGCGCCGGGGCTCTATTCCGTCATGCACCTGTGTGGTCAACTGCACGACACAGACCTTCTGACTCTTCGTCGCCTCGGCGGATTACCAGGCCACCCCGAAACCATTACCCCCGGTGTTCCCACCAACACCGGGTCTTTGGGGATGGGAATCTCGAAAGCGAAAGGGTTTATTCGCGCCGCCAGGCTCGATGACCCCGACTCTCGGCGTCCCGTCATCGTGATGCTGGGCGATGGAGAGCTCAATGAAGGCCAAATCTGGGAATCGATGCCCGGTGCCACCAGAGATGGGTATTCAGAACTCATCGCCATTGTCGATGCCAATGCGATTCAATCCGACACTTGGGTGGAACACACGCTGCCGATGGGGAACATCGGCCAGCGTGTCGAAGCCGTCGGGTGGCACTATCTCGAATGCGATGGGCAAGACCCTGAAGGCATCATGGCCTGCTTTGTTGCCGCTGTTGGGGACCCGCGCCCCACCTTCATCCTTGCCCACACCACCAAAGGGTCCGGGGTGTCGTTCATGGAGAGTTTTGACTCCTCTGGCGAATACTACAAATTCCATTCGGGTGCTCTCGCACCCGAGGTGTATGCGGTGGCACTGTCCGAAGTGGTTCCCGCCTTTTCCGGTGTGGAGTTTGTGGTGGACCAGCCAGCCCTTGAGTCTTCCCGGAACGAATTTGATGCCTCCACGCCCCGTTCCAGACCAGCGAGCATGCTGACTCTCTGGGAAGAGCAGGTCCAACAGCTGATGGCGGCCGATCCCGACATCGTCATCATGGATGGCGACCTGTCCTATGACACCGGAACACACTTGGCAAGAAAAACGTTCCCCGAGCGTTATGTCCAAGCAGGTATTGCCGAACAAGACATGGTCTCGATGGCGGGGACCCTTGCTCTTGCGGGCAAAAAACCGCTTGTTCACAGCTTTTCGACATTCTTGACGATGCGCGCTGCGGAACAGATTTTCAATAACTCGACGGAATATTCCCGGGTCCTCTATTTTGGGTTCCTCGCGGGTTTGATTCCGAGCGCCCCCGGGTTCTCCCACCAAGCAGTGACCGATGTTGGCCTTATGTCTTCCGTTCCCCGCATGCATCTGGTGGAGCCCTCGTGCGCAAGCGAGTTGGAGCAAGCATCCCGGTGGGCTTTGGCTCAGGGGGACCCTGTGTATTTTCGAATGGGAACAACCGAACCCGTTGCTGCTGCAACGGATACTGTGGCGCCAGGGGAGCTCACCCACCGCGCACCGGGAACGGGTGTGGCAATTGTGTCTTCGGGACCTTTGCTTACCCAGCAGGCGCTCTTGGCACGCGACGAACTTGTTGCTGCAGGTGGCGATGTGCCAGCGATCTATACAATGCCCTGGATTTGTTCACCACTCTCCGCAGCTGCAGTTACGCAACTGAGTCAGTATGCCAAGGTGGTGGTGCTGGAGAACCACAACCCTGCGCGGGCAAAACATTTCCTGGTGGATGCTGCGCTTCGAGATGTTGCCGGGGTGTCCGTGTCTCGGATGGGCTTAGAAGGGATTCCTGCAAACGGGCAGCCTGCAGAAGTGTTGGCTCACCACCATCTTGATGCTGCAGCCATGGTGAAACACTTCAGCCTCTAAACATTTTTTGTTCGTCCAATAGGTCAAGGAGTAGTGCGGTCATGGCGGTAACACAGGGGAAGACAGCCCTCATCACAGGGGTGACGGGGCAAGATGGAAGCTACCTTGCCGAGTTCTTATTGGGTATTGGCTACGAGGTCCATGGTCTCCTGCGCCGCTCCTCCTACCCCAACACGGCACGTATCGAGCACTTGCGCTCCCACCCCCACCTTCACCTGCACTACGGGGATCTTTCCGATAGCTCCCGGATGGTCCGATTGCTTCTGGACACAAAGCCCGATGAAATCTATAACCTAGCTGCCCAGTCCCACGTCATGATGAGCTTTGGTGAACCCGAATACACCGGTAACACCACGGGGCTTGGCTCCCTTCGTTTGCTGGAGGCGCTGCGCATTCTTAAGCTGGATGCCAGGTATTACCAGGCATCCAGCTCGGAAATGTTTGGTGCTAGCCCCCCACCACAGAATGAATCCACCCCGTTTCACCCACGCTCCCCCTACGGGGTCGCGAAGGTGTATGCGCATTGGATTACCCGCAATTATCGGGAATCCTATGGAATTTTTGCGGTCAATGGCATGCTGTTCAACCACGAATCTCCCCGTCGCGGGGAAAACTTTGTGACCCGGAAAATTACGAAAGCCGTTGCCGAGATATCCTTGGGAACACGGGACTCCCTGGCGCTTGGCAATCTGGACGCCCGCAGGGACTGGGGCTATGCGCCTGAGTTTGTCCAAGCCATGTGGTTGATGCTTCAGGCCGATGAACCCCAAGACTTTGTTGTGGGAACAGGGTCATCGTTTTCTGTTCAAGAATTTGTGCAAGCAGCTTTTGAATATCGGGGTTTGAACTGGGTGGACTATGTCTCCTTCGATCAAGGTCTCACCAGGCCCGCAGAAGTCGATGACTTAGTGGGCGATGCGTCCCTCGCCAACGAAGCGCTCGGCTGGAAAGCGAAGATTGCCGGACTTGATCTTGTCCCGATCATGGTGGACGCCGATACTCGTGCCATCGAGAGCAACGAGCCAGACCTTCCCCAATTCCTTCCCCAGATTGGGGTGTGACTGAGTGCTTCAGACTGTCAAGACTTCTCTCTCCCTGCTGACGAAACGTCAGCGGGTGGGATACGTCTTGCTATTGATCACGCGAATTCTTGTGAACTTCCTCGATATTGCCGGGGTGGCAGCGGTCGGGCTTCTTGGTGCGGCTGGCGCCAGTGGGTTCTTGGGTGATCAGGAAGCAAGTTTCTTCGGGGTCACCATTGATGTGAGAGAACCGGGGGTCTTGCTCACCGTCATGGGTGTGGTGGCCGTGTTCTTTGTGCTCAAAACCGTGTTGTCGGTCATCCTTATTCGCACCACCGTGTATTTTCTTGCTCGGATCGAAATTAAGAACGCGACAGAGATCGCGCAGTTTCTTTTCACCGGTGGGCTATCAGAGCTGCGCCAATATTCGCGCTCCGAGGTGCAGTGGGCTGTGACAGGTTCCACCAACGTCACCTTCAGTGGGGTTCTGGGGAGTGCGGGAATGCTGGTGACAGAGACGTCGCTGCTGATCTTTATGTTCACGCTCTTTGTGATTGTGGACCCTGCTTCCGCACTTGCCATCACCATCTACTTTGCCATGGTGATAACAATCTTCCAGTTGCTCTCCAGCCAGCGCATTAGACAGACCGGTAAAGATACTGCCGAGGGCAGCATCGATGTCACCCAGGTGTCACTGGACATGTTTGAAGCGTTCAAAGAAATTTCTGTGCTCATGAAGCAGTACTTTTTCCTTGATCGCTTTACCAGGGCGAGAAAAACCTACGCCTACGGCGACGCAGAAATGCGTTTCTTGATGGCCATCCCGCGGTATTTTGTGGAGACGGCGCTAGCCGTCGGTGCTTTGGCCTTTGTGGCGTGGCAACTCTCCCGCGGTGAAGTGGCCGACGGTTTGACGACCGCCGGTGTGTTCCTAGCCGGTGGGGTCCGCATGATGGCGGCACTGCTTCCTCTGCAAAACGCCGTGTTGGCGCTGGCAAACCAGGTGGAACAGGCAAAAATCAGCCAGGAAATTTTGGGCAAATCGCGTAATGCTCGCGAGAAAATCTCCGAAGTGTTGGTGAGCTCTCAAGGGTCTGAAACCTATACGCCCGATGAGTCTGGCGGAATCCGCGTGGAACTCGAGGACGTGACCTTCACCCATCTCGGTGGAGCCCAGCCGGCGGTGAAAAACATCACCTTCACCATTGAGCCGGGTTCCTATATTGCCCTTGTGGGGCCCTCGGGCGCAGGGAAGACGACCCTGGCTGATCTGATTTTGGGATTGAATGTGCCAAGCAGTGGGTCGGTCACCGTGGACGGGGTGAGCGCGCGGTCGCTGCGCGAATCGCGCCCCGGTTTGATGGCCTATGTTCCCCAACGTCCAGGGCTGGTATCGGGAACACTGTTGGAAAACATTGCCCTTGGCCAAGATGCCGATTCGGTGGATTACGACCGGGTGGCCTCTGCGCTCGAAAAAGCTCGACTGGTTGATGTTGTGGATGCGCTGCCCAATGGGGTTCACACAAACTTGGGGAAAAGCTCTGACAGTTTGAGCGGTGGCCAAATCCAAAGGCTTGGCCTTGCCCGAGCGCTCTACACCAACCCCAAGTTGATCGTGTTGGATGAGGCAACGAGTGCGTTGGATGCCGAGGCGGAAGCCGGTATCTCAGAAAGTATTCGCAGCATCGGCAAAGACACCACCGTCATTGTCATTGCCCACCGTCTTTCCACCGTGCAACGGGCGGACCGAGTCCATGTGATTGATCAGGGGACACTGTTGGCGTCTGGAACATTTATGGAGCTTCGTCGAAGTGTTCCCATGATTCAGGAATACGTTCGCCTGATGTCCTTCGACGAAGAGTAACCAGACATGGTTGTTGACGCAGTACTCGCCAACGACGAATGGGATCTTGTTCTTTTTCGACTCGACTACCTCGCAAGCGTTGTCGACACGTTTTATATTGGCGAATCCGATAAAACGTTCTCCGGGCTTGATAAAGAACTTTTTTTCACCCACCGTCTCGCCGAGTTGCGGGCGAAAGGCTATGACGTCCACGTCATTCCCCTCGATATCCCTGCGGCATTGCTCACGAGCAATGACCGCTGGGCAGTGGAAACGCATGTGAGAAACAGTTTTCTACAGGCCGTGTGTGAGAAACACCCGGAAGATCTTGTTCTTTTTGCCGATGTTGATGAAATTCCCTCCCGGCAACAGGTGACGAACCTTCGCGAGGAAGGCGAAGAGCTTCGCATCAAATCAATTCCCACCCAAGTGTGTTTGCGAAAAGCGAATTGGATTGAATACCAACCCCACCAGTGGTGGGGCAAATGGGGTAACGGACTGAGAGGGAAATATTGGATTCCCCGCATCCGAAGAGAAAAACATCCTCTGGTGTCGGGGGAACCCGGAGCCCACCTGTCGTATGTGGGGATGGGGTCAGCGGATGTGCGAAGAAAATACCAATCCTTTTCCCACGGTGAACTCGACCGGGACGATCTGTCCTCCAGCGATTTTTTGGCCTTCGCCGATGCTTTTCACATCAGCCATCTGGGGCGAGCACTGGAACCCGGTGCAGGGTTACTCACGGTCGCCACGAAAGACGACTTCACCGAGCTTCAACGGGTGGCCTATGAATGGCGACCGCAATGGTTTTCTTTAGAACCCGTCACGATGCCTCGCAGCCGAAGGCTGGTGGCATCGTGGGTGCTCTTTGGTTCCATTCGGGGTTCTTTGCGCGGTGAACTCTCGGATGCGTATGCGCCCCAGTATTCGTGGCGGTGGCTTCGCCACGCCCTCGCCTATGCCATGACGTGGGTGGCATGGAAGCTTGCAAGCGGGTCGGGCCTGGTGGCACTGCGCAAAAGGACCCGTCGGGAACCCAGCTGATGGGGGAGTTTCACGCCCACCTCCCTGTGGTTGAAGAACTTGCCACTGCCCCCTCCACCAACGCTGTGGTGATGGAGCGCCTGTCCTCCTTGGGTGCAGGGTCGACGGTGTTTACGATGAATCAAACCGCTGGTCGCGGTCGCCTTGATCGCTCGTGGAACACTGTTGCTGGTGAGACGCTCGCGATGTCGATACTGCTCAATGCTCTGCCCACGGGTGTTCCCTCAACCTGGATCCCTCTGCTTGCCGGGGTGTGTGTCAAGAACGCTGTTCGGGATCTAGGTGTTCTGGGGCTAAGCCTCAAGTGGCCAAACGATGTGACGGTGGGGGGAAAGAAACTCTCTGGCGTCCTCGTAGAGGCCACGAACGATTCTCGCTTTGTGGTGGGAATCGGCATCAATGTGTATTCCACACCGGAGTCGCTGCCCGATGCTGGTGCCACCTCGCTTCACATCGAGGGTGTCTGGGTAGAGAATGTGCGGGTGCAGCTGGTGGAACCTCTCGCCAGCGCGCTTGGTGAACTCCTTGACGCCTCTGTTGGCAGGGACCCCGCAGACACGGTGGCCCTGTGGCACACCATGGTGTGTGACTCGCTGGACACGGTGGGTCGAACCGTTGTGGTGCAGAGCTCTGATGGCACGAGTGTGACAGGGGTGGCAACAGGGTTAGCCAGAGACGGTGGGCTCACGGTGGCACTGGGTGGGAGCGGTTCGGGCAGTAGTGCGGGCAGTGGCGATGTTGGTGACTTGCGCACCATTCACTCGGGCGATGTGTTCCACATTGCCCGCTCCTAGAATGGTGTGGTGAACAGGCGAGTCGGGGTTATCGGTGGTGGCCAACTAGCCCGCATGATGATTCCCCCGGCCATCACTCTCGGCATCGATCTGCGGGTGTTGGCAGAGGCACCGGATTCTTCCGCCCAGATGGCACACACCCAGGTGGGGGACTACCGTGATGTCGACTCGGTCGTGGCTTTTGCCAGAGACCTTGATGTGGTGACCTTTGACCACGAACATGTGCCCCAGCACGTGCTGGACGCCGTTGTTGCACTCGGTGTCCCGGTTCGACCGGGACCCCACGCCCTTGTTGCCGCCCAAGATAAAACGGTCATGCGAACGAAGCTTTCTGCGCTGTCAATGCCGATGCCCAAATGGGCCGTGGTGTCGGATGCGGCGGAAGTGGGTGCGTTTATGGCACGGGTGGGAACACCCACGATCATTGCCAAAACCCCGATGGGAGGCTACGACGGCAAAGGCGTCCGGGTGATTGCTGGTGCTGAAGATATTTCGCTCTGGCTTGAGAAGGGGCCTGTTCTGCTGGAAGAAAAAGTGGATTTCGTTGCCGAGGTGGCCCAGCTTGTGGCGAGGCGGCCCTCTGGCGACAGTAGAGGGTGGCCGCTGGTGGAAACGCGGCAGAAAAATGGTGTGTGTGCCGAGGTGATTGCCCCAGCAGGTGGTGATCCCCGGCTCGCAGAGCAGGCCTTGGACATCGCCAGCCGAGTGGCAAAAGAACTTGATGTGACAGGGGTGTTGGCGGTGGAAATGTTTGTGCGGGCATCAGGTGAGCTGGTGATTAACGAACTGGCCATGCGCCCCCACAACTCGGGTCATATTTTCACAGAACTTTCGCACACCTCACAGTTTGAACAGCACCTGCGGGCCGTGCTCGATCTTCCCTTGGGTTCCACGGCCTTGCGTGCACCCCACGGGGTGATGGTCAACATCTTTGGCGGGGTGAACGCCTCAGAGCTTGCCGGTGTTCTGGGGCTTGACCCGCACCTAAAGGTGCACGATTATGGCAAGAGCTATCGGCCAGGCCGTAAAGCGGGCCATGTGAGTGTGGTGGGTGACACGGTGGAGTCACTGCTGGCTATGGCACAGGGCGCAGTCGCCCAGGTCGCTATCGACGGATTAGCATAAAGATATGTCTTCACACGTTGCCGTCATCATGGGCTCAGACTCTGACTGGCCGGTGATGAAAGATGCTGTAGCCATTTTGGAAGACTTTGGTATCCAGGTGACCAAGAGCATTGTTTCTGCCCACCGCACCCCCCACAAAATGGTGGAGTTTGCAGAAGGTGCTGTGGCTCAAGGAATTCGGGTCATTATTGCGGGGGCTGGTGGGGCCGCACACCTTCCGGGTATGGTCGCGTCGCTCACCCCTTTGCCCGTCATTGGTGTTCCTGTTCCGCTCGGAACATTGGACGGACTCGATTCGTTACTCTCAATTGTTCAAATGCCAACCGGTGTTCCCGTGGCAACGGTAGCTATTGGTGGGGCAAAGAATGCTGCCCACCTGGCTCTTCGGATACTGGCGCTTGGTGATTCGGAGCTTTTACAGAAGGTGGCTGATTTTCAGGCGGCACAAACCACCGAAGTCCTAGGAAAAGTTCTTCCCTAAGCTCTTTCTGTCTCTTTTTCTGGTTTTCCCTCTAGTGCTGGGGCTTCCGCGCTGCCAGCAGTTGCACGATGCGCTGCCGCACGCTCAAACCCAGACCGACGAATGTGCGAAGAGGGAACCAGTAAGGCTCCGGGTAACGCTTGGCAATAAACCTGCGAACACTGCGGTGGTGCGCTTGGGCCATGGCGTGTTTAGCCCCACCGGTTGAGTGTCCCACCGTGTGTTCAGCCCGGGCTTCTGGAACATACACACTCGACCACCCTGCAGTGCCTAATCGCATCCCAAGGTCTACGTCTTCCATGAACATGAAGTACCCCTCGTCAAATCCGCCGACGGCATCAAAGGCGCTTCGTCGAACCAGGAGGCAGGCACCCGACAGCCAGCCACACGGCCGTGGTGTGGTGGAGTCGTAGGTGCCTCGGTAGCTCGCAGTCCACGGGTTGGCAGGCCACAGTGCAGCAAAGAGAGCGTGCCCTGTGCCCACACGAAGGCTTGGCACGGCTCGGGCTGAAGGATAAATGGACCCGTCGGGGTTTACCAGCGCCGGCCCGATCGCCCCAATCGTGGGGGAGCTTTGGGCAACAGCCATGAGTGCATCTATGGCCTCAGGTTCGAGCACCACATCGGGATTAGAAATCAACACCCAGTCGAGGTCGTTGCCCAGGTGGGCAACGCCTGCATTAATGGCCCCACCGTACCCGGGGTTATCGCTGCGATGGAGGGTGGTGGTGATGTTGGCGAGTGCTGTGAGAGGTGGCAGGGTGGGGCCGTTTTCCACCACCACAATGTTGGTGGGCCGATGGGTGGAGTGATCGAGGGATTCGGCAAACGTCGCTAGCTCGTCGTGGGAACTAAAGGACACCACGACGACACCGTAGTTTTTTTGGTGCGGGGAGGTGTCGGCATCACCGTTGTTCGTGTCTGCGGGCTTCGTGTCTGCGGGCTTCGAGTTGGGGGTCTCTGCCGGGCGGGGGTTGGTGTTCTTGGCCGTCATGGGAGAGGTTTTTCTGACGGGTGGCTGCGGGATACTGTCGTCCACGCCTCTGCGAAAGCGACCTCCCAGGGTCTGGGGCTTGGCAGGGCATTCTTTTCCCAGTTATCGTGTCCGAGCACCGACCAGGCCGGGCGGGGGGCCGGTCGAACAAACTGCTCGCTTGTGGCTTGCAGCACACGGTTCTCATCTAAGCCAGCGGCGGCAAAGATTGCTCTCGCGAAATCCCACCAACTTGCGTGGCCGGCGTTGGTGCCATGGAAGATTCCCCGAGAAACAGGGGAGTCTGCGAGCGTTTTAATCATCTGCGCCAGATCAGACGACCAGGTGGGCTGGCCCA
>Ga0307983_1001254_pt1 | contig 11164 bp, 9 predicted proteins | sample OrgLakmetagen991_FD_201845 | JGI IMG/M metagenome (GOLD analysis project Ga0307983, IMG submission 201845) | Saline water microbial communities from Organic Lake, Antarctica - #991 | ecosystem: Environmental > Aquatic > Non-marine Saline and Alkaline > Saline | place: Antarctica: Organic Lake... | reverse complement strand
ACTTTTGACAAAAATTCGTAATACCTTCAAGGATCGAATCAACTATTAAAATATTGCTATCATCAATCCTTTTAATAGGATACCTATATATATAGTTTTGAGTAGCAAAACCGACATTTCGGCACCAGTCAGTCCATTCATAACCTCTACAAAACCATAATCCATTCGGCTTCAGGTCATTAGTAGCATTATTTTTTCCGTCACGAACCTTGGTAATAACCTTTCCTGAGAAATGGTTGAAATTATGAAAGTCAATCATTTTTAATTTATCAAAGATATAATCAGATATAATCAAAAATAATATTTATTATCTTAATTTATTGTATTAATTGGGATCATCTGGAGGATGATTCCATGTTTCTGGTAAATTAACTTGGTTTCGTCTACCAGTATTAAATTTCGCCAATTCAAAATCAATTTCATCATCAGTATCTAACAAATGTTGAAAATCTTCTATCATCCAAGTAGTTAATTCTAATCCATCTAGTTTTTTACTATATCGTTGATTAGGTAATTTAGATAAATATGATTTATCCACCTGCTTTAATAATAAATCCCAATTATAGTCTATATTAATACGGTCTTGTTCTAACATAGGAACATAATCTTGAACAAAAATCATGCCATATGGGTTATCTCTGACCCATTTAGGGATAGTTTTTTTATGTATTAATTCATCTAATCTAGCGGCTGTTTGTAGCATAGTTTTATTTTTAAGATCAGTTGTATTTTTAAACAATAGGGTATTTCTCTTAATTAATAATGGTCTAAGATGATCTTGGGTATCAAATAACCATTGACAATAGAAAAATTCGGTAATAGTTAATACTGCTACTTCCGCACACATCCACATCCTTTTGAAATAATAAAATTCCTCTTGATCGAATTTTTTTGGTGTTGGCAACCCCCATAATTGATGAAGACAATCATGAACTCTAAAAATAATTGACTTGAAATAAGTCTCTTCTAAATTTTTTCCATTTCTTTTGGTGAAAGGAATAGTTGACCATCTTGGTGCAAATTTATCAGTTTCCTGATAAATAGCACCAGATTCTATAATTCTAGCGGCTAAAGGTGTCCATTCTTCTGGAAAAACCATATATAAAAATTGTTGTAAATCTTCACATTCATAAGCTTTTTTTAAATTGATTCGTTTGAGTGTATGTTCCATAATGAGGGAAAGTGATTATAAATATACTCTACTCTAATACAATCAAAATTTCAATAATTTGCTATTATCTTATAATATAATTATGTCCTTCATAATAGAAGGTAATTTTAAAGCATTATTAAGGCATTTTTTCTAATAATCACTCAAAAAAAATTGATCATATTTAGCTAATTATTAAGTTCCATACACATTCAAGAAGAATATCAAGCAAGATTTTTCTCCCCAAAAAGATATCAATTAGACCTTATCATTTGACTAAACATGTTTTCTCAACATTTGAAAATTAGTCTTTTGCCTGAACAAACATTCTCTAGAGAGAAGCTTTTTTTCAAGAATAAGAAAATAGTCTACAAATCTACCATTCAAAAGGAAAAAGATGACAATTATCTGTTGAATCTTCAAAATAATGATCGTTTTCAGATTTTGACTTCAAAATATATGTCAAAAAATGAGATTGTTCCTTGGGTATATTTTTATATCATTGTCGACAAAACAAAAAACTCAGTAGAATTGGTCATTTATTACATCAAGGAAATTTCTGAGTTTGAAAATCAGTATCAAGTGTGTCTTGACAGCAACAGGAGAATTTTGAATTCAGAAGAGTTTCGCAACACAATTAATGCGCTACACTCTCAATAAGCATACACTTTGTGGTTCACCCTCAAAATCATATATTCTTATAATACTTCTAGATAAAATGAAAAATTGATTTAATTTTTATTGTTACTTTAATCATCTTCTTTCAAAGAAAATGGCTGCTACCAGTGTCTTTTCTGATTTTGCCCACAAGAATGCTTCTGCGTCTTCTTTTCACGATCATCTTTCGGTTAGCATTGCTCAGCCTACGGCAGGTCTAGTGATTAGTCCTCAGATGTCACCCAAGAAGTCGTCGGTTCCTATTCGTAGTGACGATGTTCCAAGTGCTTCCTGGAGTTTCAGTGCTCCTTCTTGGATCCGTGAGTATGGGAGCATGTCACGCTAGTCATCAGGGAGAGGGAGAGGAGAGAGAGAGGAATTCTTAACTGTTTTCCACTATGAGCCGAGCATTTACTTGTTCGGACACTTACACTTTGTAATTAGTTATTTTTTTTGATTTATATATTAAATCAAAAAAGAATGGATAAAAAAATAGAGATCTATGGATTCAGTGGAAAAATGGGAACTGGAAAAAATTATGTAGCTGAAAAGTTATTTATTTCAATGTTACCAAAAAAGAACTTCATGATTATGGCATTAGCTGATCATTTTAAGATTGAATGTTGTGGAAAAGATGGAATTAAATATGAAAGAGTATTTGTCTCTAAAGATGATGAAACAAGGAGTTTATTGCAAAAGAGAGGAACAGAAGAAGGAAGAGATGTATATGGACCTGATATTTGGATTACCATTCTTTCTTATTGGATTCGATTATATACAGATCGTGGAGTAGAAAGATTTATTATTACTGATTTACGTTTTCCGAATGAGGTTGAGTGGGTTAAATCAATGGGTGGAAATACCTTTAGAATAGAGGCTCCTTTAAGAAATTTTGAGAGACTTGAACAAGAAAGTGAGCATGATCAAACCAGACTTGATGTGATCAAAAATCATTCTTCAGAAACTAGCTTAGACGATTATAAGAATTTCGATTATATTATCAGAAATGATCCAGAAGATCAACCGAAAGTTCCTAATAGAATTAGAGACATCGTTAGAGAATTACTTTATCAAGAACCAGTTAAGACAACTATTTTCTGTGATCTTGATGATACTATCTGTCAATGTAAGAGTTTTTATAATGAAATTATAAATCAAGTAATTAAAAGAATTAAAACTAATACAAATATTAGCGATGCTGAAATGCTACCACTATTAGAAAAATATGTTACCTCATTTGAAAGACGATATTACACCAGAGAAGATTTTGCTAATTCATTGGTTAAGGTAGCAATAGAATCTTATCTTTCAATGGATATTATTATGAATCTTACACGTGAATTTATGGATGAAATTTATCAAATAGGTATGACAGTATACAATGCTAGTTATGATCCTCTTTACCCAGACTCTTTAGAACGTGTAAGAGAAATGCAAAAACATGGTCAAGTAGTGTTATTCACTCTAGGTGATTTTACTGAACAAATGAAAAAGATTGTTAATCTTGGTTTGCTTGATTTTCAGATTGAAATCTTTACCCATAAAGATGAAAATATGTTTCGTTATTTACAAAATAAATATCCTAGCAATAACTATGTCATGATAGGAGATTCATATCATCGTGATATTATCCCTGCGATGAATGCGGGTATTTCAAATTTGGTATTTATTTCAGATAAACCATTAAGTAAAGATGTTGATAATGAAATTAGGGAAAAAGTTTATACAGTTGATCGATTGAATAATGGATTAATGGATTATTTGATGAGAATTTCCAATAATTTGAAAATGCCTATTTCCCGTGCTGAAAGAGCTAGACAATTACATCAAAATACAACATTTGGATTGGGTAAAAATACACAACCATTTCAACTCAAAGATCGTTAGATCGTTAGATCGTAAAAAATTTGAAATAAATACATCATAGAATTATATAATAGTTTATAAACATGATAAAAGTTAGACTTAATAGCGATGGAACCTTTAGAGTAGTATCTTGGTCACCATTTTTATATCTTTTTTGGTGGAAAACCATCAATCATTTTAAAACAGCAGAAGAAACCAAAGAGTATATTCGTCAATTAACAAAGAATGATAAAAGTCATTTAGATATTAAACCTGATGCGTTTGATCTTCTGTATCAATCATAAATTTTATCCTAAAATTTATGATAATTAAATCTATGATTATAAAAAAATGATGAGTTTAATCATCATTGCTTTGTTCATTATCATCCTCCAGTTTGGTGCTATTCCATGACTGATTTAATGAAGAAGATCTGGAACGTCTTATTAGTTTTTTCTCATCTTCGTCCAATTTATCTATCTTGGTGGCGATTGTCTTAATTCTTGGTGTTCCGGGAGAATTATTTGTCATTATAAGCTCTTTTCTTGGAGATGAGGTTGAAGATCTAATCTGATTAGAACATGAATAACAAGAATAGTCCACACGTTTCTCTGTTGGAGTCATGATTGGAGATCCAGGTTCAGATCCAGAACTTCTAATAATTGGTTTAGGCGTAATACACACGGTTGATCGTGGAGATAATTGTGCTTGACAAAATAAACAAGTAAATGAACTATCAATTTGCTCTTCTAACGGCCAATTCCATAGTTTTTGATATTGATGAAATGAAGGGCTAGCATCGGTTCTGGTAGTATGTATATGTATATGTGTAGTTATATTGTCTAAATTTAACCCTAAATCACCCTTTTGATTTGACCGTGAAGTCATTTTAATAAATTCAACTTAATTCAATTTTTTTTAATAATCAAAAAATTGAATTAATGAGTTTTTAAAAAAGGAACTACCAATTTATCTTAGAGGTGGGTGGGATTATCTGATTATTTAGATGAATCGAACTATTAAGAGATTACATAAAGATTTAAAATTAATTCATCAATCACCTCTTCCTGGAATTTCATTAGAACCATTAAATGATGATAATTTGATGACATGGCATTTTACCGTGGTTGCTCCAGAAGGATCTCCTTATGAAGGAACTCCTTTTCATGGTTTAATTAATATTCCTGATGATTATCCAGATAAAGCACCTAGCATATATTTTTTTACTAAAATATATGCTGGCTATTCTAGCGCTGTTGAGCAAGTACCATCTGGATATAAACTATGTATGAATATTTTTTCTAATTATGATGGAGCACATGGTTCATGGAAAATGGATCAAGGTTCAGGTTGGACATCATCTTTCAATCTACTAACGGCAATGTTAGTTTTTCAACACGCCTTATGTGATGAGAACATGCTTTCACATCAGCGTGGTAATGTAAGTTATGTTAAAGAATTATGTAGTAAATTTATATGTGATAAATGTCATCACGATGGATCATCTCCAGATAAATATAGACCAAAGATTGCTATTTCAATTACAGGTGATAGTTCAAAACAAGAATCAATTGATAACAAAGAAATTATTACAAATGAAGTAGAAGAAATAGAAGATCATCTAGTTAAAAAACGTCGGTCATCGAAAAAAAAATCATCATATACTATTGTTTGTTATTCAAGTCAAATTGAACTTGGAGAAGATGATTCTTCTATATTTGGTTTTGGATTATTAATCCAAGAGTATAATTCTTTTCTTGATAATAAATTCCTAGGAAAGTTTTTAATTTCACCATGTGAATATTTGACATTAGACGAATATAATCTTGGTTATAAAAGAACCACTATGAAGGAACAAATAAATGCGTGGATTCCAATGTTTTTAACAGAAAAACATTGGAACTTAGTAAAAGAACAATTTGATCTAGAATTAATGATGGATTATCCAGACTTGGAGGTAATTTATACTTTATATCAAACAATGAATTGTTTCTATCAAATACCTTTTACTAAAGAAGATATAAAAAGAATAAATACTCTCGATTTATTTACTCAAATATTTTATACAACGATTAATAATCAATTCAATAAAAAACATATTATCGATGAAGCGAAAAATCAAATATATAGAACATTTCTAGAATTTAGAGATTCTAGAACAATTAAGATGATCGATGATCAATTAATCAACTTATTAAATATTTGGAATGGAGATTTAATCAATCAGGATTCAATTCAAAAAATTAATAATAATATGATTTTATTTAATGTCATTGTTTCATCTAAATTTAAATTTCATGACATAATTTCAAGCTATATTACATATATTATTAGAAGAGAACTAACAGGTATTTTATTAGTTCATCCTGAATTTAAAACAAAGGATTATCATAATAATGCTCATCAAAAAGTGTTTAAGTGTATCCATATGCATTTGATGATAATCTCATATTTCTGTAAATTAGATGAAAGTTTACGTCAAATAAATTGGACTCAGATAGATTTATCTGATGGTATTATTCCAGATAATATTATTATTCCTCTTGTAGAAAATAGTCGTCAAATTATTAAAATAGATAATTGGAGAGATTTTTATCAATTTATTGATTTTTTTGAACATATTCCTTCAAATAGAGAAATAAATAGAGAAATCATCTATATTTTAGAAGGAAACAAAACAAATAAATCAACAAGAAAATTTTCGAAAAGATGTAGAAGGAAGAAGAAAAAATAATGTGATATTTATGTGATATATTTATGTGATATATTTATGTGATATATTTATGTCATATTCTGTATTTGTTCTTGAGTTGAGATTATATTTTTAACGTGATTTCCTTGTAAGAAGTCAACTACTTTGGTAATTGTAGTTTTAATTGATTCTTGATACATTTGAGCATTATTTCCTGAAATATGCGATGAAAGAAATACATTAGGTAGAATACGCAAAATATTATCTTCCTCTAATGGTTCTTGATCGAAAACATCTAAACAAGCAAAAATATCATTTTTCTTTAATCTATGAAGAAGATATTTCATATCTACTAAACCAGCTCTAGATGTATTAATAAAAACTGTTCCAGGTTTAAGTAATCTAATTAAGTCTTTTCCAAAGAATAACTTTGTTCTATCTGTTAGTCCACGATTAATTATTACTATATCTGAATCAGCTATAAGTGCTTCTAAACTTGATCTAATTAAATTATATTGAGAAATATCATGATCAGGAACATAAGAAGAATGAATTTTTATATTGCATTTAAATGGTACTAATAATTCTAATAATTTCTTTGTAATAAAACCGTATCCAATAATTCCTACTTTACATCCTTGAAAATTACGATTTCCTCCTCTAACCTGATTACGAAGATCAGTTTTATAATTGACACCATCTCCACTTAATTTATTAAACCCCCATTTACCTTCTCGCATATATTCGTGAGACAATGAAGCATTTCTGATACCCATAATAGATAACATTAAAATATATTCAGCTACACTATCAGCATATGCTTCAGATCCATTAACAATCTGAATAACTTTATTATTTTTATTTTTTAATAATAATCCAGATTGTTTAAATGAATTTAGTGAACATCCAATTAAACCTTGAATTTTTAGATTAGGTAGATGTGATGTGTGAGGTAAAGTATTAAATTTTGTTAAGATTGTTCCTACAACTAAAGGAGTGTCTTTTTCTTTAATTTTTGAAATTTCTAGAACTCTATATTCTGTTGGAATTAAATGTATATGAGGTTTAATATATTCCAAATCATTCACCAAAATTATTTCTTTGATATTATCTGGTTGTTGATCTTTACTAAATAACATTAAAAGATTATCTGGCCAATTGATAATTCCACAAAAATTAGATTCGATTAAATTTCTAAAAAAAATAGCTACAATTCCCCATAAATATGTTTGGTTTTTATCATATCCATTTTTTATCGATGATATAAATTCATCTTTTTGAAAATTATAACTTTCTTCCTTATCATAGGTAAAATCATCTACTTTTATATCTGTAAAAGAACTTCCACCTTTATAAAAAGTTGTTTCTGGTTGTTTTATATATAATTTGCAATCAGTTCCGTCAAAAAATGTTGTATATGTTTTGTTGATCGTATGAAAAGAATATTGTTCTAATATGCCTACTCCACAAGAAGTATTAAAAGCATAATTGCACGATACACCATTTTTCCAAATAAATATAGCATTATAATTTTTTGTTTCTGTTTCTAACGCCCCATAATTGTTACTAGTAACAAACATTTTAAATGGAAGACTATTCATTATTTTAGATATTAAATAAATTTGATGAATACCTGATTCTGATAACCAACTAGTATTTGATTTATGAATTTGCCATGATCTGCTTTTATGAAAAGTAAATTCCATATTCGTAATATCATCAATTATTATATCTTCTAATATTTTCTTAATACTTGGATAAAAAAACCGGTTAAATCCTACAAATATAATCAGTTTTTTTTCTTTTGCCAATTTATAATTTTGAATCATATTATCCGTATTATTTCCAGGAGGTTTTTCCATAAACACGTGTTTCCCATGATTCAATGCTTCAAGAGATATAATTTCATGCTGTTTTGAATTAATAGTTAAATATACGATATTAATATCTTTATTTTCCAAAATTTCTAAATAATTAGTAGTATAATTTTTAAAACCAATTGATAAACATTTTTTTGCTTTATCTTCATCTATATCACAACCAGTATGGAGATTTATATTTTCATCTTTAATTAATAATTTTAAATGAGATATTGTAAATTGCTTACTACCAACACCAATTACACCTATATTCATCATATATAAGATTATATTACGATATCTTTATCATTAAATTATTTATAATTTAATATAGCTATAATAATATTATTATAAGATATATAATAATAATATTGTTATGATGATATCTGATAAAATTAGTGTTAATATGTATAGTCCATTGCCTGATTATACAGAACATCAAATAGAATATCAAGAGTCTATTAATAATGTTCTTTTACATGGAAAATTTATTAATGGTCCAGAAGTAACTGAATTAGAAAACAAATTAGCCACATATGTTGGTGTTTCTAATTGTATTTCGGTCGCAAGTGGAACTGATGCTCTTTTAGTAGCACTCATGGCTCTTGGAATTGGACACGGAGATGAAGTTATTACTGTAGCTCACACTTGGATTAGTACTGCAGAAGTTATTGCTGTGATTGGAGCTAAACCCGTATTTATTGATGTCAATCGTGATACATTTTTAATGGATTTACAACAAGTCAAAGAAAAAGTAAATCATAAGACTAAAGCACTTATTTATGTTAGTTTATATGGACAATCAGATTATCCTGAAAAAATATCACAATTATGTCAAGAATTGGATATTTATTTAATCGAGGATGGTGCACAGAGTTTTGGATGTGAATCTAATGGAATTAAAAGTTGTAGCTGGGGAGATATAGGTTGCACTAGTTTTTTTCCTAGTAAACCAATGGGTGCGTATGGAGACGCTGGAGCATGTTTTACTAATAATCCTGAGCTAGCTAATAAAATTAGAGCCATCAAAAATCATGGAGGATTAGTTCGTTTTCAACATAATTATATAGGTCTTAATGCTAGAATGGATACTATTCAAGCGGCTATTTTATTAATTAAGTTTAAATATTTTGATCAAGCTATTAGTAAAAGAAGAAAATTTGCTGAATACTATTCAGATAAACTAAAAAATATTGATGGTTTAGTTGTTCCAACTATTATTAATCCTGGGGGAACAAAACATTCGTGGGCACAATATACTATTTTAATTACAAGTGAAAAAATATCACGAGATCAAGTTCTTGAAAAATTAAAAGAAAATGGTGTTAATGCCAGCATTTTTTATCCTATTGGATTACAACATCAACCATGCTTTCAACAATTTGATCCTCCAGAACTTATCAATACTGATTGGGTATGTCAACATGTAATCTCCTTACCACTTTATCCAGAATTAAGTATACAAGAGATTAATCATGTAATTAAATGTCTGAAAAAATTGTTCTAATTAAAATAAATATCAGTTAAAATATTTATTTTAATTAGTAATTAGGATGCTTATAAATTCAGAATTATTTAAGCTTTAATTTTAGCAAATACGATAGTAGTGTTATCAGTTGAAGATTTAGGAGGTTTTAGAGAAGCGTCAATTAGATCTTCAACAAATCTTTGTGGATCTGGATGTGTCATCATTAAACGTCTCAATTTTTCTGTATTTCGATTAACATCCCAAAATCCATCACTAGCTAATAGTAGATAAACTACTTCTCCACGATGTTTATTCAAATCTAAAATTTGAATATCTGGAATACATGAAACGGCCGCATCTTTTCCCAAGTATTTTTTCTGTTCATCTACTTTTAAGTAAAAATCTCCGAACGCCCTTGATAAGGCTAATGAATTACTGACACGATTAACATCGGCTTCATTGCTCATGTTAATAATACTTTTGTATTGAGCAAGAGTGATAGGTTCCCATGTTCCATGAAGATAAATATATGGTTGGTTCTTCTTACCCATCATGACATCACCAATAATTTTATTCTTATTGATACTTGTTCTAAATGGAGTAACATAATGACCAGCTTTGTAGATTCTTCGACGTTCAACTGGTTTTTGAGGCTTATGATCTAAACTAACAATCTGATCTTTCATGCGTTTAGTAAATAATAATCCACGGCTATCTCCTAAATTAACTAAATATATCTTATTATTAAAATGAAGAGCTATAATTGCGGTTGAACCAGCTGTAAATTTTCCGTCAAATAATCTATTATCATATTCTAAGAATTTCTCTTGAATTAGTTTTGGAAGATTTTTGTCTCCAAATTTTTTAATACTTTCAATTAAAAATGGGAATAACCCTCTTTTTTCATGAACTAATTCATAAGATACATCTTTTCCACCATGTCCATCAAATACTCCATAAAAAGTTCCTATACGAGCACCAATCTTAAAATGCATTACCTGATAAGTATCTTCCATATACTCCCTAGGTCCTTGTTTAGCGGAATAAAAAACTTGTGATTTAATTTGTTTTGCTTTAGAAGGAGGATTTGATACAATCCGTGGAACACTTTTTTTACTACTAGTCTTTGAAACTGGAATATTTTTATGGATTGATCTGGTTGTTGCTCTATCTGTCGTGATTAACCTTTTACCTGAAGGAATTCCTGCACCTATCAATCTTTTAATTGGTTTATTACTACCACTTGATGTTTTATTCACAACTGGCATCATATAAAATATCACAATATAAAATGTACAAAATTTTGATCCAATGCTTAAAACAAAGCATTCAACTCAGTTTATACAATGAGTGGACAAAAGCGTTTTTTAGAATTTATAGGTAGAAATTGGGTAAAATTTAATTATCCACCTCATTATAACTTACCTAAAAGTTTTGTAAATCTAGATCAAGTTGCATTCATTGATTTTAATCGTAAAAAAAGACATCTTTAT
>Ga0307983_1001249_pt1 | contig 11202 bp, 8 predicted proteins | sample OrgLakmetagen991_FD_201845 | JGI IMG/M metagenome (GOLD analysis project Ga0307983, IMG submission 201845) | Saline water microbial communities from Organic Lake, Antarctica - #991 | ecosystem: Environmental > Aquatic > Non-marine Saline and Alkaline > Saline | place: Antarctica: Organic Lake... | reverse complement strand
AATTAAATGCCCCTTACTATAAAATGCTATTGAAATTTTTAGAATTTGAATATCAAAACGAAGTAGTTTTTCCACAAAAGGAAAAGATCTTTGCTGCATTTCAACATAAAAATCCTAGAGAGATTAAAATTGTAATTCTTGGGCAAGACCCGTATCATAATTATTCTCAAGCAAACGGACTTGCCTTTTCGGTTACTCAAGGGCTAAAACTTCCACCCTCTTTAAAAAATATTATTAAAGAATTGAAAGCAGACGTGGATATAACGGAACCGATACACGGTGATTTAACGCATTGGGCAGATCAAGGAGTATTGTTGTTAAACACCTGTTTAACGGTTAGAGCACACGAGCCACTTTCTCACCAAAATAAGGGTTGGGAGAAATTTACGGATGGTATTATTCGACTATTGAGCGAAAGTAACCCCGAAACTATTTTTCTGCTGTGGGGTAACAAAGCCATTGCAAAAAAAGAATTAATCAACAATGACAACGTTGTATTGACGAGTCAGCATCCTTCTCCCCTATCCGCATATCGAGGTTTTTTTGGATGCAAACATTTTAGTCAAGCGAACAAAATATTACTTTCACAAGGAAAAGAACCTATCGATTGGGAAATATTTTAAATTTTAAACGTTTAGAGCAAATGAGATTTCTTCTGCTTCTCGTTTATGCATCTTTATTTTCGATTCACTGCTTCTCTCAAAATAGTAGGCTTGAAGTTTTTGGAGTAGAAGGTCTTAAGATTAACTACAAAACTATCGTTAAAGATAGTTTGGAAAGTAAAACCGTTGCAAAGAATGTACTAAAGGAACTTTATAACTTAGGTTATTTAGGTGCATCTATTGATTCAAATGAACTTAGAGGCAATACACATCAGATATTTATCTCCAAAGGAATTGAAGTCAAATGGGCAACATTAAGTAGCGGAAATTTTTCTGATGAAGCATTAGAGGCCTTTGACTTTGCTCCAAGTAGATTCGAGAATAACGCATTTAACCTTAAACAAGTAAACAAGCTTTTTGAAAAAGTAATTGGCTTTTACGAAAACAGAGGTTACCCTTTTGTTTCCGTGCAACTAAAAGATGTAGAATTCACGGAAAAAAATGAAATAACAGCCTCCTTATTCTTAGATAAAAACCAACGATACATTATCGACAGCATTGAGGTAATTGGCAACTCTGAAATAAGCAAAACGTATCTCTTAAATTATATTGGACTGAATGAAGGGGATTTATATCAGGAGAATAAGATAAACGCAATAGAAAACCGATTACGAGAAATCCCATTCGTTACGATTACTGAAAAACCTGAAATTCAGTTTTTCGAAGAAGGGGTAAAAGTTGTATTGCGCTTAAACCGAAAAAAGGCAAGTCGGTTTGATGGAGTTCTAGGCTTATTGACAAATGAAAATAGCGGTAAAATTGAACTAACAGGAGACGTGGACCTTAACCTTATTAATGGAATAAAGAGAGGTGAAACTTTCGGCTTGAATTGGCGCAAATTGAAAGGGAATAGCCAGGATTTGAACGTGAACACGATTTACCCTTATCTTTTCAAAACTCCATTTGGAGTGGCGGTCGACTTTAAACTTTTTAAGCGCGACACCACGTTTTTAGACCTGGAAACAAGAATTGGGCTAAACTATCTGTTAGAACGGGGAGATTATATTAGCCTGTTTGTTGAAAATAAAACCTCTAATTTGCTTTCTAGAGATAATTTTGCCGATGCCATTCAGGTTCCGGAATTAGGTGACGTGCGAATCAATTCGTTTGGTGTGGCATACGTGAGAAATAAAACCAACTATAAATACAATCCCACAAAAGGTTTGTTGGTTAACTTAAATTTTTCTGCGGGACGCAAGGAACTGAAAAAAATAGGAATTCTCGAACAAAACAAACCAGAACTTTACGATTCCATACAGCTAAGAACTAACCAATATAAAGGAGGTGTTTTATTGGAATATTATATCCCTTTTGCAGGCAGAAGTGCCATTAAAGTAGCCAATAGAAGTGCGTCTATCTTCTCAGAAAGACTATACGCAAATGAGTTAATGCGAATTGGTGGACTTAGAACACTACGAGGATTCGATGAGGAATCCATCGTTGCATCTACTTATTCAATATTTACCCTAGAATACCGATTCCTGTTAGATCAAAATTCATTTTTCTCCCTCTTTTCTGATTACGGATTATACGAAAACAATACCACCGGAATTCAATATCTGAATGATACTCCAATAGGAGTTGGCGCGGGCATTAGCTTTGAAACTAAAGCAGGAATATTTACTTTTAACTATGCTGTAGGAAGTCAATTTGGAAATCCTGTTGATGTGAGAGCAGCAAAAATCCATTTCGGATTTATTAATTTTTTCTAAACATATTACCTTGATAGAAAACACAGGCATTATACTTTTTGTAATTGCAGTTATACTTAGCATTGCCGCAACGTACTTTTTTATGCTTCAAAAAAGCAAGCTAGAAAAGAATAAGCTACAACAGGACTATAAAGAAAATCAAGCAAGCTTAGAACAAAACGTGGCAGTTGCGGCTCAAAAAGAAAAAATGACAAATGTCGAACTTGAAACGCTCAGAGAATCTGTTAGTGTATTGAGGAATGAAAAAACGGAGTTGACTCGAGATTTGAGTCAGGCAGAAACCAACCTTAGTAATTTGTCAGAAAAACTTGAACAGCAAACAAAAGAACTCGAAAAATTACAAGATAGATTTCAAAAAGAGTTTCAACTCATTGCAGATAAGATATTAAAAGATAATGCAAACGAACTTTCTCAAAAACATCAGAAAGAATTGCAACAGGTTCTGCAGCCCTTAAAAGAAAAAATAAAATTATTTGAAGACAATATTGAAAAGAAATATTTGGATGAAACAAAGGAACGGATCAACCTGAAAGCAGAATTAGTAAAGCTTTTGGAACTGAATACGACCCTAAACCTGCAGGCTCAAAATTTAACTACTGCTTTAAAAGGTGAAAACAAAACACAAGGGAATTGGGGAGAAATGATTTTAGAGCGGATTTTAGAAAGCTCTGGACTTCAAAAAGGAGAAGAGTATCTTACTCAAGTAAGTGATACCAATGCCCAAAACAGAAGAATTCAACCAGATATTATTGTTAAGCTGCCAGAAGACAAGCACCTTATTATCGACTCTAAAGTTTCCTTAGTAGCTTACGAGTGTTTCATATCTAATACTAAAGAATCGGTAAAAGACGATAGCATGAAATCTCATTTACAAAGTATTAGGACTCACATTAAATCTTTGAATGAAAAGAATTATCAGAGTGCTAGCAAATTACAATCTCCTGATTTTGTTTTACTTTTCATGCCCATTGAAGCTGCTTTTAGCCTAGCATTGCAGCACGACTCTGAGCTTTTTAACTTCGCCTGGGAGCGAAAAGTGGTAATCGTTAGTCCTACGACCCTACTAGCATCTTTAAGAACCATTTCTTCCGTATGGAAAAATGAAAGACAAACAAAAAATGCACAAGATATTGCAGAAAAAGCCGGTAATTTGTACGACAAATTCGTGGGCTTTTTAAAAGATATGGAAAACATCGACAAATCTTTAAAAAGTGCTCAAAATCATTACAATGATGCTTTTAATAAACTAGGTTCAGGAAGAGGCAACTTAGTAAAAAGAGCAGAACAATTAAAAGAGTTAGGTGCCAAAACGAACAAATCCATTCCAAGTAATTTACTCGATGAAAGCTAATTCCGTATACTTCTTCGTTTTTGTTTCTTTTCTATTTATGGTTTCTTGCTCTACAAATAAGGATGTAACTAAGTACGATTATAGTTACCTCTACGATGAAGACCAAGCTATTATAAGTCCGAAGTATAAAATTTTTCATCACTCTCAAGATTCAAGCACCCTTTTTTACAAACTAAATTCTGGAGATGTTTTATACGAACGAATTGCAGGAGATTCCGCAAAAGCTGCTAGTATAAAAATGAAATACACCTTGTTTGCAAATAGAGATTTAACAGTAGTTTTAGACAGCGGACGACAGAATTTGGCAAATTATGGTGCAAACGGACAAAAACGATTACTGCAGAATAGTGTGCGTTTTAAACTAGATCAAAGAGCTGTGGCTTGGCTAACCGTTCGTTTTAGAGACGAGAACAAGGATTTTAACGTAATCAATGTTATCCGAGTAGATAAACGGGACAACTTAAATAACCAATATTTCAACTATTTAGATGGAAAAAAAGTGTTGTTTAACCAAAGAAGTAATAGGGATGAATTGAGCATTCACAAAAGCAATTTGGTTCAAATAGATAATTTTACCATGGAAACAAGCGGCAAAGAGTTTAACATGACACCTCCTCCATTTGCTAGACAGATGGATAACGAGTTGAAATTAACTCCCAACAGTAGCTTTCCATTTTCATTTAAGAATAATGTATATGAATATAAATATCCTGCCGTTTACAATAGGTTCGCCGCCGTGGTTGATTCCGGCGAATACAATTACGTTTTCTATTTTGGCAAGGCATTTCCCAAAATGAATGAAATCACTGAGCTAATTGACCCTATTCGGTACATTAGCACCAGTACCGAATATAAAAACTTAAAAGCAGCTGTAAATCCTAAAAAAGGATTAGATGCTTTCTGGTTAAAGTTGGGAAAAAATGAAGAGAACTCGAAAGAATTGCTAAAAAAGTATTATCGCAGAATTGAAACCGCCAATCAATTCTTTACAAGTTACAAAGAAGGTTGGAAAACCGATCGAGGAATTATTTATATTATTTATGGTGTGCCAAACAGCATTCGAAAAAATGAGGATCAAGAAGTTTGGCTATACGGAGAAGAAAACAATGTTCTTTCCGTAAAATTCAGATTTTACCATCCTGAAAGTTCAAACATTTTTAATCACTATGAAATGATTAGAAATTCAGATTATAAAAACAATTGGTACCGTCAGGTAGACTTGTGGAGACAAGGTAAAATAGATTAAATGAGCAAGGAAAATTATATTTTTGGAATGCATCCGGTGATGGAAGCAATAAAAGACAATAAGGACATTGATAAGGTGTTGGTTCAATCGGATTTGAGAGGACCAAACGTAACAGAGTTGCGTAAACTTTTGAAAGAATACAAAGTCAGTTTTCAGAACCTACCGTTGGGAAGGTTAAATCACATGTGTAAAAAGCCTCATCAAGGTGTTGTAGCATATCTTAGTCCAGTTGAATTTCAGCCGTACCAAGAGGTATTGGCTAAAGCATATGAATTGGGAAAAGTGCCTTTGCTTTTAATTTTAGATCACATTAGTGATGTAGGTAATTTTGGAGCAATTTGCAGAACTGCGGAGTGCACAGGTGTTGATGGAATTATCATTCCCGTGAAAGGATCTGCTCAGGTAAATTCAGAGGCCATTAAGCGTTCAGCAGGAGCTTTGTTAAAAGTCAACCTTTGCCGAGAAAGAGACCTAACAGCTGTAATGGAAGACCTTCAAAATTCAGGAGTTCAAATTGTAGCGTGTACGGAAAAAACAGAAGACATGCTTTACGATGTGGACTACACTGTGCCTACTGCAATTGTTATGGGTTCAGAGGATAATGGAATTACTTCACACATTCTGAAAGGAGCCGACAAAACAGTCGGTATCCCGATGCTTGGAGAAATTGAATCGTTAAACGTTTCTGTTTCAGCTGGTATTATATTATACGAAGCAGTAAGACAAAGAAGGTAAAAGTGTTTCAGAAGCTTGAAATAAGAGATTACATTGCTGCAGTTTTCATAATTATCGGAGCAGGACTTCGGTTTTATGGATTTAGCGAATGGTCTCTTTCCAACGATGAACTAAGTGCGCTTTCCAGAACCAATTTTGATTCGTTCTCTGAGTTAATTGATATGGGTATCTGGGTAGATGGTCATCCTGCACTGATTCAGATTTTCGAGTTTTATTGGGTGCAACTTTTCGGTAGCTCCGTCTTCGCTCTGCGTTTCCCTTTTGTTTTAATGGGCATTGGATCTTGCATTTACTTTTATCGATTGCTCTCCGAATTGCTGCATACAAATGCAGCAATTTTTGGGTTAGCACTATTTGCTGCCAACTACCAATTTGTACTTTATGCACAAATTGCTCGACCATACACCGCAGGACTATTTTTTATCATTGCCTTCAGTTTTTATTTGTTCCGATTTCTAAAATCGAGCGAAACTAGAGGCAACGCGGCAGGCATTATATTATTTGGATTAGCTGCTAGCTTAACCCATTATGTGGCTGCATTAACTGCTGTGCTAATTTATCTTTCTGCAAGTATTTATTGGAACAAAAAAAACTGGAAAGCCTACTTCCTGTTAGCCATCGCCATTGTTGTATTATATACCCCTCACCTTCCGATCACCCTAAACCACTTAAGCATTGGAGGTGTTTCTTGGCTGCCAAAACCAAGTCCCGATTATTTAGAGCGATTTTTGGACTATTTTTTCCAAAATTCAATCGTATTTCAACTGATTCTTTTAGCAACTCTAATTGCTATTGGAGTTAAAAAGGGGCTTACAGTGCAATGGAGACCAATTGTTATAGCTGCTTTTATTTTCTTTTCGTGTTTCTATATCGCGTATTATTATTCCTTAAACCAAACTCCTATTCTGCAATTTTCTGTCTTGATTTTTGCGTCCCCTTTTCTCTTAGTTCTGGTTGCTTCACTAATTAGTGAAAAGGCAAATTCTAAGCTAATTATTGGCCTCAGTTCTGTCCTTTTATTAGCGGGAAGTTATTCTCTGTTAGCAAAAAATGAAATCTACACCAAAAAACCATTTGCAAACTTTAAAAGTGTAGCTGAAAACAGCGTAACTCTAACACAAGAACTTGGAAAAGAAAATGTACTCAACATTTCAAATGCTAGTAACCCGTTTTACCTGGAATATTATACTTCGAAAATCGACTCGGCATTCGAATACGACATTAAAACCATTGACAATTCTACCAACATATCAGCCATTCGAGATTTAATTCAAAACAGTGAAAAAGAATACGTCATGATTGCTTATGCAAATTCAGTAGTTCCCGCTGAAATTCATGAGTTTGCAAAACAAAAATATCCAGTCATTTACTTTCACCAAAGGTATTTCAATTCAGACATAATCGTTTATCGCAAGGGCGATCTGAAAAGAGAGACTAGTTTTACGAGTAGCTACCTGACAGATTCAAAATGGGATGTAAACAATGTCTTTTTACAAGACAGCATTTTCTTCTCCGACAGCCTAGCATTTCACCAATCAAAAGAAACACCATACGCTCTAACCTATAAGGACACCTTAGGTAGCTTTGTGGATGAGAACCATAAATATTTAACCATATCGGCTCAGCTGTTCAGTGAAAACATGGTAGATGTGAGTTTGGTCTTTAACGTCAACCGCGGCGATTCTGTTGTGTTTTGGAGAGGAACCAACGCTAAACCGTATTTCACCAAAGATAAATGGTACCATTTTCTGTATGTTTTTGAAAAACCTGCCAACTTATTACCAACCGACGACGTAGTTATTTACTTTTGGAATCCAAATAAAGAAGAACTGTATATCGACGAATTTAAGATGTATAATTTTTCCGACAGCGATTACAACTATTACGAATTTTAAGTCTTTATGCTTTACCGCTTATTACAATTTTTAATGCGGAGTAGCCTAGCTGCTCACTACCTTGAAATAAAAGGAATTGGATTAAAGAGGATTCCAAAGACCGGAGCTTGCATGATAGCAGCTACACATCCCAATTCGTTTTTAGATGCCATTATTATTGCTTGCCTAATTGACCGACCCTTGCATTTTTTGGCTAGATCGGATGTATTCAAGGCAAAATGGGCAGATAAAATATTGAGAAGTCTCAATTTAATTCCCATTTACAGATTGCAGGAAGGACCTAAAAGTTTGAGCAAAAACGACGATACTTTTAGAGAATGTCATAGTATTTTGGAGCAAGGCGGAGCTATTTTAATTTTTATTGAAGGGTTGAGTTTAATTGATTTTAAACTCCGTCCGTTAAAGAAAGGTCTTGCCAGAATTGCCTTCGGTTTTGCGAAGAAAAATGAATTCAAACTGAATTGTGCGATTGTTCCACTAAGTTTAAATTACGATAGACCAAAAGATTTCAGAAGTAAGGTGAATGTTGGTGTCGGTCAAGTTCAATACATCTTAGATTACAAAGAAAACTTTGAAATAAATGAAAATGGCGCTTTTGAAATTCTTAATAAAGTATTATTCAAAGAGCTGTCCGAACATACCATTCAAGTTGAAGATGAAAACTACATGGTGTACAAAGCCTTATCAGAACTTGACAATTGCTTTGAGCAAAATTCACTGAACAGAAAGATATTGATTGCCGACCACATTTCCGCTGTTTCAAAAAACAATCCCGACTGCTTAATTCGTTTAAGCGAAGTAGTACACAAGGCATTTAAAATTTTGAAATCGTATCGGTTAAATTTCAGAAAGATGAAGTCAAATATTGGCTTATCCATTACAGACATTCTCTTAGTCATTGCCGCAACACCTTTCGCTCTGCTGTCATTCTTAGTCAATTTCTTACCCTTTCTGTTAGCAAAAAGTATTACTGAAAAGAAAGTAAAGTTAGATGAATTCTATGCCTCCGTACGACTTGTTCTAGGAACCATTTTATGGATACTTTGGTCAACCATTGTTACCGTAATTGTTTTCCAATTTACAACATGGGCACTAATTATGCCTGTTGTGATGTATTGGAGTACTAGATTCTATTTACGCTATTACGAAAAAGCACACTACATAGCAGCCGCGTATCGTTTAACTCGCTTGAAAAAAGAAATTGGAAAGTTCCAAGAACTTCAGCAATTCATAAAGCAGATTTATAAGATTAGAAGCAGCGAAGGATTGGCTCCAAATACTTAGAACTTACTTCACCCTATTTAGGCTTAGCGCCTTAAAAATCAGTTTAGGTAGAGGTTTTTGAACCTTTTTGTCTTTCACATTGATGTACCAACCTAGCTTCTTCATAATTGGAACTTTATGTGTTTCCACTAATTCAATAAGCGTCTTATCGTTGTCTTCAATATAAGCGAATTGGCCTGCAGCTTCGCCCATGTCAAAGCTGTTTTCACTGTCTACTGTAAACGGGTGGTTGATTGTTTTTGCGTATTCTCGCAATTGATGCATTCGCTGAACGTCGAAACAAACGTGAATGTATCCCAAATCACCCCAAAATCGATCTTTTAAAATTTGCTCTCTTCCTCCTGCCGTATCACAAACTAATTCTATTTGTGTTGGTCCAAGTAGTTGGCTAAATGCCGACGCTTTGTTGTTACTTGGCTTTAACCAAGCATTTTTAAACATACCGTTTTCTCCTGTCGCTGCTAGCGTATCGTACTGAATTCCTTTCTGATATACTTCCTTACTTTTCTCAATATCGGAAACTCCTATGGTAACTCCCATTACACCTCCAGTTAAGGCTCCGGTTTTCATGAAACAATAGTCGTCTTCAATAAGCTTGAATAAGTTTCCGTAAGGATCTTTTAGTTCAAACCATTTGCGGTTCATCTCGTTCACCTTTATTTCGGAGAGAGAAATGTTATCTAACTTTTTGAAGTATTCCAGTGCTTTCTCAGCGTCATAGGTTCTCATGTGAATGTGAGTAATGCCTAAATCACCTTCTGTGGTTTCTTGAGTTCTTGGTTGGCCTTTGCGAGAGGTGAATTGCCATATTTCGAAGCCGCCACCGCCTTGTAAATTCATGGCTAAAATAGCTTTCCGCCTGTGCACTTCGTTTCCGGTATAATCAATCATTAATTTGGCCTCAGCTTCATCGCTAAAAATGGGTAAGTCCATTCCAAAATGTTTGCCATACCAAGCAAATGCGGCATCCGCATCGCTAACACCGATTCCTACTTGTTGTATTCCTGAAATGTTGTAATCAAACATGATTGCTTTCTTTTTCTGCTATTTTATAAAACAAAAAGGGAAGGTACTTTTTGAATTTTACCATTAATAATTCTTTGCCTCCAATCAAAACTTCCTTCCTATTCGATTGAAGCGCTGCCTCTATTTTTCTTGCACAAGCCTCAGCACTAATGCCTCCAGCTTGCCCTTTGTCCATTTTACCATACGTTTCACCTTCTGCCGTTAAGGCGTTTACCGAAACATTTGTTTGCACTCTACCAATTACTAAGAATTGTACAAAAATGCCATTTTTCTTTTCTTCAAAGCGCAAACTTTCAAAAAAACCATGTAAAGCATGTTTTGATGCACTATACGTTGACCTTAACGGGTAGCCGAATTTACCAACTATGCTTGAGGTAATCAAAATTCTGCTATTTTTTCCTTTTTGCAATGCAGGTAACAACAACTTGGTCAATTGAACCTGTCCGAAATAATTGATCTGCATGATCATGGCTTCTACTTCCTCACTTGTGTCTTTCACCAGAGAGCGTTGACTCTGCCCGGCATTATTTACCAAGAGATGGATTTCTGTTTCTTTTTCTATTATTCCAGTTGCCGCTTTTGCAATGGATTCCTTGTTGTTTAAATCCATTACAACAGGGACGATTTTGGCCGGTTTTCCAACACACAAGTCCATTGTTTTTTCTAAACTCTCTAACTTTCGGCCACAAACATATAATGTTGAAAAACTACCTGAAAGCTGAATGGTTAAGGCTTGACCAATGCCTGAAGAGGCTCCTGTTATAACTCCTACTTTATTCATTCTAATGCTTCCGGTTTCGGATGATTCAACAATTTTTTATACATCTCCAGCAGCCTTTTCTGCGAAACACCTCTATTATAAAAGGTGAAAACCACAAGGTTGGCTAGGTTAACTCGAAAGTAGCTATTTTCTTCATATTTCCTTGCAGAAACGATGACGTCTTTTGGAATAATTTTAAACTTCAATATTTTCCGCGCTCGCTTCATAAAGTCGTACTCCTCCATGATTCGAAGATCTGCATTATAGCCTCCCAAATCATTAAAATCATTAGACTTGATAAATAAGGTTTGATCTCCCCCTCTGCAGACTTCTCGATCAAATCTAGTGAAGTAAGAGTTCACCTTCAGCAACCAATTGGAGGAATCAAATTTAAAACGGAAGCAGCCTAGATCAAACCCTTCCTCAAATGCTTGAAGAATCTCCTTAGCAAAACCAATTGGAGGTCTGCTATCGGCATGCAAAAAATATAAAACCTCCCCTTTTGCAGCAGCTGCTCCTTCATTCATTTGC
>Ga0307983_1001240_pt1 | contig 11240 bp, 11 predicted proteins | sample OrgLakmetagen991_FD_201845 | JGI IMG/M metagenome (GOLD analysis project Ga0307983, IMG submission 201845) | Saline water microbial communities from Organic Lake, Antarctica - #991 | ecosystem: Environmental > Aquatic > Non-marine Saline and Alkaline > Saline | place: Antarctica: Organic Lake... | reverse complement strand
ATCACCAAGCTTCTCTTGAACCTGAAGAGCTATATCAAATGGTTCGTGATATCAGGAGAACCGAAATCGCTCTTGGGGATGGCCGGAAGAAAACTCAACCGAGTGAGTGGAATACGCGAACCGCAGCTAGGCAGCACATAATTGCCAGCCGTAATATTTCCTTAGGTGCGATTTTTTCCACAGACAACCTCGACACCGCAAGAGCAGGTAAAGGTGTATCGCCCGCGAATATCTGGGACTTCTATGGGACTAGGGCGTTGAGGGATTACAAAAGTAACAGTCCAATAGTGCAGTAGAAGTGCGGCTAAATCTACCTCTCCCAAACTGAGGATGCCCATTGATGTTCAAATGAGTTTGGAATGCGGCGCCAAGCAGACTTTGCAATGGCCGTTTGGTGCGAGGCGCCGAAGGTGATTTCACACAGAAATTAGTCGAACATGTTTTTAGCCCCACATTGGCGTTCATGGGCTAATTATGGTGGATGTCGGATGGGATTCGACTTAGGGCTTAATGAGAAGAGCAGTAAAAATGACTTTAAATTTATAAGCAGGAAAACTGACAGCTGGAAAAGCTGGAGGACTGTGCTAACTTGAGCGGATGAATCAAAAGTTCAACATTGTGGTCTATGCAGAGACCACAGAGGAGGGATTCAAAAGTATTTTGTTCAGTTTTTTTGGAGGAGTTTTCACCAGAATGAGGGTTCGGAATTCTCATGCTGGTGTTCGACAACCTCACTTTATTGAGAAGAGCTCATGGTGATGCTAACCGAGCTTCTTGATAACGTCGAGATGAAGAATGTTGGTTTTAGCTTCGTAGAACACATGAGGGTGATGAGGCGAGGGCCATTTAGAAATAAATGAATGAAGTCTGAGGCAAATAATAAGTGATCGAGGACATTATTGGGCTAAGTAAAATCCCCTCAACTTGGGATTAACTGCTTAACCACACGACGTCAGACCCGAGCCGATTTTTCCCACAAGTAGGCTTAGCGGGGAACTCGGAAGGAGAGAAGGAGATTCTTTTGGCATTTTTCAAGTTGGGCACCGCCCCTTTGCGTGAGTCCGCATCGTTAGTTGAGGTGATATCCGCGATCCAGTTGAGTAACGAGAAATTGTGCTTGATTGTTAACGACTCCGGTCAACTGGTTGGGACATTGACGGACGGAGATGTCCGAAGGGCCATCTTGGATGGAGCACAGCTGAATTCTGAAGCTATTGATGCCATGAACAAGTCACCCCAGATCATCTCAGAGACAGAAATGGTGGGTGGAGATGTGAGCGCTAACAATCTAGTGGAGTTTGTCGTAGTACTGGACGACCTTGGGAGACCAGCGGGGCTTTTTCGTTACCGTAAAATGCGTGTTACGACGAAGATCCCAGTTGTTTTGATGGCAGGAGGAAGAGGATCTCGGCTTTTGCCACTTACGGAGGTTATTCCCAAGCCCCTCGTCGAAATTGGGGGAATACCAATGATTGAAATCCTTATTTCCCGAATGGCAGATCAAGGCTTCGTGGATTTTTTCATCTCTGTTAATCATTATGGTCTGCAAATAGAGGAGAGACTTGGTTCCGGGGAGAGACTCGGAGTTCACATCTCCTACCTCCGAGAAAACCATCCACTTGGAACTGCAGGTGCCCTCGCTCTTTTGGCGGGGCAAATCGATGGCCCGTTCTTAGTTGCCAATTCTGACCTGGTCACTACCTGCGATTTTACTTCGCTTTTCGAGTTTCATTCTGACTCTAAAGCCAATGTCACAGTCGGGGTGAGAGAGTATTTACATCAAGTACCCTTCGGGGTTGCTAAAATTCAACAGGGACTTATCACTGACTTAGTAGAGAAGCCCGTCTTGCGCGAATTTGTGTCAGCAGGTATTTATTGTTTAGACGCCAGAGTAATTTTAGAAGTGCGGGAGGATGAGTATCTGGACATGCCGGACTTGGTGGCTCGGCTAATTCGCGAGAATTCAACAAAGGTTGTGGGCTTCCCGATACACGAAACTTGGGACGACGTAGGTCAGTTAGAGGATCTTGAGAGGGTACGACTCAAATGGACGATGGAGTAGTGGTGGGTCGTTCGGCGGTTGTCCTAGGGGCGGGCTCTGCAGGCTCAAGGCATGCGACAGTATTGAGAAATCTGGGGATTGACACTCAACTTCTCAGTAGGCGCTCTGACCGGGAGGAGCTAGCGCAAAGAATGACCTCGAAGCGAGGCTGGGACGACGTGGAATTGATTGTGGTGGCCACTGAGTCTTCTAGTCATGCTCAGGTCCTTTTGGACATAGCCAATTCGAGCTTTGACGGTCAAATTCTCGTAGAAAAGCCAGGAATAGTGTCTGAAGGTGACTTGAGCTCCCTGTCGAGACTAAATATCAGGGTGGCTTACAACTTAAGGTACTTAGAGGGATTAGCATTCATCGAAAGTGCAGTATCAAGCGAAATGCCTTTGACGGCCTCTATTGTATGTCGCTCTAATTTGAGTGATTGGAGAGCAGATTGGGATCGACCAGGTCAGTACTCTCGCACGAAATCACTGGGCGGGGGGGTTCTGTTTGACCTCTCGCACGAGCTTGACTACTTTCTTAAATTATTCGGTGAGCCTGATGTTCTGAAAGGTATAGGTGGGAGGTTGGGTCGCGTCACTTTAGATTCGGATGACAGCTGGAAGCTGCTGGCAAGTTATGAAAACGGCCCAGCGATCTCATTGGACTTATCTTATCTTTCCCATCTGGGAGAAAGAACCTTTGTAGTTCAACAGGCGGATAGAACGATTTCTCTCGATTTGATCACAGGCAAGGGAATTGACTCGGATTCTGGGGTTTTGACTTTCAATTCAATCTCGTCCACGCATCAGCTTATGCTTCGGGATTGGGCGAACAACGGAGGAAGTGCGCTCCCGGACTTGAAGGAGAACATGACAACCTTAAACTTTATCCGCAGAGTACGCGCTCTTAGTTCCGAGCAAGGCCTTCATCATGAGTAGGCTCTGCACAATCTGCGTTCGGGGGGAGTCTAAGGGAGTGCCAGGCAAGAATGGAAGACTTCTAGACGGTGTGCCGTTGGTGAGTCATTCAATCCGTCAGGCACTTGATTCTGGGCTGTTCTCACACGTCGCCGTATCGAGTGACGACGCAACCCTTTTGGAAGTCGCCAGAGACGAAGGCGCAATAGTAATCGAGAGACCAGCGAGCCTTGCGGGCGATTTCTCTCCCAAGTTGCCCGCTATTTCTCACGCAATTGAGTACGTGGAGAAATTATTACAGATGGAATTCTCGACGCTTGTCGACCTCGACGCTACATCGCCGCTGAGGCTGATTACGGACATAGCGGGAGCAGTTAGTCTGCTGGAGGCAAATCGGCTATCGAGTGTTTTTACTGCTTCGGAGGCCCGAAGATCACCATATTTCAATCAGGTTATGAAGCAAAGCGATGGGACTTGGGGAGTAGTCGTGGAAGGTGAATCACAGGTATTCAGAAGACAGGATGCTCCCAAAACATTCGACATGAATGCGTCCATTTACGTTTGGGATAGAAATGAATTTTTGAAGAATTCCAAGCTTTTTTACAAAGCAACGGAAATATTCGAAATGCCGCCGGAACGGTCATTAGACATTGACTCAGAGCTGGATTTCCAGTTGGTGTCTTACTTGTTCTCAAATAGAGACGGAAACAGGGGGGCTGAATAGTGTCCACGTCGGGGAAGCTTGAGGGAAAAATCTTTGTAGTAACCGGGGGACTTGGAATCTTAGGACTCGCAGTGGTCGATAAGCTCTTGGAAGCGGGGGCGCGGGTTTGCTCTCTCGACATTCTCGGGCCAGTCGGCTTGGTAAGCAAAAACGAACGATCAGACAATCTTTATCATTTCGTTTGTGATGTCTCGGTCAAACATGAGGTCGACATGACGTTGAAGCTCATAGAAAATACGATTGGTCCAATTTCGGGGCTGCACAACAATGCTGCAACAAAAACAGCAGATCTCGAAAGGTTCTTCGACTCGGTTGAAGACTACGAGGAAAATACCTGGAAAGAGATTATGCAAACAAATCTCTGGGGCATGTTCCTGATGGCCAGGGGCGTAGGCGCTCTTATGGCTTCTAGAAAGAATGGTTCAATCGTGCAGACGGCTTCTATCTATGGAGCAACTATGGGACCTGACCAGAGGATTTACGAAGGATCTGAGTATCTTGGAAGGCAAATTTCTTCGCCCGTTAGCTACACGGCTTCAAAAGCAGGTGTTCACGGTCTCACAAACCACCTAGCGACGTATTGGGGCTTTTCTGGGGTGCGGGTAAACACCGTAACTCCTGGGGGGATCAGGTCCGGTCAAAATGGAGTCTTCGAGTCTAAATATTCGGCGAGAGTGCCTCTCGGACGAATGGCTGAAGCTTCTGAGGTAGCAAGCGCAGTGACCTTTCTGCTGTCGGAAGACTCCTCGTACATAACCGGCCATAATCTATTTGTCGATGGGGGGCTGCATGCGTGGTAGCTTTCTCAAAATTATTGATAAACAATTAACTTCTTTGGGTCGTTTTCTTGTTTTCAAGGGCGCTTATCAACTTGAAGCAATGAGTTTCCCAAAAATACTTACTCGCCCAAAGCCGTCGCGTCCACTTACATGGTCAATCTGAGCATTAAGACTAATTCCACCCCGAGTACTGCAAAAAATCAGTCGCGCTCCTAGATCTGCAGCCCCGTAAAAAATCGCAGCTGGCCTTTACTGCAAATCCACTGGAGTGCGGTAGCGCCTTCCAGTGGCTCAACGCTTTACAGCGGAGACTCTGCCGCGGAGCTTGGTTGCTAGAAAGGCCAAAAAATTCACGTCTGGAAGAAGAAAACCAATACGGGATTTACGTGGTGCGTCAGAAATTCCCGAGGGACTGAAAAATGTCAGGTCGATGGGGCGGGGTTAATAAACTGTTGGGTCAACTCAACCGACCACGCCAACTAAGGCCAGCCATTTTTTCACTTGTTCAAATGATGAAACCATGATCAATTTCGTCATTCTTCGAGCTATTTCATGGGAGGAGCCCACGATCATATTCGTCTTGTAGGTTCCGTCAAGCCCTGTTGTGTGTGGGGTATACCTCAACAGTTAGGATAGTAGAGAGTACTACTCTTGAAAAATTACGCGTTATATTTTTTCAAGAAAACTTGTGCTCCGACTGAAGAGGAGACTACAAATGCGAGATGGTGAAAAAACTCTTTTCGGCCTTCCTGAGGATGTCAAGTTCTGCACAAGATGCGTGATATCAAACCAAAGACCGAACTCTGCGGTTGAATACAAGCACACAAAGGAAACAAAAAAAACAACAATTCGGTTCAATTCTGAAGGCGTCTGTGACGCATGTTTGATGACGGAGCAGAAAAACACTCTTATTGATTGGGGGTCGCGAGAGACGGAATTGCAGGAGTTATGTGACCGTTATCGTCGCGATGATGGAGGTTACGATTGCGTGGTCCCTGGCTCTGGAGGCAAGGACAGTTTCTACGCAGCCCACGTCCTCAAGTACAAATATGGAATGAACCCTCTCACGGTTACTTGGGCTCCAAATATCTACACAGATGTGGGGCTTAGGAACTTTACACATTGGATTCAAGCAGGATTTGATAATGAGCTTTATACGCCGAATGGAATCACTCACAGAATTCTGACTCGAGTGGCAGTTGAAAAATTATTTCACCCCTTTCAAGCCTTTATGTTTGGTCAGAAATCTCTAGCCCCGAAAGTTGCGGCGAAGTACGACATTCCCCTTGTGTTTTACGGTGAGAATGAGGCAGAGTATGGAAACCCGATCGAGGATATGAGCTGGTCTCAGAGGGACTGGTCTTTCTTCACTGAATCAAATCCAGATGACATATTTTTAGGTGGGGCTTCACTTTCAGAATTGAAGGAGAATTTTGGAATTTCGGCCAAAGACCTCAACCCCTACTTCCCAGCGGACCCCGAACTGATTTCAAGCAAACAAGTAAAGGTTCATTACCTGGGTTACTATTTGAAATGGCACCCCCAATCCGCTTATTACTACTCTGTGAAGCATGGCAATTTTGAGGCAGCGAAGGAGAGAACACCAGGCACGTATTCAAAGTACAATAGCCTCGACGATAAAATTGACGATTTTCATTATTTCACTACGTTTGTTAAGTTCGGCATCGGAAGGGCGACATATGACGCTGCTCAAGAGATCAGATCCGGTGACATCTCCAGAGAAGAGGGTGTGGCTTTAGTTCGCAAGTTCGACGGAGAATACCCCAGTCGTTTTGAGGATGAAATTTTCGAGTACCTCTCTCTTGATCACCCAAAAATGAGTATTTCGTCTTTCGCTCTAGATCAGATTAGGGTAACTAAAGACTACTTCAGTGAGCTTTCGGACAAATTCAGGTCGTCACATCTGTGGAGAAAAGATGGTTCGGGGTGGACTCTTAGAAACGTGCTTGATTGAAACGACTCATCGCCAGACTAGATGTTAAATCAAATTTCTTGATTAAGGGAGTGCGTTTTGAGGGACTTCGAAAGATTGGTGACCCGGCAATCGCCGCTCAAAAATACTATATTGAGGGCATAGACGAAATTTTCCTTGTGGATAATGTCGCCAGTCTCTTCGGCAGAAATCACCTAGGCACATTGCTTGAGCGAGTTGCTAGGGATGTCCTCGTTCCTCTTACTGTCGCTGGGGGAATACGCACGATCAGGGATGCGGAAAATTTGTTCGGTTTAGGCGCAGATAAACTTGCTGTAAACACTGCTAGTTTTTCGAACCCCAATCTAATTTCCGAAATAGCGAATAAGTTTGGGTCCCAGGCGATCGTGGGCTCAATTCAAGCTCAGCGCCTCGCAGGGGGGTGGGAATGTCTAGTCGAGCAAGGGCGAGACAGAACAGGCGTTCCACTTGTTGACCGCATTCACCAGCTTGTGGAATTCGGGGCTGGCGAGCTCCTGGTCACATCTGTTGATAATGACGGCGTAATGGGGGGATATGACCTTCAGCTGGCTGAAGTTGCCGCGGCCAGCTCGTCTGTTCCTGTAGTCATAGGTGGAGGATGCGGAGGAATTGATGACGCACTCCGAGTCATGAAAATAGAAAAACTGAGCGGGCTGGCCATGGGAAGCGCTCTTCACTTTGGCCACATCGACATATCCGAACTGAAAACTAAGTCGCTGGAGCAAGAAAATTTGCTGAACGAGGGGAACCGTGGCTAACCGGACGGTATACGTGGTGGACCACGGAATAGGAAATATTCGGAGCGTTACCAACGCTCTGGCCTTGTCTGGTTATGATGCCCGACTTACCAGAGATCCCAATGAGCTGAGCGACGCCTCGATACTCATACTTCCAGGTGTTGGAAACTTCGGCGGAGTTATGAGCGCTATTCAGGAGGCTGGGCTCTACGAATCGATTAGGGACTACATCTACCAAGACAAACCGTTTATAGGGATTTGCGTGGGAATGCAAGTGCTATTCCAGGGGAGTTTGGAGGCACCCAGTACGCCCGGATTCGGCCTCATTGACGGGCAATTTAAGCATCTGAGTTCACTGGGTACAGCCGAAGTAACTCCGAGCATAGGGTGGCGGGAACTGCACTACCAGTCGGACCGAATTGGTACTTACCACCTACGTGAAGCCTATTTTGTTCACAGTTACTTTGCATCTAGTCTCGACGATGAAGATCTGATATCCAGTTACCTGTGGAGTGGGAACCAAATTCCTGCTCACGTTGCGCGCGGACGGGTACACGGGGTCCAGTTTCACCCTGAGAAAAGTAGACGAGATGGGGCGAGGTTCCTGGATGCCCTAATACAGGAGATCGGTTAAACAGTCTGCTGCACTAAACCTTCATATAATCGATATGAGCCGCGAAGGTGTTCCTCAAATTCAGCGCCGGTTCTTCCCCTTATCTTGAGTCCCACGAGCTGTTTAGTAATACCGTAAAAGCCTTGTATGGCTTCTGCTGTCCAGACATCCCGTGGGAGTGGCTGAGGCCAAGAATTAATAAGAGGAAGAAAATCTTCTAAGCACAGGCTTGTCTCTTTTCAGGGCATAAAACCCTTTTCTGGAATTTTTCGTGTGCCTCGCGAGTAACGTGAGGAGTGCCCCCAGCTCTCTAAAGTTCGACGACCCTTGATGCTCAGACATAGTTAATCGGAGTTGCGAGTTTTGCGCCAAAAAATTCAGATCACCTTGCATCCCAAAGGCTAGATCCGCGACGAACCGACTAAGAGTGCCCCCGAAGGAGCTCTCGGGGAGTAGGGGATTAAGCGCAGCGAAGAGCTCGTCCGGACATGGGTTGTCTCAAAGGAATTTTTGCGAGACCTCTTTGGGCTAAATTATTTGGGAACTTTATAAACCTAACGACGTGACTCAACGCATTCAGATGCTATGGCTTTACGCATCCCAAAATACTTGCTGTGCGGGGTACCTAATCTGAGGATGGCACTAATGTCTAAAAGAAGGCGCCTACTTCAGCCTGTAAAGGATGTAGCCATCACCGGTGATGGTTTCTTCGAAGTCCCCAACAACTGAGAGTCCTCCAGTTGCCAGAACATACTGACTGCCTTCGGGTATCAAGCTTGTGTCCAGAACCCCACCAGGCGCGAAGAGGTCGCAGTGAACAGTGGCCGAATCAGCCCAGATCGTAACGTTAGTTGCCTCAAATCTTGAAGTAGCGATAATCCAAGTTGCATCTACTTCGGCCTCGCTTAGGTTTTCGTTCAAATACTGGCCCGCAATATCTTGAGCGTTTAGATCTCCACGGATCCTTTGATACTCACCTTGGATTGTGTAGCCAGTTGCGACCATTGTTGCCGGCAAAAGTAGAACGAATGCCCATGCTGTAAATCTTGGCTGGAAGGCAAACACAAGTAGAGACACAAATCCAATCATGGCAACCGCGTTAAACACGTCCATATTCACTACTAGCCCAGCCAAGTTAGGTGTATCCGCAATCTGAATCTCCAGCGTTCCGAAGAACCCAGTGAAGGCGGGGGTCAGAAGCACCAGGACAAGCCCCGCCAATGGTATTCGGATCCAAACCTTGATTTCGGAGGCAAACTTCGAACTCAGGGCAACTAAGCCCGCGAGAGGAACAAAGATAAACAGGAAGTCATAATATCGCGACAAGACACGGCCGGTATGGTCATCGCCCAAACCGGTAATCCAGCCGGTAAACATGATGATCTCGATGACCAAACTGACCAGCCAAATGAACATGAAAAGCGATAACGAAGTGACAGGGGTGAGTTGTTTTGTTCTTATGAGTTCAACTAGACCAATTATTAGGCCAATAATTGCAATGCCAACGAGTGCAACCAAAGTGAGCACGTGAACGTTTAACTGTGCCCCAAAGAGTGAAATTACCCCGTTCATCGGCGAGCTTCCCACGGGCGAAATCACATCCGCAGTTTGAGCAGGGACTCCGTCGGCAACCTGACTGATGGTGTCCGCGTTCAGGTAGATACCGAAAAAGTCCAAAGCCCTAGGCCCCGCAACTGCAAAACCAATCACGATGCGGCCAAGAATCGCTCCAAGTGAAATCGCGCCAACTGCCTTGAACAGTGGCTTAAATCTATGCCGGGCCTGAGTGAGGCCCAACACGACTAAGAAAATACCAATGGCGATTGCCGATAACCACGCGTGCGGCTTCACAAGGGAAGCAACACCAATCAGGATTCCAACTAGGCCCCAGTCTTTCCAGGCGTAGCTCTCCGCTGCTTTCAGCACAGCCAAGAACACCAAGCTGATCATGAAGAAATACATCGACTCTGGCAGGAACATGGACGTGTAGACCGAAATCGGAGAAAGCCCGGCCGCGACAGTAAAGGCTAGGGCAACCCAGAAGTTCAGAAACCTAATTGCGATGATGAAAATCACAATCAGGAACCCAATGAAGAAAATTATGTTTAGAATTTTGCCGCAGCTATAGAAGGCGTCGCCGCAAATATTGGTCGAACCATAGACCAAGTTAAAAAGTTAGAGAAATCTCCTGCCGGCGACGGATCCCAAGGGGCTGCGTGCCGAGCATTGATCGAATAGAGGTACTCATCACCCAAAATGGCTGGGTTGACCATGCTCACTCGAGAGAAGATCCAACCCGCAACAGCGACAAGAGCAGCAATCAGGGCGAAGTTTCGCCAGTCTTTGAAAAAGGCTTTCAAGTTTTGCAATCTAAACCTCAGTTATCTTTTCTGTCTTGGGACTCGAGGCTCTGACTGAACGTCGTAAGCCAAGAACGAAAGTAGCAGCTGAACTCCCAAAATCAATGCAAGCGCAGAGAGCGTCACTTGACCGGCAGTAGTTGCCCGTCCAGCATCAGAGGCTTCGAAATAGCGAGCAAGACCAAACCACGCACCAAAAATTGTTAACCCAACACCAACCGGTAATTCAAAGCTGGCAACCGACCACTCCCTGAGGTAGTACTTATAAAAAATTCGCTTGAGGAAGTTCACATTATGCCTCCAGGGAAATTCGAAAATAACTTTTCGAATTTTTAGATTGCTTTTTTCTTCACCGTAAACCGAGACCATAGGCACATCCATCACCACAGCGTTCACGATGCTCAAGCGGAAAAGAAGGTCTGATTCAAAAAAGTAGGTCTTGCGCAACTTGTCAAGCTGAATGGCTTCCAAAGCAGACCGATGAATGGCGGTGAAGCCATTGGTTGGATCTGTGACGTTCCAGTAGCCAGAGGAGAGTTTCGACCAAAGCGACAAAACGGCATTGCCAAATATTCTGGATTTTGGCATCGAGAATAGGTTTTCTAGTGAATCGAAGCGGTTGCCCTTGGCGTAGTCGGCATTTCCTTCAAGAACAGGCTTGGCAATTGTAAGAATGAGGCCAGGGTCCATCTGTCCGTCGCCATCTACTTTTACCACTACGTCCATGCCATCGGCAAGGGCAGCTTTATAGCCGGTTACTACAGCTCCACCAACACCCTGGTTGACTTCGTGAAAAAGCACTTTCACACGTTTGTCCGTGGATTGCTCTTGCACCAATTTGCCCGACTCGTTGGGGCAAGCATCATCGACAACGTAAATTCGATCGACCTCAGGACCAATTTTTGCCAGAACTTCGAGAATGTGATCGGTAACTCGAAAAGACGGCACTACTACGGCAATGGCCACTATGTCTCCCCGCTTTCAAGGCTCATCCAACTTTACCGACTCACCAGCACCTCGTTAACTTTAGGTTACTGATATGAAACTTTATTTTATTTTTCTGCCTAGGCTAAGAGTGATGAAAACAAGACTAA
>Ga0307983_1001229_pt1 | contig 11329 bp, 17 predicted proteins | sample OrgLakmetagen991_FD_201845 | JGI IMG/M metagenome (GOLD analysis project Ga0307983, IMG submission 201845) | Saline water microbial communities from Organic Lake, Antarctica - #991 | ecosystem: Environmental > Aquatic > Non-marine Saline and Alkaline > Saline | place: Antarctica: Organic Lake... | reverse complement strand
ACTCAACGCGGTGCGCGATCTGCTGGAATCTGAGGACATTAAGATGCCAGCCGGTCAGTTCCTTGCGCGACAGCTTGAACAGATAGGCTATCGCCATTCGACGCGGTGCATCACGTCGCTGTCTGAGGGTCATGCATTCCCCAAGGCACCGAAACAGAGCCGTCTGTATTATGTCGAAGACAGGACAGGCACCGACCCCGCAGGTATCATGGCGCTTTATGATGCAGCGCAACGATTGGGTGACGGCGGTCCAAAACGATCAACAGTGATAGATTTCCCCGGTCTATAATTACCGTTAAATTAGCGCCCCGCCTCATTAAATTGTGGCGGGGCTTTTTTATGTGCGAAACCCCGGCTAGGTGGGGGGACACCCCGGCTAGGTGGGGGGCATTATGTTATTGAATTGTTTGGCTTTTATAGTTACCCCCCAGCTACCCCACCTATTCAGGTTCATAGTGATAAGAGAAAAGAATATAGACGCTCTATAAATTATAGCAATTACATTGGTCGCATTTGTGTTCACCATAGGCTCACTACTCACTAGCCGGGGTTGTCGGGGGGAGTCATAACATTGGTGAAAATTATACAGCCATAACAAATGCTTGGCAGCCCCCCAGCTATGAAAAAGAGCCGGGGGAGGACAAACCGCTTGCATATGGCGGCAATAAGCGGCAATATCACCCAAACGCAACCGGAGGAACACGATGCAGATGCCCCGCAACGGATTTGACAGCCTAGCCGCAGTGGCCCGCCTGAACACGGACGACACGTCACATCATCGGGAACGCTGGCCGTCTCTGGCGTGGGTCTGGGATGAACTGGACATGCTGAGGGAGTGTTGGGTGACAGCGATCGACCATGACGACCATGCCGCGCTTGAAGCAGAGCGGGACGCGCTGTCTGAGGCCGCAGAGCAGCGTGACGCGCTGTCCGAGGCCGTCCGGCTGCTGTTGGAGCCTGAGCCGGATATGGAGCGCGTGCAGGACATTCTGATGGGGGACCTGTGATGATCGATCGTGACGAGCAAGCTGAACGCATGCGGGCCATGTGGTCTGCGGTGGTATTAACATCACTCAATGACGCAATTCGCCATACCGCAATAGAGTCCAAAAAACACAAAGGTCGGGCGCTAAAAACCCTGACACTGTGGGCAAACTCACGGGACGGTCGGGAAGTGCTCAGTCTGGCTGGCATCGACCCCGACAAGCGTGTTACTGACTGCATGTTGGCATTCGCGGCCAAGGGTGTGCTAACCACAACGCCGCGCAAAACGGAGGACGGGCTATGACAGAATTTCCCCAATATAAGACGGTTCCGACCGCTAGCCTGATACCCTACGCGCGCAATGCCCGGACGCACAGCCCCGCTCAGGTTGACAAGATTGCCGCTTCGATCCGTGAATTTGGGTTCCTCAACCCGATCGTTACGGACGGGCAAAACGGCATTGTGGCGGGCCACGGGCGCGTCATGGCGGCCCAGAAGCTAGAGCTTGATACGCTGCCGACGATTGACGCGGCGCACCTGACCGAGGCGCAGCGCCGCGCCTATGTGCTGGCAGACAACCGGATGGCATTGGAAGCAGGATGGGACAACGACCTGCTCAAGATCGAATTGCAGGATCTGGAAGCGGCGGGCTTTGACCTGACGCTGACGGGGTTTGACTTGGGCGAGATAGCCGCGCTGACACTGGACGCGACTGAGGGCCTGACCGACCCCGACGCGGTGCCTGACGCGCCTGCCGTGCCCGTGACGGTTCTGGGCGACGTGTGGCTGCTGGGGCGGCATCGGCTGATGTGCGGTGACTCGACCAGCATTGACGCGGTGGAGCGGCTGATGGATGGGCAGCGGGCTGATATGGTGTTTACCGATCCGCCTTATGGGGTAAGTTATTCTGGACGCAAAGGCGGGATGTTCTTCAATGGAAAAAGTGGCGGCAAGGATTCGCAACAGGTAATCAAGGCAGACGACCTTCGCGGGGATGATCTGGAAGGTTTATTTCGGGAAAGCCTAGTCTGTGCAGCCGCATCAGCAAAGGGTGGCGCAGCATTTTACATTTTCTTTAGTATAAATCGCGCTGACGAAACGATGACGGGCGTTGAGGGGGCCGGGCTTGAAATAAGAAACTGGCTTATATGGGATAAGGGAAACGTAGGCTTTCACGCAATGGGTGCGCAGTATAAACCAAATTATGAAGCGTTTCTGTATTGCCATAAATCTAAATCTTCTCCGGCGTGGTATGGGGCGGCAAACGAGCAAACGCTATGGCGGTATCCTGTTGAGCGTGAAGGCCTGCACCCAACAATGAAGCCGGTTACGTTAATTTCGAACGCGTTAGAAAACAGCAGTAAGGCAGGAGACAGCATCCTTGACCTATTCGGCGGCAGCGGTTCAACCCTGATCGCCTGCGAAAAGACCGCCCGCGACTGCCGGATGATGGAACTCGACCCCAAATATTGCGACGTGATAATCCAACGCTGGCAAAACTTCACCGGCCAGACCGCCACCCTTGAGGCGACGGGCCATCCGTTCGCACCTTGTCAACAATAATTACCCGCGCTATATTTGCCGCATGACAATTCGCACCAAGCCCCCTCACGCGCCGACAGATGCGCAGCGCCAGCTTGTCCAGCTTCACGCGACGGTCGGCACGACACAGGCCATGATTGCCCGCGTGATAGGCATCGACAAAAAGACATTGCGCAAGTATTACCGCGACGAGTTAGATCTATCTATGGCGAAAGCAAACGCCACAATCGGCGGCGCGCTGTTCAATAAAGCCAAGGCGGGCGACACTGCGTCAATGACGTTCTGGCTCAAGACGCGCGCCCGGTGGCGCGAAACGTCCGACGTGAACCATGTGTCAGAGGACGGCAGCATGACACCCTCGCGCATTGTGATTGAGGCCGCAAAGCCAGATGACGACCGCTAGCATACGCCTCCCCCCCAATCTGGTTCCTGTTTTTGCAGCACCGCGCGGGTCAGTCAGTTATCGTGCATTGTTTGGGGGTCGTGGATCCGCCAAATCATACAGCGCGGCCCTGCTGGCAGCAGTCTGGGGATATGCTGACCGAATGCGAATTCTTTGCGTGCGGGAGTTTCAGGCCAGCATCAAGGAAAGTTTTCACGCTGAATTGAAATCCGCAATCGAGGCCACACCATTCCTTGCCGCACATTACGATGTCGGGGTTGATTACATCAGGGGCGCGAATGGCACGGAGTTTATATTCCGGGGACTGCGCCGCAACGAGCAGTCGATCAAATCACTGGCCAAGATCGACCTGACGATAATCGAGGAAGCCGAGGATATACCAGAAAGCGGTTGGCTGGCGTTAGAAGCCACTGTATTCCGACAACCAAAGTCTGAAATCTGGGCGCTATGGAACCCCCGCGACGAATCCAGCCCAGTTGACAAGCGGTTCCGGCAAAACCCGCCCGACTCCGCAATCGTGGTCGAAGTTAATTGGGCCGACAATCCTTTTTTCCCTGAAGGGTTGGAAAAGCTGCGCAGGCGAGAGCAAGAGCGCCTAGACCCTGGCACATATGCCCACGTTTGGGATGGTGCCTATCTGCAAAACAGCAATGCGCAGGTGTTTCACGGCAAAGTGCATGTGGAGGAGTTTGACCCGGGCCCAGGATGGGACGGGCCATATTTCGGCGGCGATTTTGGCTATTCGCAAGACCCGACTGCGGCTGTTGAGGTCTGGCTCAGCGGCCCGGATATCTGGATCCGGCGTGAAAAGTTCGGCAAGGGACTGGAATATGACGACACGCCATCTGCCGTCATATCAGCCATTCCCGGCTTTGAGCGTCAACTCAGCCGATGGGACAGCGCCAGCCCCGCCGCGATCAGCCACCTAAAACGACACGGGTTGCCCCTAGCTGCATCGGTGCGCAAGTGGCCGGGCAGCATCGAGGACGGCGTTGCATACCTTCGCAGCTTTGCGCGTATTGTAATTCATCCAGAATGTGTTAATATGCAACAGGAAGCGCGGCTTTACAGCTATAAGGTAAATGATGCAGGCGATGTGGGCACGAAAATTATTGACGCGCATAACCACGGATGGGATGCTGTGCGATATGCAGTTGAACCGTTGATTTCCGCCATGAGAAAACCCACATCCGTCACACAAACGCTGCAAGGATATTAGTGAATGGCAACGGTCAGCACATACCATCCGGCCATGACTGCCGTTCGTTTTGCCGAGTGGAAGCGGATGCGCGACTGTATGGACGGCGAAGCGCAGGTTAAATCAACGGGTGAGTTATACCTGGCAATGCCTGGTGGCTTCAAGGCACAAGCTGACGCCGGACTTGGAATGTATCAAGCCTATAAGGGGCGCGCACAGTTTCCCGCAATTCTCGCCCCCTCCATTTCAGCCATGATAGGCATCATCCACGGGCGCGAAATCAAGATCGAGATGCCTGACGCGATGATGTTTTTATGGGAAAACGCGGACGGTGTGGGTTTACCCCTTGAGGCGTTCCATCGGCGTATTACGCGCGAAATGCTGATCATTGGCGGGTTTGCCGTTCTGACCGACGCGCCCGAAGGGGGAGGCGACCCATATCTAGTCGGCTTCCCGCGCGATTTGCTGATCAACTGGGATCATGACTTCTGGGTTTTGGACGAAAGCCGCGATGTGCGGGACGGGTTTGCATGGCAGCAAATGGAGCGATACCGCCTGCTGACTGTTGACAATGGCCTTTACACGCCATTTGTATTCTCTGGTGATTTGGAGGCAGGCGAACCTATTGTGGTGCGTGGCAGGGGTGGATCGCCCCTTGAACGCATCCCGTTTGCGGTCGGCAATGCAGTTGACCTATCGCCCCGCGTTGAGGCCCCGCCCCTGATCGGTGTCGCAAACGCGGCGATTGCTATTTATCAACTATCGGCAGACTACCGGCATCAGCTTTATATGTCCGGGCAGGAAACGCTTTTGGCTGTCAACGGTGAAGCGCCAACAACGGTAGGCGCTGGGGTTGTTCACAAGATGACGGGCGGCGAAGGCCAGATGCCTGATCTGCGATATGTGTCGCCGTCGTGCATCGGGATCGATGCGCACAAGATGGCAATGATGGACCAGCGCGAGGCCGCTGTTATGGCTGGCGCACGGCTGCTGGAACAATCCGCAGGAGTGCAGGAAAGTGGCGAGGCGCGCAAACTGCGGTTTGCATCCGAGACCGCCACCCTCACAAGCATTGCGCAGTCGTCGTGCATGTTGCTGGAAAAGAGCCTGCGCAATGTCGCAATGATTATGGGCTTGCCAGAAGAACAAGTCATCGTGACGCCACCAGAGGACTTGCTGGACCAAACAATGTCAGCTACTGATTTTGCCAAGCTGTTTGACGTCTATGACAAAGGCGGCATGTCTTGGGAGAGTTACCACGCGGCTGGACAGCGCGGCGGATTGTTTTCTACTGAGGTTGAAGCCGAAGAAGAATATGCAAGGATTGATAATCCTGGCGATCTGGGCAATAATGCCCCATAATGCCGATGGCAAAGGAGACGGGCGATGCCCCTAAAAACTGTTCTAGAATCCCTTGAAGGCGTCGATGACGCAATCCAGTCATTTTACACCGAAACCGATGGCAAGTTCATCTTGCAGATCGAAGGTGTGGATGATCACCCCGATGTTGCCACTTTACGCAATGCCTATGCTCGTTCCAAAACGGACAAGGACACGGCAAAGAGCGAAGCGGCAAAACTCAAAGCCGATATTGCCGAGTTGCAAAAAGGCGCACCTGACACAGCCGCTACGCAGGCGAAAATGACTGCGCTTGAGGAACAGCTTGCAACGGCAACAGCCAAAGCGGGCGAGTGGGAGGTAAAATATACGGGGGTGACACGGGATCAATCGTTAAAGTCTGCGCTGCAAAGCGCGGGCGTGACTGAACCGGCGTTCCTCGATGCGGTGACTGCCAAGCTGGCCCCAATGGTCAAGTTGGGCGAAGATGGCACCGCATACGTTGATACCGGCATGGGTCCGAAGGTTCTGGGCGATTTCGTCAAGGGCTGGGCAAACAGCGAAGGCAAGGCGTTCGTCTCAAAGCCGCAAGGTGGCGGGGCACAGTCTGGAACACAGAACGGGGGCGGCAAGACTATCGCAGCCTCACAACTCGAAACGATGACGCCGCAGGAGAAGGCCGTTTTTTACAAGGCCAATCCGGGCGTCAAGGTGGAATAACAATATCCTCGCCATAAGGTCGGGGTAAATCTTGAAAGGAAAGCCAGATGGCTAACACATTGACTGCCCTGGAGCCGATCCTATTTTCGGCGGCTCAGCAAGTATCAGCGGAGCCATTCGGCGCTGTTGATGCGATCAACATGACCTTTGACAGCAAAGGCGTGGCCGTTGGCGATGACGTGAAAGTTACCGTCGCGCCCATCAGAGCCGCATCTGACTTTGTGCCTGGCGTTACTGCCGCTCAGGGTGCCGACGCTGTTGCAAGCGAAGTCACGGTGCAAATCACCAAGTCGCGCATGGCCAGTATGCATCTGACCGGCGAACAGCTCCGGTCGCTGGACAACGGCGCAACATCAGCCGAGTGGATCCGTCAAATGGTTGCGCAAATGATGCGCACCCTGCGGAATGAAGCCGAAGTCGATTGCGTCAATGCAATCAAGGTCGGTTCGTCCCGTGCGTCCGGCACCGCTGCTACCAACCCGTTTGCATCCGCACTGACTCCACTGGCTGACGTGCGCAAAATCCTGCGGGACAACGGCGCACCAATGGCCGATCTGCAATTCGTGGGTGACACCACGTCCGAGGCCAACCTGCTCAAGCTGGGCGTTGTGCTTGACGCCGGCATTGCCGGGTCGGACGAAGAGCGCCGGTCGGGTATCCTGCGCCGTCAGTATGGCTTCAATATGCGCACGAGTGCGGGTATTGATGTTCACACGCGCGGCACTGCCAACGCATCATATGATACCAACGGCACTTTTGCAGCTGGTGTTACTGGCGTTGCGGTTGATACTGGTTCCGGCACGATCCTCCCCGGTGATATTGCGTCGTTTGCGGGTGATACAAACAGCTATGTGGTCGGCACTGGTATTGCAGGGGCTGGCACATTGCAACTCAACAAGCCGGGTTTGCGGGCGTCTCTTGCTGATGGTGTGGACTTGACCGTAGGCGCGGCATACACTCCGAACCTTGCCTTCGAGCGTTCTGCCATTGTCGGCGTTATGCGCCCGCCTGTCATGCCCGCCAACCCGGTGATCAGCCAAACGTTGATTTCCGACGGAATGGGTATGACCTATTTGCTGCTGGACATTGCACAGTATGGCCAGCGCACTTGGGAGTTGCACCTTGCTTGGGGCTTCAAGGCGGTGCAGCCTGATCACATCGCTACACTTCTGGGCTGATCAGTTTCACGAGGGGGCGGGGCGACTTGCCCCCTTTCATAAGCTGATCATAAGGGTGTTTCAAAATGGCCGTAACAATCGAAACAGGCGCGGGCGTAGCGGGTGCCGACAGCTATATTACGGCTGCTGAATTCACGACGCTGGAAGCCGCGCTGTTTACATTGGCGGTTACGGGCACTGACGCGGCCAAGGAAGTCGGCTTGCGCAGGGCGTGGGTTTACCTTCGCGCGCTGGATTGGAACGCCTCCACATTCCCGCTTTTCCTTGGCACGATTCCCGATGTGGTTAAACAAGCGCAAATGGTTTTGGCGCGCGCTGAAATTACGTCCGAGGGCACGCTGTCGCCTGACGTGACACTGAGCGGCAAGAAGGTTTTGACAACCGTTGGCGATCTGGGATGGACGCTGCAATCAGCCCCCAACACGGTTGAGGCATCCCGTCCGGTCATCAGTATGGCAATGGACCTGTTGCGCCCGTATCTTACCTCTGGCAGCACGACATTTTTGGAGCGCGCATAATGGCTGGTGCATCCATTGCCGCAGAAGTCGCGCTGGCCTATGATGAGGCGGGCATTGCGGCGGGCAACGGTACGGGCGCGCCGATTGTCACGATCAGCCGTCCCGGCGAACCCACAGGCCCAGCATGGAACCCCACACCCGGCGCGCCAGTGGTTCACACATTCACGGCCAAGCCCGCCGCCAAGGCATACACGCAGCGGACCGGGCTGGCATTGGGTGCGGGTGAGTTGGTCTATTCGCTGGTCAATGATGGCGTGACGATTACCCCTAGCACGTCGGACGTGCTGACAATCGACGGCATAAATTGGCCCGTGCAGGAAGTCATCGTGATGGACTCGGCGGGCTATGTGATATCGTGGCTGGTGAAGGTGGCAAAATGACCGACACCGCCAAGCGTATGATGGACGCGGCCAAGACTGAAGCGATGTTTGCCGCCGCCCATGCCGCACTGGACATAGAGTCCCGTAAAGCGACGTTGCTTGCCGCAGTGCGCCGTCTGCATTATGATGCCAGCATCGCGCAAGGGTTCAGCCCGGAAGATGCGCTGATCTTGTGCATGGATTGCTTGGCCCAGGAATGACAACCCGCGACACAACAACCGAAGGAGAATGCCATGTTTTTCGTTTTTAAGTCAGGTAGCGCAGATGAAGGTGAATGTTCGGGTGGTTTGGGCGACTGCACTAGCGCGCATGCAACGATTGAAGATGCGCTAATTTCATTGGGCGGGCTTTCCGGTTACGATCTCAGGGACGTTGAGATTTTAGACGGGGTTAATGGGCAGAGGCATTACTTTGACGACGACGATCAGCGTCGGGTCGGTCGCCTGTGAAATACCCATGACAACCCGCGACACCCGCCAAAATTTCCTGAAGCTGCTGGACCAGACATGGCCTGGCGTCCAGTCGGAGTTTGTCGCGGCGATGCGTCAGGCGCGGGCCGGTGTTGACATGCAGGCACTTGAGGAAGCTATCGGGCGCGGTGATGTGGACGCTGCGTTTCGTGCGCTGCGTTTTGACGCCGCCGATCTGTTCCGCACCGATACGGCAATTACGGCGGCCATGATCGCGGGCGGCACTTACCAGATGGGCGCATTCCAACACGCCACCCGCCGCGCGCCGATTGCCAGCCGTATTGTGCAATCATACGGGGGCCGGAACGAGCGGGCCGAGCGGATCGCGCGGGACCTGGGCGCGCGGCTGGTGACTGAGGTGGTGGACGATACCCGCGTGTTGATTGCCCAAACGATCCGGGGCGGGCTTGAGGCTGGTGAGGGGCCGCTGCGCACCGCGCTGGACATTGGCGGTCGCGTAGTCAACGGCAAGCGTCAAGGCGGGCTGGTGGGGCTGCACAGCAGGCAGGCCGGATGGGTGCAAAACTATCGCGCCAAACTCTTGGCCGAGGGGCGTCCGCAGTCGCAGATTGACCGCATGGCGCAGCAATACTCGAACAAGTTATTGCGGCAACGCGGCGAAACCATCGCACGGACTGAAACGATCAAGGCGCTGAACGCAGGGCGGCAAGAGGCGCTGGACCAGTTGATCGAAAACCCGAATAATGATGTTCAGGCGCAGGACGTGGTTAGGGCTTGGGATTCCACGGGCGACGGCAAGACACGCGAGACACACGCTGCGGCAGACGGTCAGGTAGCGGCGCAGGGCGAGGCGTTCACGGTTGGTGGGTTTCAAATGATGTATCCCGGCGATTCAAGTATGGGCGCGCCGGGCGAAGAAACCATAAATTGTCGGTGCTACGAGGAAATCATAATCGACTTCTTTGCGAGGTTGACCTGATGGTGCAATACACATTCGCCACGCTTGATCAGTGGACCAAAAAAACCGAACGCCGGATTGACGCAGTGTTACAAGACGCTGGGCAATCCGTCATCGCCGTGGCACAAGTTCCACGGGAAAAGGGCGGGCGGATGCCGGTTATCACAGGCAACTTGCGCAACAGCCTGCAATCGTCAATCGCTGGCGGGGCGTTCGCTGAGGGCGAGGCGTCGCACATTCTGGTTGCTCCACAAATGAAGGGCGGCGATCTGGCAACCTTTACTTGGGGCAACAGCGAATTTCCATATGCGCGACCAGTCAATAATGGCCGCAATGGCCGTCCCGGCGCGCACTTTGTCGAGGGCGCCGTCGATCAATGGCCCGCGATTGTGCGGGCATCTATTGCAAAAGCAAAGGCGCGGGTCGGATGAACCACAAAGACATCAAAGCCGCCCTGCGCACACGCTTGGCCGCCACGCCATCCGCGCCGCTTATCGTCTGGGGTGAAAATGCGCCGGGTGTTTATGACACGCCGTCGCTGCAATACGTCACGCCGGATCCGCCTTATTGGCTGGCATATTTTACCACCACGCCGCCTGAGCGTTTCGGCCTGTCCAAGTCAAGCCTGATGACTGTTCGCCTGTTTGTTGCGGTCTTTGTGCGGGAAAGCACCTTTGAAGATGAAGCCGATGACCAAGCGCAGCGCATCATTGACCAATTCCCTATCGACCTGATACTATCCGCCGGAGACGGTCAAATTCAGGTGACAGATATGGGCGACCCACAGCCGGGCGCAATCGACGGCGCATATTTTCGCAAAAACGTGTCGATCCGTTGCCGCGCAATCTTTCAAAGGACACCTTAAATATGGATAAGAAAACACACCGCGCAAAGGCTGGTCCTATAACCGGCGCGCGTATCGTTACAATGCCGACACCGACCGGCACGACACCCGCCATGATCTACAACGGCGACGTGCCTGAGAAGGGCGATGTCCTGCATTTTGCAATGCCCAATGGCGTCACATATTCCGGCACGGTGACGGGCGCTACCGAAGCCGGTGGTGAAGTTCTGGTTGAATTTACATCGGGTCTTGTCCCGGTCAAGAAGTAGGCATCCCGCCTATCCACGCCCATGAAAGGAAAATATCATGGCACTTACTGAAGGCATCGGCGGGTTTTTGTCCGTCTCGGCAGCTACCCCAGCAACCTTTGACGCAGACGGATACGCCGCGCTGACGTGGACCGAGGTGGGTGAAGCATCCGAAATCCCCGAATTCGGCGCGGCTTATTCTGCGGTCACGTTTACGTCTCTCAAAACTGGTATTGAAGACAAATTTCATGGAGCGTTGAATTACGGTTCGATCACAATCCCATTGGGCTATGACTCCGCCGACGCTGGCCAGATCATCTTGCTTGCTGCGCTGGCGTCCAAGGACGAAATCAGCTTCCGCGAAACCCGCAGCGACGGCACGGTCCGTTACATCATGGGCAAGGTCATGTCATTCCCGCGCGGCCAGTCGGTCGGGTCGGTCAACATGGCAAGCTGCAATATCGAGTTCACGCGCGCCGATGTGGAAGTCGCCGCGCCGTAATCCTGCACCTCCCGCAGGCTAGGGGGGTGAGGCGTGGTTAACCGCACCCCCCGAATTTAACCTAAACCGAAGGATATAAACCATG
>Ga0307983_1001227_pt1 | contig 11343 bp, 10 predicted proteins | sample OrgLakmetagen991_FD_201845 | JGI IMG/M metagenome (GOLD analysis project Ga0307983, IMG submission 201845) | Saline water microbial communities from Organic Lake, Antarctica - #991 | ecosystem: Environmental > Aquatic > Non-marine Saline and Alkaline > Saline | place: Antarctica: Organic Lake... | reverse complement strand
TTTTGACTTTGATTTTGACTTTGATTTTAATTTTAATTTTGACTTTGATTTTTGTGTATCTGAATCTATTGTATTATTAGAGAATACGTCATCAATATCATTATTATAATTAGTAAAAAAATTATATAAACGACGTCCTTTATTTTCTGGAAATTTAATAAATTCTAAATTTTTTTTTGAAAATTTATTTTGAAATGATTTTTTATTTTTAAAACCTACAATTTCTTCTTGAATGATATTAATAAAAGACTCTATTAATAAATTTTCATTAAATATATATATAGAATCAATATTAAAATAATATTTGTGCATAAGTTTATTTTTAAAAATTTTAAATTTATTATTTAATTTCATATTTGTTGTCGAGTTACATAATGCATAAAATCCACTATTAGTTTTTTTTTTTAAATAAATAAATATTCGATCATTTTCTTTAATATCAAATAATGTATGTGAAGCTAATTTTTTATCATCTAAAATATTTGCATATTTAGATTCTAAGTTATATATCCAATATTGAATCATTTTTATTTTATTTTTAATTTTAATTATTATAATAATTAAAATTAATTTCAATTATTTTATTATAATGACCGATCATAATAATGACCAAATTAGTTATGACGAATTAAAAGATATAATTAAACATTCAAAAAATATAGATAATTTATCAAATATTAATATTTTATTAATAAATTTATGTAAAATACATTCATATTTATTTAAATCCACTATAATGTTATATGATCATAATCAATATTGTTATTATCGTTATTTTTATATTTTTTATATTTTAATCAAATATGTTTATTATAATTTATCTGAAAATTTAGAAAAAGAACACATTAGATATATTTATATTAATTTTACAAAATATAGTAGAAAATATAGTTTTTCAAAATTTGATAAAAACTTAATAGAAAAATATAAAAATATATTAATTGATCATTTTGATTATTTTTATGAACAATTTTTTATTAACGAAAATATTTATTTTTCTGTTTATTTTAATAATTTAATTAAATATTGTCTTCCATTGCCAATAGAATTAAATATATATTCTCCTATTTTAACATTCCGTTCAAATGTTGATAGAATTTATAAAAAAAATAATATTGATTATTATAATAAAATCCTTGAACAAGATACTATTAAAACTAAAAGAAAAGTTGAACGAGGGTTTAAAAATAGAGATATGATTAAAAATGAAATTGATATTCATTTACCTATCAAATATTTTAATCCAAAATTAGTTCAAAATTCTATTTTTTGTATTTGTATTTATAATAAAATTTATTTATGTTCTACAGTTACTAAAACATTCGAAACATTAAGTTTAACCGTATTATATCAAAGAAATATTAATAAATTTGATATAGAAAAACATAAAAAAAGAGTTTCTTTTGAAACATTAAATGAACAATGGGGTAAAGTTGATTTAAAATTAGATATAGATCTTAAAGATATTGTTTATATATCAGTATTACAAAAACTAACTAATCGAGCATTATTAAATGTTTTTAACCCTATAAATTTTAATAGAGAATTTTTAAAAAAACTATATCATGAAACAGGATTAAATATTGATAAAACTAAATTAAATAAATTATTAAATAATCCTACTTTTTTTTCATTAACACCTTTTAATGTTAAATATCAAATTGATTATACAAAGGACCGTAAATGTTTATTTTATGATGTTAAAAAATCTATTAATAATTTATTAGATTTGACTAATAATACTATAACTAATAACCCATTTGTTGAAAAAAAATTAAAAGGTAAATATTATGATTTATCTAAAATTAATAATTATTATTCTAATAAAAAAATTCCTATTATCGAACATCAAAATTTTAAATGTTTAACTCTCGATAATCATTTTAAAAAAGTTCCTTATTGTGATATTAATAGTGATAGTTATTATGTCGGTCGTCGCAAATTACAAGAAATATTATTTAAAACAAGAAAATATATTCATAATGATATATGGAATATTAAAACTAATCAAAATGATATATATAAATCAAAATCAAAACAACAAATAAATAAATTATATCATCCAGATTATAATATTAATACATATAATTATGATGCTTATATTTTATCACAATTAAAATCAGTTGGATTTTGGTTTACAGATTATACAGAAAGAATTAAAACTGGGGGTGAAATATTATTATGCGATCCTTTACAATATATTAAATTAGACTCGTATAAAAATAATCAATGTTTTGTTAAAGATGATAAAATAATTAAATTATGATAAAATAATTAAATTTTTGATAAATTAAAAAATTTTTGTGTTTCGACAAATTTTTCTTTGTCTAATTTATATTCATAACCATTATCATACATATTTAGTGTTATTATATAGTCAAAATTATATATCGTATAAAATTCTTTTAATATATCTAAATTTGTATAAGTTATTTTTAATCCTTCATATCTACCATAATATTCACTTTTATTACTATTTGTTGATATGATTAAATAATTATTTAAATTATTCATTTCATAATTATATTTTTTTTGATATTCAATTAATAAATTTTTATAAATTGGTGTTACTTGTTTTGTTGTATAAAAATCAAAATTATATTTTAATATATAATTTATTTCTTCTAATGTTAAATAATCAAATAAACTATATTTTACTAACCTTTTTAATTCAGTTATTATATTTTGATTTAGTTTTTTTGTTTGATTACTAATAAGTGATTTTAGCTCTTTTTGATATTTTAATAAATCTTTAATATTTTTATTTGTACTATTACAATATCCTATTAAACTACATATCGCTATTTTCTCATTGTTTTGTTCTTTATAATCAACTATATGAGGAATATTACCAATATAAAACCCATCAGCATTAAAATTAACTTCACTTGTAAATATAATTTTATCTATATCTTTTTCTACACATATCACTTCACGAATATAACTCTCGATATCTTTTATATTATCAAATATTGCAAAATTTATATAACCATTCTCAAATATAAAATTCTCATAATGCAATTCAATAAAATATTTTGTATAATCTATCATATTATAATTATAAGTTGTTGTCTCTATTTGACGACCTTTTAAATTATTATTATGATTTATCTTTTTTATACTTATACATTCAGGCTCTTTTTCAATTGTTATACAATTTGTCATACATTTATAGATTTCCATTTTAATATTTATTAAAATGAAAATTATCTTTATTTTACTTTATTTTATCAATTTTTTTATAATTTATTTATTTTTAGGTGGTCTTCCACGCCCTCTTGTCTTTATTACAGGTTCAGATATTATCGTAGTTGTTTTTGTTGTAACCTTCGGTTTTGTTCCCTTTACAAATACTATATTTTTCTCCTGTTTCTTATTTTGCTCTTCCATTAATTCTAATATTGTTGTTCCATTATGTTCTTCTTCATTATTAAAAGTTATATTATCATCTTGCTCATCGGTTGAAACATCGTTTGAGTCATCTTGTTGTTCGCTTGGTTGATCTTCAACTTGTTCACTTACTTGATCTTCGATTTGTTCACTAGGTTCTTCTTCAACTTGTTCACTTACTTGATCTTCGATTTGTTCGCTAGTTTGTTCTTCGACTTGTTCACTTACTTGATCTTCGATTTGTTCGCTAGTTTGTTCTTCGACTTGTTCACTTACTTGATCTTCGATTTGTTCGCTTACTTGATCTTCGACTTGTTCGCTTGGTTGATCTTCGATTTGTTCGCTTACTTGATCTTCGACTTGTTCGCTTGGTTGATCTTCGATTTGTTCGCTTACTTGATCTTCGACTTGTTCGCTTACTTGATCTTCAACTTGTTCGCTTACTTGATCTTCAACTTGTTCGCTTACTTGATCTTCAACTTGTTCACTTGGTTGTTCTTTTTCACCATCACTATCATCATCATCGTCGTCGTCATTATAGTCGCCACTAATTTCATCAATTTCTTCCATTTCATCCATTTCATCAATTTCTTCAATTTCACTGTTTTCATCAACAACCTCATTAACTTCATTAACTAAATTAACAACTTTATCAACTAAATTAACTTCATCGTTAATAATATTATCAACTAAATTAACTTCTTTATTAATAATAGCATCTATATGATTTGTATCTAGTTGATTTGTATCTAGTTGATTTGTATCTTGTTGATTTGTATCTTGTTGATTATCATTAATAATGGCGTCAATATGTTTATTATCTTGTTCTAAATTTGTATAAGGCATTGTATCTAAATCCTTAATTGTATTAATTTTAATTTCATTAAAAGGATTATTATCGTATAAACTTTTAATATTAGTTTTATTTTGATTTTTAGTTTCGTGTTTAATATTATCACTTAATAGACCGTTAATAAAACCAGAAGAAAAAATTAAAATAATTTGAAATTGTTTAATAATAAATGGTTCAATAAATTTATTCCACAATGTATTAATATATGGAATTTTATTAATATATGTAGTTAATAAAGTTCCATATTTATAGGCATTCTCATAAATTTGTGTTTTATCGAAATATTTTAAACTATGCCATGTGAAAAAAGAAGTTAATATATATATAAAATATATAGGAATCATTTTTTTGTATTTATAAATTAAATAATAATATGTTTTTTTAAATAAGTTTTTTATATTAATTTAAATTATAAGTGAAAAAATGAAAATTATATTAGTATGTGGTCCTGAACAAACTGGTTCAACATTATTATTTAATTTATTAAATTTTATTTTAAAAAAAGATTATATTACTGATAGTTGTTGGTTCGAAGATTATTTAAATGAATCATATAATAAAGATTGTGATTATTTAATTTTAAAAATTCACGAATATGATGAACATATAGAAAAAATATCTGATTATAAATTTTTAACATTACGTGATTTTAGAGATTCTTTAATATCAAAATTAAGACGATTGGGAATTAAAACACCAGTTTATAAAAAGAATAAAAAATATAATTTAAAATTTATTGGAAATTATATTGAACATAATATAGATTTATTTAATATTTGGTTTCCTTCATGTAATTATGTATTTAAATATGAAGATTATTTTGATAAAAAACGTAAAATAATTAAAATAATTGGCAAAATATTAAATATTGATCTAACAAACGATGATTTAACAATAATAATACAAAATTCAAGAGAATTATATAATTCTAAAACAATATCAGAGAATGATGATAGAGAAAATGAATTATATAAAAAAACTTTATTATCTCAAAATCATAATACATCAAATGGAAAAACAAAAAAATATTTAGAATTTTTTACTCCAGAAATGTGTGATAAAATAATTAATCTAAATGATAAAATTAAAACATTTTATAATAAATATTATATATAAGTTATGAATTTTTCTATAAAATCTTTAAATTACAATTTTGATGATTTTGTAATTATTTATTTTGACGGTCTTAATCATAAAATAGTATTATTAGATTATATTATAAAGAATACTATTATTAATGATGTATTTTATAAAGATAAAAAACCATTTGATGTAACTTTAACGTATTGTAAATATAATAAATTATTTGTAATATACAAAAATAAATTATCATATCGTTATAAAAAAAATCAATTGTATTTATTTAATAAAGAACATGATGAATTTAAACAAATTGATAATAATCATTATAAATTTGAATGTACTATAATGTATTTTGAACAAGCATTAAAAACTTATAATGATCCATTATATTTAACAATAAAAAATAAAAGTTCAAAATCAAAATCAAATTATAAAATATCTTATTTAATCGAATATTTAACAACCCAAACAAATAATATTAATGATAAAAAATATATTTTAATTAGAAGTGATAAATTTAATAATTATGAAAAATATTTTGATACGAATGAAGATAAAATTCGTGAAAAAAATGGTATTATTTTATTTATAATTGATAATAATACAATTATAAATAATATTAAAAATTTACAAATTATTAATATTTAATTATTTTAAAATTGTTTTTTAATATTTGCTAAAAGATTTTGTATAGAATCTTTTAATAAATTTATTTGAGTTTTTAATTCATCTTCTTCTTTTGACGAATTTAAAGTTATATCATAGTTTTCTAAATCAATACCAAATTCATTTAATCTAATATTTTCACTACTTAATTTTTTATCTTTAAAAAACTTATTTAATATTTCAAAAACGTCGTCATAATTATCAAATAATTTTAATAATATACCATTTAAATTTTCATTAATACCTGTTATTAGACGTTTGATATTTATTATTTTAGGATATTCACTATTAACTTTTACTAAAGGTTTTTGTTTAGGTTGTGATAGAGGTTGTATTTGTAGTTTAGGTTTTTGTGATTTCGATTGTGATTGTTTAAAAATATGCACATATGATTTATGTATTGATGTTGTGTGTATATATTTATGATTGTTAATTGTATCCGGTGTAATTTTTTTAGTTTGTGGAATATTTAATATACTTGAAACATATTGAAATAAATTATTATTTTGTGTAGTTTTATAAGGATTAATATATTGTAATCCAATTATTTGATCTTGTGAATCGCTATTTAACGAATCAGTAGAACTTAATGTAAATGAAGAATCATTAATAAAATCCATACTGTTTTTATATTAATTATAAAACATAAAAATTATTCAAAAAACTTAATAATTTTATAGCCTCCTTTTTGTATTTCTTCGAGTGATTTAAAATCTCCATTTATTTTTTCATATCTATAAATAATGTCAAATATTTCAACAAAAAATTTAAGTAAAGATTGACCCTGTAACTGAGTTAAATTTTCATCTTGTTTATTAATTTTTTTACTAATAATATCGATAGTTCTTTCATTTTTTGATTCTGCAAGAAGTTTAACAATAATGGGAATTAGATTATAAAGGTATTGATAACCATCTTCACCATTTTCAAAAAGTCCATATACTTTTTTATGACCAGTTTTATTAATTATTTTATCTAAAATATCATAAATATTTGCTATTTTTTTATTATCTTTAACATATTTATTTATTTTGATCATATTAAAGGATTCGTTTTGTAATTTTAATTCTTCATTTTCTTTAATTAAACTATCAATTAAAATTTTAATTTGACCGATTTCTTCTTCATAATTTTCTAATAGACTTTGGCTTATTTTAGCATTATCTTTTAATAAAGAATTTTCTTTACTAATCTGTGTTTTTTCGTCTTTTAAATTTTTTATTTCTAATTCTAATTCTTCACCTCTTCGTTCTAAATTTTCTTCTGTAATTCTACAGTTTCTTTCCAATTCTGCATATTGTCGTTCAACTAATTGTTTTTCACGTTCTAACTTTTCTTTATCTTTAATATTTTTTTCTTTTAAATCATCTATTTGTTTTAATAATTCAGCTTCTTGTCTATTTGTTCTATTTGTAACATCAATTATTTGTTGTTCTAATAGTTGTATTTTTTCTCTTAATTCTGTTTTATCAAGTTCTAAACGTGAAACATATTCAGTATTTTCTGCTTGAGACTCTTTTAAACGATTTAATTCTCTTTCGATTGTTTGTTTTTCACTTTCTAAACGTGTTTTATTTATAAGACTTCGTTTTTGTATTTGTTTAATTTCATTTTCTAATCTAATAATATTATCTGTTTTTTCTTTCTCTAATCTTTGTATTTGTTGTTCGTATGATTGTAATCTTCGTTCTAATTCTGTTTTATCTCTTTGATTATTACTTTTTAATTCTTTTAATTCTTCATTTACTTTTTTATTTTTATTATTTAATTGTTCTATAATAGCTGTTTTTTCCTCATTTAATCTTTGTATTTGTTCTAAAATTGTTTGTTTTTCTTCTTCAAATCTTTCTTGTGAATTTTTAATTTGTTCTTGCGAACGTTCTAATAGTTCTTGTGAATTTTTAAATCTTTCTTCGGTGCTTTTAATTTGTTCTCGAGAACGTTCTAATAGTTCTTCAGTACCTTTTATTTGTTCTTGAGAACTTTTAAATTGTTCTTCTGTTCTATATAATCTTGAATTTATATTTTGTTTTTCTTCTTCTGAGGTTTCTAATTGTTCTTGAGTTTGTTTTAGTTGTTCTTGAGATCTTTCAAATTGTTCTTGAGATATTTCAAATTCTTTTTGAGATCTTTCAAATTGTTCTTGAGATTGTTTTAATTGTTCTTTAATTCTTTGTAATTCATTATCAATTTGGTTTTTTTCTAAATTTAACTTTTGTAAATTTTGACGATATTGTTCATTAATTTTTTTTTGTTCTGCTTCCAAAGTATCTTTTTGTGATATTACTGCTGCTAAATTTCTTTGAATAGATTCATTATCTTCAGATGAAAGATTTTGTTGTAATTTTAATTGTTCTAATTCTGTTTTTTTAGCTTGTAATTCATTTTGTAATAATAAAAACTGTTCTTGTTTTTTTTGATATTCATTTTCTAAACGAGAAGTTTTTAATTCACATTTTTGTTTGTCTTTTGTATATTGTTTTTCTAATGTAATATATTTTTGACGCATTTCTTTTTTTTCTTGTTCAAATTGTTGTGTAATATCATTAATTTGTTCATTTAATTTAGCATTTTTTTCTTGTTCTAGTATAATAATATCATTTATTTCACTAATACTTTTTTCATGGCGACTAATTGTTTTAATTTGATTATTAATTCTATCTGTTAAATTTTTAATTTGATTATCTGATTTTTTAATTTGATCATTTAAATTTTTAATTTTATCATTTAAATTTATAATATTCTCTTCATACATATTTTTAATTCTTAAATTATCTGCATTTTCTTGACCAATATCTTGAAATTGTTTTTGTACTATTTGATTTTGTTCGCGTAAATTCTTAACTTGTGTATTATAATCATCAACTAATCGTTGTTTTTCACTAATTGTTAATTGTAAACGTCCTAATTGTTCATTTAAACTTTGTATTGTTATATCTTTTGTATCAATTTCTTTTTCTAATTGTATAATTCTATTTTGTAATTTAGATAATCGATCTTCTGTTTTTATTCTTGATTCTTCAAAAATTCTTTGTAATTGTGTAATTTCTGTTTGTTTTTGTGTAATTTTTTCTTTTAAATCATCTTTTATTTTCCCTTCAGATAATTTACTTTGAGCTTGTTTTTCATTATGATCTCTTATTGTTTTGCGAAACTCTTCGAGTAATTGTTTATATTTATTTTTTGATAGTTGTAATTTATTATTTGTCTCTATTCCATATTGAACACTTTGATTATAATCGTTTTTTAATTTTTTATTAAGTTCGACTAATTCATTAATTTGTGTTTTAATTTGTTCTTTAGTTTGTCGCATTGATAAAATAAGCTGTTCTCCACTTGTATTAACTTGTTTTAAAGTTTCGTCAATAATTTCATCTATAGATTCTCCTCCAATTTGTTTAGAATATAAATTAATTTTTGATTTATAATAATTACGTTTAGAAATATCGCTTGTATTATTTAATTTATGCTTATATTTTTGTAATTTATAATTAGTCATTATATTATAATAAAATAAAATTTTATTTTTATTATAATATTATTTTTTAATTCAAACTGTTTTATTATTAATATTTTTTGTATATTTATTTATTCGATCTGTTATAAATTTTATTTCACTTTCATTTGGTAAACTTAATCGAGCATATTCTACGAAATTTAAAAACATTGAATATAATTGAATTTCTTCTTTTTCATATTTATTATCACCATAAACAAATGTATCCATTAAAGTATATATTTTTTCATTATATTCATATGGTTCATTTATATATGTATCTAAATCTTCTAATGTTTTTTTAAAATCATCAAAATTTATTTTATTATTAATTATATTCTCTTGTAATATTGAATGTATTTTTGATATATTACTTGTAATTAATAAGTTATTATATGATGGATATTTTATATCTTGATTTGGTACCATACCCATACGATCACCTGCTGCTGCTCCTGATCCTACAGGGACACCTGATGAAGATAAAACTGTTTTAGTTATTCGCGGTTGTCCTCTTTTTTTTGCTAATTCAACTCTTCTATCACGAGAACTAAAAGCTTCTTCGTGTTTAGGTAACATATAACTCGATCTTTTATCTTGTGACGAGTCCATTTTATATTATATATTAATAAAATTATTTATTTTAATTTTTTTTGAATTAAAACAATTAAATATTCATAAATACTATCATAAACTTGTGATGATGTTAATTCTGTCGCATTTACAAATTTATCAATTTTACTTTTCTTTTGCATTTCTAATACAAAAGGAAACTCTAATTTATTAAATTTTGTTTTTTCAAAATCTAAATTATTATATTCATATTTATACGTTTCTTTATTTCGTTTAATAAATTCTTGACGTTTTTCTAAACATTCTTTTTTATCACGACCAACAAAAATATGCGAATCTATATTAAAATCAATCTTATCATCTGGAAAACATAAACCAACTAAAACAATACCTTTATTTTTGTTTTTATTTACATATTCATTAAATTTATCCCAGTTAAAAGCTTCTTGTTTATACCAATTTATTATTGTTTTATCTTTTATTTGTACAGTTTCTTCATGATCTAAATCATAAAAATCATATAAATCAATTAATTTTAAATTAAAATCACGCTCTATATCTTTTGATAAATTTATACGTCCACATCCAGAAATACCAGATATAGCTATTATTAGTTGTTTGTTAAATTTTATATATGCTTCAACAATATTCATAATAATTATATATATTATATTTATATTATATTTATATTATATATATAAAATGTCATTAAACTTTATTATATTAAAAACTATCACAATAATTCATATTTTGTATATATTATTTGTTGTTCTTACACCTTTTTTAAATATGAATTATTTTTTAGTATTACATAGTTTTATGATTCCATTTATGTTAGTTCATTGGATTACTAATGATAATACTTGTTTTTTAACACTCGTCGAAAGAGGTTATCAACAAAAAGTTTATAATAAAGTTGATGATCTGGCTTGTTTTACTTGCAATTTAATTGAACCTGTTTATGATTTTAAAAATAATTACGATTCGGTTTCTGATATTATTTATATGATAACATTTTCTTTATGGTTTTATACCATATATCAATTATATACTAAATATAAAAATAACGAAATTAAAAATTATCAAGATTTAATCACTTTTTAAATTTTTATTTTATTTAAAATAAAAATTTAAATTTTTAAAATGCTTTTGTTAATTTTAAGTTTTTTGATTTAATACACATTTCATCAAAACTTATTTTATAATTACTTTTATTTGCTCTTATTATAACTCCTTTCTTTTCTTTGGGTTCTATTCTTATTATTCGACCAGTTAAATATTT
>Ga0307983_1001225_pt1 | contig 11372 bp, 10 predicted proteins | sample OrgLakmetagen991_FD_201845 | JGI IMG/M metagenome (GOLD analysis project Ga0307983, IMG submission 201845) | Saline water microbial communities from Organic Lake, Antarctica - #991 | ecosystem: Environmental > Aquatic > Non-marine Saline and Alkaline > Saline | place: Antarctica: Organic Lake... | reverse complement strand
TTCTTTGCGGGTGGCAGGGGAAGGGGTCCAGAGAACGAAGCAGCATATGCTTTGTTGTTCTCCAGAAGCTCATCGGTGAATGACATGGTTTCCTTAGGTTGTTGTTTCAGAGCATCGGCGGTTGCCGGTGCTTGAATGATTGATTGGTAACGATAAGGTCAACACGGTTATTGGGAAATCATTTCTTTGTTACGAAGCGTTACGTTTTTAGCCGCTGCTCAGAAGACGAGCTACTGGCAAGAGCGAAGCGCCGCATTAGGTCTCCCAATGAAGCACAGGCTGAACCAACAATTGTTCACGGCGAGGTGTCGCTAGATCTACTAACCCGCAGGGTCACAGTCGCAGGCATTGAGCATGGCCTCACTGCAAGAGAGTTCACGATGTCTGAGTTTTTTCTTCGTCACCCGGGGCAAGTGATTTCTAGAGAGCAGTTACTATCAAGGGTCTGGGGCTTAGGCCATGATCCGACCCACACAGTCCGCGGCATGGACTATCGGTTGAGTCAGTAATTTTCGGCTCTCATGCCAGTGCAGCAACTCCCGCGGGCAGAAATGACCAGGGTAGGACTCGACGGGTGATTGATCCAGGTTTCTTCTTACTGGTTGTCAAGCGAAACATGCTTTTTTGTCAGCAATCTCAGCGCAACATAATTCAACGAAGCAGACGACACTGTGCCGGCGAAAAAGGCAATATTCAAGTTCGAACTAAGCCCAAAAACAATGCTGAAAATCAGAACGTTTACTACTCCGGTGGACAGATAGAGCAGGGTTGTGACAAAAACTTGGAAAGGAGTGTTTACCCTGCGGAATACAATCGGAGATACAAATTTTAGAGTGAAAGAAAGGGCCAAAACGTATCCGGTTATTTTGGCCCAGGTGGGATGCATTCCCAAGCCCACGGAGACATTTAGAGTTACTAGGTCAATAACCACAGCCACTAGCCCAAAAATTATGAAGCGAATGAGAGGGTAGAGCTCATTTCTGATTTTGGATCGCAGCCGGTCGCAAGGCCTCCCCTGTCGTCTTTTGGGGCTGCCAAGACCTTCTGTCTTCTCAGCCTGTGGCTTTGGGGCTTTATGCACCACTGACTCGGTGTTTCTCGGCCTCCCAACCAGCTAGGTACTGAGCTTCGCTCTGCTCGAGCGTTGTTAGCAATCGTCTTGGAAGCACCTGGGTAACATCGAAAAACCAAGCAAGCTGCTCAGATCGGACTGTGGGCTGCCCGCCGAGTGTCACGGGTGCGTCAAAAATTTCGTTCGAAGTGCTAGCAGAGGACAGTATTGACAGTGTCGTCAAGTCCGGCTCAAGTCCCAGAAAGACACAGTGATCGGGTGAGATTCTCCAATTATTCAAGGCATGCCAAACGGCGTGGTCACCCCGAGAATGTTTCTCTGCTGAGGTTAATTTCTCGCTGGCAATTGATGAGCCCCGCCGCGTAGTCAGGAAGCCCTCTGCCCAAGATTCAAAGCCCATAACCTTGTCCTCAAGGTCGGAAACCGAGTTTGAGCTGAAGAGGGTGCCGTGGTTTCCAAGCAGGAATGCGCTCGATTTCCCAAGCGCAAGAGCTTTCTCGATGCCTCTGGACAGTTCTTTGCCAGGGCGAAGATAGCTTAAATTGGTGACTGCGAGTTTCTCTAATTCGACTGCGATTTCCGAATCACTCGAGGCAAGCATCGAGATGGCAACACCCAGAGTGGAATGAAGGTGCAAGACAAAAGTGTCCTCCATCAAGGCATGCAAAAAGACTTCTATCGATGGTCTCGTCGACTGGCCAGGAATATTGTCGACGGGCTCACGTTCTTCTAGGGAGACCTCGTGAAAATATGTGGGGTCAGTCACTGATCCCATCCTCTTCCCCGATGCTTTTACTAGCATCCGTGAGGACGTCTTAACAGAAGCATTTCCTCCAAACCCTTGAACTAGATTGAAATTTTCACTAATCCTTTGAAGCAGCAGTTTGAAGTCTTCCAGATCTTGATAATTTTCACGAGTCATAAGCTCCGCAATTCGCGGGTGATTGATTTGAAAAATTTCCCCCTTGACCTTACTGCGGGCACCTCCAGGAATCTAGCCCCGAGGGATTCAGCAAGTAGGCCGTCTTTTTCCCTGTCGTCACCAACAACCCAAGCCTGGTCCAGGTCCGCTTCGAATCGGGCAACTAGTTGGTCAGCAAAACCTCCGGAGGGTTTATCCGCGCCAACCTCCTCACTCGAGAGAATTCCAGACAAATAGGGCAAAATCTCTAGGGTCATCAGTTTACGAATTTGAACTTGAAGAGTCATGTCCGTCACTATGAAGACGGGAACGCCTAGTTCCCTGGCCACCTCCAGAAACTCCACGGAGCCTTCAGACGGACTCATATTGCGAATAAATGCCCCCCAGTATGAGGTTTCGAGCTCCAAGGCCATATCCGCTCTTGAGCCGAGACCCATTGCATCCAAGGTTCTCTTAAAATAAAGTAATCGGCTGTGCGAGCTCGCCGTTTTACCCAGAAAGCTTTTCACTTCTGTTCTTGATTTTAGGAACTGGTTATTTAGGGCAATGGATTCAATTCCTAGGCGCATGGATAGCTGTTCCATGGATACGCTCATGCCAGCCGAATGAGCCGTTGAATAGTCGTATAGGCAATCGTCCAAGTCGAGCAGAATTGAGGTCAGGGGCTTCTTCACTTAATTAGCCTTTCTCGTCTTAGCGCATTAGCCAAATAAACAAGGGAAACAAACTGCACAATCCCCGGCGGACCTTCGGACCATTTTTGGCGGAGGTTGATGACCTCATACACTTCGGGCTCAAGCCTCTGAAGTGCCAGGCTGAGCATCTCCGAGGTTGTTGCGCCCAGTACTCGAATCGATCGTTTTCCGGCCGACTGCGACTGCAGCTCAGCCTCGAGGCCACAGGTGTGGTTTAATTCTGAGAGGAGTTTCGAGTCAAACACTTTAGGGTAGGAAGTGAAATCAATAACCACTTCCTTACCGCCCCCAGCTCCCATTTGGGTGAAGGATGAATGCACTGCTAAGTCCGCCTCCAGTCTTTGAGGCTCAATGTACTTTTCATAGTCGGGCTTCCTGGATTCCACTGAGTTTATGACTGCATCTAGGGAGTGGCCCCGGTCCTCAACATCCCTGCGGACTTTAAGCTCCAGCCTAAGTTCGTCTGACATCGATAGGAAGACCCTCAGACTCGCTAGAGAACTTACGTCCTTCGACCATAAGGCGTGTAAGCCGGAGGAGATTACAAACTCACGCACAATGGCTGTTTTAGAGGACAGTCGCCTACCTAGTTGGTGGTCGTATTTTCCGACGTTAACCGACTTTCCTGAGGCCAGGTCAAGTATGGAGTTGAAGTACTTGCTGAGGTCATTGGCCGCTGGATTTAGATGAGTAAGAAATCTCCACGAACCGTTTCCGCGATCCCACATGTGATAGTCATCGCCGCTGAGGTGAACAGTGGAGTTCTCCCCAAGAGCTCGGCTCATGCCGTCGGCGAGAGTGTCCTTGCCGGTACCCGAGTCGCCTGCTATTAGAACTAGGGCAGGTTGTTTTCTTAGCTTGATGAAGTCGCTACGAACTACGTACTCCCTCCAGAGGAGACCCAGGAAGACGAAGGAAAGTAAAAAACTCGACGAAAGACCGAGTGAAGCTATAGCACTCATTAGGGGCCCGCTGGATTCGATCAAGCCGAGTTCTGGAAAAGCAGTCACCGCCTGCAGCCAGATGGCTAGATAACCAAGAGCCAGGAATCTCACCGGCAGCTTTGCAACCAGAAGAAGGATCAAAGGCAAGCTCCAAAGGGACCAACCCAGCGGCGCACCTGGGAGGGCTCCAAGAATAAACAGGGGAGTGGCAACGCTGAGAGTTAACAGGTCATGGTTCATGCGCTTCAATTGCCAAATTGCAATCAGTGACAGCCCGACAAGGATCGGGGCCAAAAGAAGAGTGCCCCCCGGAGCTTCTAACCCCCAAGTTAGTGGCCCTATCGCATCCTGTGACGAGTAAATGGAATCCCTGAGTCCTTCAGAATAAATAATTGGAAAGACCGAAAAACCGGCCGCGATGGCCGCGGAAACTCCAAGCTTCAGAGCATTTACCCGACTTGGGGCGTCTCTTAGGACAAATATAAACGCAGCAATCAATGATGCGACGAGAATCAACTTTATTCCCAATGCCAGCCCGAACATTAGACCCGCAACGATGTAGTTATTTCGGATAATCGCCAAAACGGCCAACATCATGAACAACATCGGGATAGAGTCATTTGCGCCAGAGATGCCAAGCAGCAGCGTGGGTGCTGGTGCCAGAGCATACAAAAAGGCAGCAGACTTAATTCGACCAAAGTTCTTGGATTCATCTGACCCTAGAAGGGCGAAAAGGATTCCTAGGTCTGACATTAGAAACAACAAAGCAATTCCGAAATACCCAACGCCAAATAAATTTCCCAGAGAGTATCCCAGCGCCATCAAAATTAACATGGGCCACCCGTAGGGAAAAGCTTCCGGGGGCATACCCGACTGAACCCAGGCCGACCAAGGATCCAGAGACGGCGAATCTACGAACGACTTCGCAAACGGCTCATATAAATCATTCAATAAGCTGGGAACGCTATAAAAAGCAAGTAGCATCGCAGCGAATCTGGTGATTGCCCAGGCACTGAGTGGTTTCCAGAAACTCTTGAGCTTGGAATCGAAAATCACTTCTGGCCCCACATCATGGGATCCTTAGTGCAGACCGCCTCGGGGAGTTCCCCCCTAGAAAGCAGGTCTCTGGAGAGGGCTCTGGCCTCTTTAACCCTTTCGGTGCCATGAAGTTCCGGTGAGACAAGACAGACTTTTAGCCCTTGAGCCTGGAGTTTCGCTATCTGCAAGTCCTCGACGGGTCTTGGGAAAAAAGAGTCCACCCACACCCAGTCGCAGAGTCGGACAGTTTTGGCATCCAGCTGTTCGTAGTCAGATGTTCTGCACGCACCATTTCTTGCTCCAGCCAAACCTCTCTTGACTAGAAAGGGAGTGGACTGATCAAGAAAAAAGAAGTTAGAGACCCCTGCATCTTCGAGCAAAGATAGGCAGGAATTTTCTAAGCCCTCTTCCTTAACGTTCACAACTATTAATTCATGCCTATAGCTTTTCAACCAGTTATGAAAGCTCTCGCCCGCGTCGTAGGGGTCATGCGACAAGTAGAGCCCCTCTTGGTTTGAGCGCACATCAATCTCGACTCCGTTGGAAGTTGGGACCGCGACCAGTTCGGCGGAGCTGTTCTTTCTGTGCTCAATTATCAACATTGGCTCTAGTGCTCTTCCTGAGTTTAAAACTGAACGATAGGGTCCTTCTAATAAACCGCCAACGACTTGCAAGAGATGTGTTCCAATTCGACTTTCCTGAAAATCTTTTGCCAAAGATTACCGGGAACCTGACTTCCCTGAAGCCTCGTTTTCTGGCACTAACCATTGCGAACAGGTCAAGGCTAAAATCGTCAGGACCTTCGAGTACCTCTTCCAAGAGCCCCCTACTGAATAAAGTCGGCTGAGCATTTATGTCCTTCAACTTCATGCTGAAAAGCATAGATTCCAGGATCCCCATTCCAAGGGAGAATACCTTATCTAGAATTGGCCGGTCAATCCTCTGTCCCTTAATGAAAATCTCATCTCGCTCCTGCCAGAGCTTAAGGCCATCAAGAACGTCACTTGGATCGGTCTGCAAATCCGCGTGGGTCCACCCTACAATTTCCCCCTTGGCAGTCAGAAGTCCTGCTTTAATACCGTGCCCATAACCCATGTTTTGATTAACTAAAGTCACCGATGTCCTCGGTAACTGCTTTGCGATTTGCACGATTTGGGAGCGTGTCGAATCTGTGGACCCGTTGTCAACCAGAATTACATCCAGGGTTGCTAATTTTTCGAGCACGATTTCTAGCCTCCGGCTTAGGCCATCTAGGTTTCCTTCCTCGTTATAGCAAGGAATAACTAACGAGGCCCTCGGTAATCGAATGTAAGCGTCTCTCATGTTAGAAACCATGCTCACTCGGTTCGTGCTTAGTGCTACGAAGCTCGTCCCTCAATGGCCGGAGGTTTCCTTTTGCCACGAATGGGTCTGCTTCCAGATTGTAGGGGTGTGACCCCCACTGGTCGAAGCAAGATTGCCAGTATCTAAAGGACTCGTACTCATAAGGAGTGCCGAGAGTTATGGAAATTTGCGGTTCAAAAATAGAGATAGAGATTCCCAATTGCGTCGCACCTTCGATAAAGCTATCTAGGTACAGTTCTCCATTAATGGTCTTATTGTTCGATTCAACCCAGTTGAACAAGCGCTGAAACGTGTCGCGTGACGAGAAAGTGAAGGCTCCAGTGATGACTCTGGCAGTTGGATCCGCAGGTGCTCGCTTTAGAGCGGTGACAACCTGCCCACTGTCTTCCCATATCCAGCCAAATTGGTTCGGGTTAGCTTTAGCAAAAGGGCTTGGTTGTGAAACCCAAGCCACCAGGAAGTCGTTCGATGTCGAAACAATGTCGCTGAGTGAACCGGTAGCGTCCGCAAATAAAGTGTCGTTTGGAAAAATGGAGAAGGCGTCCTCAATTTTGTGCCTTTGGCTTTCAACCAGCTGACTCGCCGTATCCGCTTGCCCCTGACTCAGCTTTGCGAGCATCAAGATGTTGTCAAATCCGGCTTCTCGAAGACGCATTTGAACCGAAGCGGCCAGCACGCTGATTGCTAAAGGCTGAGTCGAATCAACAGCTTTGACGAGCTGGGAAACTGAAGGACTCCCGCTGACAGGCAGAAGTGTTTTTGGTGTTCGATACCCTTTGTCTTGAAACCGCTTCCCCTCACCGCTGGCAAGAATCAAAGAGGCACCAACACCAGAAATCTCAAGAGACGCGGAATCGAAGTTCGCTAGCTGATGGAATAAGTTACTGAAATGCTCGTATTCCCAGAGATCTTGGGGTGTGCCCCACTGCATAAAATGCTCCAGTTCAAAGACTCCTACGTCGAGGCCGCGTTCGCGCATAAGCGCCATGCTGGAGCTGACGTAAAACTCGCTACTAACAGAGATTCCCTTGCTGACTTGTTCTTCGAACAGATCCAGCATGAGGCTCGCGGACTTAAAATAGTACGTTCCTGAAGACGCAAACTCCGCAACCTTATTGTCAGTGAATGGGGCTTTCTCTCGAATATCCTCAAGAAAAAAGTCGTTTTCTTTGATGTAGGCGTAGTTCGTGGACCCACCGCTGTGGGGATGGAAGCCACGATATGCGGGCACTGACCCAGATAGAGAGCGGACACGAATGTCATCTAGAAACTTATCAAAATCCAACCGACAGGTGAAATCCGCGTAGTTAACTATGGTTTCCGCGTTTAGGTCCAGAGCGTTTTTTGCTTTTAGAATGGCATTTACTGGGCCAAGCTTGTGTGCGGAGATTGATATGATTCGCGTGGAGTTGCTCAGCGACTCGAGTACGGCCTGCATGTTCCACTCCGAATTTCGGAGGTGATCTTCATTGCAAATAAAAATGAAATCATGATCACCTGGGAAGAGGTGTACAACGTGGGATATGACGGTCTTGCCTTCGACCTCAATCAAGGGCTTTGGAATCATGAAGCCCTCAGCTCGAAATCTTTCCCCAAAGCCGGACATCGGGATAATTATTTGCATAGCCACAAGTATTGCGCATGAGAGTGTCTCACTTCAGGTGCACCAAGAATTTGGAGAATGATTAGGGCGCAAGTGCTTCGGTTATATACTTAACCTCAGCGGCCTAAGAAATCTCCTCACGGAGTCAAGGAATTTTGAGTTCACGAGAGGTAGCCATGTCGATGAAAACAGCTGTGACCTCGAGGGGTTTGAAGATCAATGCCACCCGAATTGCCCTGTTTGCCTATTTTCTGACCTTCGGATTTTTTGGATACGGATCCGGTATTAATCTAGCTTTGCCAACAACATGGCTGCCAGCCACGATAGGGCTCTTGGCGACCCTTTCATTGGCTTTTTCAAAATCGGACCTAAACATTATCTATTTTGTGACGGCAAGGTCGCTCAGGGGAATCCAGATTCAGTATTTGGTGATTCTCACAGCACTTACTTTAATCCTGTTGCCGTCGATTCCCGGAGAGCTTGCAAATGACGAGCTCGCTTATATCAGACTGGCATCGACTCACGCCCGCGAGTTCGTAGGGCGTTTTGATTCTTTCGACTCGTCGGTGGAGTCGTCCACCGCGGTCCAAATAGTATCGGTCCTAGTTCTCGTGTTCGTAGTAGCCCCCGCAGCAGCAGTCATATCCTTAGCGCCGCTGAAGCAATCAATTATTTTTGTCTCCTTGACCTCTTTTGCCTTTCAGCTTGGGTATTCAGTATTCGGCAGCTGGGGGTGGGGATATCCGGAGATTAGCTGGTTCCCCTACTTATTCTCGTCATCTATTCTTGGCTTTTCGCCAGTGGTATTTACGATTACGTCGGTTTCTCTAGTTGCCCTCGGATTGCTCGCACTTTATAGAGGATTAGGTGGGCTTGGGATTAGCCAAACCCTCAGAACCTTAATCGTTGCAGTAGTGGCCACTCTTCCAATCCCCACTTTGTTCTATTCATCCGTTGATCACGTTATTTATTTCGCAATCTTCGGGTTGCCGGGGCTGATAATAATGGCGTCCAAGCCTGACTATCAAAAGTTGCGATTTGGGGTTTTGCTCTTATCCGTTGGAGTCCTGTTCCGCATCACTCTTGTTGTTCCCCTATTGGTCATGATTGTTTTGTTTTTAATTAGCTGCCGCGAGCAAAAAAGAAGCCTTTTGGTTGAGCTCAGATCACACCCTGGCCTCATTCTCCTGATTCCCTATGGAGTCGGGTTCCTTCTCTTTCCCGCAGTCTTCTCCGGCGGTGTTGCCTCCGCCCTGGCTCAAAGTGGTTCAAGTGAAACTGAGTCTCTCCTAACTTCTGTGGGAGGAGGGTTAGGGCAATTAGGCTTCTTCTTGACCTGCCTCGTTCTCTTAGGACTGTTTGCGAGCCTCTTTTCAGTCAAGAGGTTCACAATAAATGTTGTGTTTTTGCTTAGTTTTGCGTACATATATTTCTTCGTCTTGGCGGGTGCGGAACTCAGCGGAGACTCGAAATATTCGACAGAGTGGCTTGTGACACTTGTTACCTGGGGCCTTCTGGCAATAACGCTCCTAATCCAAAGAACTCGAGGTCACATGCAAAATCTGCTGGTGGGGGGTTTGTCAATAGCCTTCCTCACTTTGATTCTCTCGACTAACGCACTGACGATCTTGAACCAGAATTCTTTCGTGCGAATCGAGAGCGGCCTGCTGCGAGGGCAGCATCCAAGTGCTGCAATTGGGTACATGGAGGCTCAGAACTTTCTTATTGCTGGGGAGACTGAAAAATGCACCCCTGTTGGAGTTGTTTATGGGGCTTCGAACGAGCTGTTGGCGGGACGAAATATTTCCGTGTACCTAAACGCCGAAGCCACTTTTTTTGAGGCTCAAGCTGCAGAAATTGCTTCGGGGGGCAGCTGGACTTCGATGTCTGCCTCTACTCTAAACGAGACTCAAATAACTTGCATTTATGGCTCTAAAGATGCCTTCAGGGGGCTGAATGAAGGAATGTGGAGTGATTGGACAGTTGTGTTTCCTCTGGAGCCAGAGCGCGACAAACTATCAGTGAGAGTCCTGATCAAAAATCTAGAGGGCTGAAGGGTTAGTGAGGATCCAATATTTTGATTGGCGGGCATCTATGCCTCGCTCGTTTAGACCGAGACCAACCCGATTTGCACCCTGAGACCCCGAAGTGAAATCCACTGGGAGTCGTAATGTTGATGCTTGCAGCAATGAGGGCGGTGGTGATATATGTCTCTGAGCAGAAAACCAAATCATAAACTTCAGAAGCAAAGTGAACATGATGTTGCGGCCGCCACACTCGAGTGATTTGGACAGGAGTCACCTGCTCTAATCGGCGACCGAGTTTTCCGCCGAGGACGGCTCAGCTGTCTCCTCACACTTTTTTGGCCAATCTTCTTTTGCGACGGTAACCAACGCCTATGAGCGCAGTGTTGTAAAGACTCCAAAGGATCTTTCGCTGGAACTGATGGGTCCACTGGGTTGTGGTGTTCAAACTGGCGCTGGAGCAGTTCTAAACGTGCTGAAGCCAGAAGCTGGCAGCAGCATCGTTATCTTTGGAACCGGCGCAGTTGGCATGTCCGGCTTGTTGACATCGGAACCTTGCTGCTGACCGGCATCAAGATCAGCACGGTTATGCAGGGTGACTCTGTTCCACAAACTTTCATCCCCAAGTTGATCTTGCTCTATCAAGCTGGGCTGTTCCCATTCGATAAGTTGGTGAAGAAGTACGATTTTGCAGACATAAACACTGCTTTTTCCGACAGTGAAGCCGGCACTACGCTCAAGCCGGTATTGGTTTTCTAGGCCTAAACCTTTTTCACAAAACAAAAAGTAATAGTTGAAAACCATCCAGAACTGAAACTAGTGGGGCTTGATGGTCTTCATATTGACCCTGTTGCCCTGCCTTGGTGCCTTTGTGTCTTTGTGGTTTTGGTTCAATGCGGTTCTCGTTTAGATATGTCGGGATACCAATTAGTAACAGGTTGAAAAAACCCGGCCCTAGAGACTTCTAGGACCGGGTTTTTATAGCTTTCAGTTCTCTTTAGCTTTTGCTACTTAACTTCTTCCAGAAGTCCAGAGGCAACATCGAAGATGAAACCCCTGACAGCATCGGTGTGTGGGATGAAAGGTGAAGCCTTTATCCTCGAGATGCTCTGTAGGACGTCGGTTGCGAGGTCATTAAAAGACTCCGCTGCCCACTCGGGCTTCAACCCAGTTTCCTTGCGGATACCTTCTTTGAACTCATCGTCAGTAAAGGTGAGCATGCCGCAGTCAGTGTGGTGAATAAGAATTATTTCTTTGGTGCCAAGTAGTCGCTGGCTAATAGCTAAAGACCTGATCTCATCGGCTGTCACAACGCCTCCGGCATTACGAATAACGTGTGATTGACCTTCTTCAAGGCCCAGCGCGCCATAAACATTGATTCGTGCATCCATGCAGGCCAAGACCGCAATGTTCTTTGCGGGTGGCAGGGGAAGGGGTCCAGAGAACGAAGCAGCATATGCCTTGTTGTTCTCCAGAAGCTCATCGGTGAATGACATGGATTCCTTAGGTTGTTGGTCCAGAGCATCGGCGGTCGCCGATGCCTATTGCTTGATTGCATAAAGGACAACACAAGTTTCGGGAGATCATTTATTTGTTACGAAGCGTTACTTTGTTGGAAGCGACCCCGCTCAAACGAATGAGAGCTTTCTAACATAGGTCTCATCCAATTTTCACATTCTGGTGGTGGACTCTGAACTAACAAAAGGAGTTTCAAATGCCCAAGCCACTAC
>Ga0307983_1001221_pt1 | contig 11419 bp, 10 predicted proteins | sample OrgLakmetagen991_FD_201845 | JGI IMG/M metagenome (GOLD analysis project Ga0307983, IMG submission 201845) | Saline water microbial communities from Organic Lake, Antarctica - #991 | ecosystem: Environmental > Aquatic > Non-marine Saline and Alkaline > Saline | place: Antarctica: Organic Lake... | reverse complement strand
CGAGTTGGCGTTGCCGGCTCGTACCTTCCGTGACCAAACAAAGTGGTGTTGGCTCGTGCCAACACCAGGCGTACTAACTGGCGAGATACACCACGCAATCATCATTGATGGTATTAGGGTTGGTGACTAAGTCTGTCTCATTGCTCGTACGACTAAGTACGTTATCGCTTGGGCATGGGTAGAGCGAGAGAACAGTACTAACTGGGCTTTGTTGCTGCGTAGCCTGCCGTCTCCTGCATACGTCGTCTGTGACGGACAGAAAGGCATGCTCAAGGCTCTAGCCATCTGTTGGCCAGCGACAGTAGTGCAACGCTGTAGGTTCCACGTATGGCTCAATACCAAGTCTAAGCTGACACTTCGTCCAACTTCACTAGCCGGCCAAGAATTGCTCAGCTTGAGCCGCAGACTGCTCCACGTTCGCACTAGGAGACAAGCTAGGCGCTGGAAGCGCCTGCTTAAACACTGGCACCGTAAACATGCAGAATACGTCACAGAACGAACCGTGAAGGAGAACCCCGAGCCAAGTGAAAGAAGCTGGCGCTACACTCATGCAAGACTCAGAAGTGCTTACTACCAGCTCAACAAACAAGCAGAAGACTTGCTGCGTTCTAGCTACAACCCAAACCCTAAACTACCGCACACTACCAATCATCTTGAGGGTGGTATTAATAGCCCGATTAGAACCAAGCTCAAGCTACACAGAGGCATGAAAAACGAGCACCAAATGGTGCTCGTTAATTGGTATCTTTATAGTCGGACTGAGATGCCAAAACCTCCACGATATTGCCTATAACCCTTCAAAGCTAAGTTATCTAGTGATTTGCCTTTGCAAGCCGAAAAAATGGATAAATGGGCCAAAGAATTCGGCATACCTGATGTAGAGGCATTGGCAAAAAAGTACGGACATCCTATTAAATAGAATTATTTTAATTGCTATACTACATAGTATGAATAAGAAATCTCTATTTTTGATAGCCATATTGAGTTTATTACTAGGTCTTGTTGTTTTTGTTGGAGCAACTAGACTTGTTCGCGCACCATTAGACACAAACACTGATGAATTAGTTGGCGACGATGTCACTTTGACTCGGCAGACAGTCGTTGGTGAGCTTAACAAGCCCTGGGGAATTGCTACGTTAGGTGATGGAACAATATTGTTTAACGAACGTGCTGGCAGCTTGCAAGCATTCAGAGATGGACTCACGACAGAAATTGTGACTCCTGGTGATCTTGACGCTAGAGGAGAGGGTGGGTTGCTCGGGCTAACTGTCGATCCGTTATTTGAAGAAAATAAGTATATTTATATGTGCTACAACACGACAGATGATGTGCGGGTCGTGCGATGGCAACTAGACCTAGAATCGCTTGAGGTATCTAATGAAACAGTAGTCATTGATGGTATGCCAACTGCAGCAAGCGGACGACATTCAGGGTGTCGAGTAGATTTTGGGCCTGATAATTTTCTATGGGTAGCGACTGGAGACGCTGCGATTGGCACAACACCACAAGACCCAGCAAGTCTTGGCGGCAAGATATTACGTGTCAACAGAGATGGCTCACCTGCGCTTGGTAATCTTAACCCACCATTTGATGCTCGTGTCTATAGTTATGGTCATAGAAATACTCAAGGAATCGCTTTTGCAAAAGATGCCAGCTATATTGGAGTGTCTGCTGAGCATGGTCCAGATGTCGATGACGAGTTGAACACTTTGCAACCAGGCAACTTTGGCTGGAACCCTGTTCCTGGCTACAACGAATCAGTTCCAATGACTGATTTGGCTGCTTATCCTGATGCAGTAGAAGCGGTGTGGTCTTCTGGAAATCGCACTGTTGCATTATCTGGAGCGACGTTTATATATGGAGAAGAATGGGGTGAATTAAATGGCCGCTTGTTAGCTGCAACACTCAAAGACAAAAAAATTATTAGTTTTGCAGTTGACGACAAAGGCAATTTAAGCGATGAGCGAATATTGTTTGAAGGAGAATTCGGACGAATACGCTCAATTGTACAAGCGAACGACGGTAATCTATATCTTGCTACTGACAATGGAAATAGTCGTGACGTCATAACTAGAATTTCACCCTAATCATCAATCTGTTAATATAGATACTTATGACAGCACAAGAAATTAGACGAGCGTATTTAAAGTTTTTTGAAGATAAAGGCCACGTGGTTATTCCACGCGCTTCACTAGTGCCGAAAGAAGACCCAAGAGTTCTTTTTACAGGATCTGGCATGCAACCAATGGTTCCTTACCTTTTAGGTGAAGAGCATCCGCAAGGTGTTCGACTTGTTGACAGCCAGCTATGCTTTCGAGCACAAGATATTGAGGATGTTGGTGATGATAGTCATACGACGACATTTGAAATGCTAGGAAACTGGTCGCTGGGTGATTATTTCAAGGCAGAACAAGTGCCATGGATCGCAGAATTCATATTTGATATAGTTGGTCTTGATCCGCAGAAGGTTTACGTGACGTGCTATATAGGCAACGAAAAGTACAATATACCACGTGATGAAGAAGCTATTGATTTGTGGAAGAACGAGTTCAAAAAACGCGGCATTGATGCCAAAGTCGTCGAAATAGGCAGCGCAGACAACGGTGACAAGGTTGGTATGCAGGGTGGTAGGATTTTCTTATATGATGGTAAAGAGAATTGGTGGAGTCGTAGTGGTGATGAAGAAAATACTATGGTTGGAGACCCTTGCGGTCCTGATTCTGAAATGTTTTACGATTTTGGCGACGAGCATCATGACGAATCTATTTGGGGTAAGCCGCACCCGGCTAATGAGAGCCCACGGTTTATAGAAATAGGTAACAATGTTTTCATGGGCTATAGAAAGACTGAAAATGGCTTTGAACTACTAGAAAAGCCTAATATTGATCATGGGTCAGGATTAGAGCGCCTTGCGAATGCTTCTATCGGGAGCCAAGATATGTTCAAAATAGACGTGCTATGGCCAATTATCCAAAAAATAGAAAAATTATCTAAGAAAAATTACGATGACAACAAAGTCGAAATGCAAGTAATCGCAGATCACCTTAAGGGTGCGATGTTCTTGGCGGTTGACGGCGTGAAGCCAAGCAATAAAGAGCAGGGTTATGTCATGCGCCGAATGATGCGCCGTGCTATATTAAAAGCTTTCAATCTAGGTATTGAGCAGAATTTTGTGCAAGAAGTAGCGCCAGTTATAGCGGAACTCTACAGAGATGACTTTCCAGAACTACTCGAAAACGAACAAGATGTGATCAATGTATTGATTAAAGAAGAGAAAGCTTTTAAACAGACATTGCGTAAAGCGATAAAAGTTTTTGAAAAAGACATTTTAGCTATGCAGGAGGGTGGCGAAATCAAACCAACCATTACAGGGAGCTTTATATTCTCAATGTATGACACGTATGGATTTCCTGTTGAGCTGACTTTGGAGGAAGCAACAAAAAGAGATATTAGGCTTTCTGTAAATTGGCAAGCGGAGTTTGACGCTAAAATGAAAGAACAGCGTGAGCGTTCACAGACAGCAACAAAAGGAGCTTTCAAAGGTGGTTTAGGTGGTCAACAATTGATTCATAAAAAATATCACACAGCCACACACTTGATGTATCAAGCTTTGCGTGACGTATTGGGAGATCACGTTGTGCAGCACGGCTCTAATATTACTGAAGAGCGACTACGATTTGATTTTTCTCATCCAGAAAAAATGACTTCAGAGCAAATTACAGGAGTAGAAACTATAGTCAATGATCAGATAGCAAGAGATTTGCAAGTTGGCTGGGAAGAATATCCAACACAAGTAGCCATCGAAGAGAAGGGTGCGCTTGGACAGTTTGGAGATCGTTATGGCGACACGGTCAAGATATACTCTATGAAAGATCCAGATCAGCCAGACGAACAGCGACCGTTTAGTTTTGAAATATGTGGTGGTCCGCACGTGGACAATACCTTGCAACTTTTTGAAGACAATAAAAAATTCAAAATAACAAAAGAGCAATCCAGTTCGTCCGGAATTAGGCGCATAAAAGCAGTCCTTGTCTAGCGAATAGTGCTGCACTAATAGTTGATGCACAAGATGTAGTGTTTTAGTAAAATTTAAAGCATAAGTGTGATATATATCACGGTAATATTTTCCTTCAAGCGTATTGTTTTCAGTAAGGAATCATTAAAATAAAAAATTTAAAAATGACAACCTCAACTGAAATCATTCAAAGCACAACAACGCAAGTAGTAACATTTGGTAGGTGTGAGTCGAGCGAATTTCTTGACTTGGTACGTGGTCTTGATCAGTTGTTTGCAGAAGACACTGTCGGTGGTAGGTTTGATGTACAAATTGATTCAGAAGAGCTTCATGTGCAAGTGAATGCCCCTGACGAAGGAATAACTGCAGTTGGTGAAATCATGTTACATGGATGGGCGGCGAGAGAAGCCGACGAGGTCACTCGAACTGAGGAAGAATTATTCAAAGAAATAGTCGATCGTTTTGGTGAAGAAGAAGATTCTAAAAAAGTCATTCAGCTTGGCGAAGTAGTAACGCAGGCAGCTGAAACTCAACTGTTCCCTGACCAAATAGACGATTTACGAGTTGGTCGCAGTATGAGAACTGCAAGAGTACTAGAAGCTTACGGAGATAGAGAATACAGACGCTGGAAACCCTGAAGATTTGAGTTTAAGTGGTCTGTAAAAAATAAAACACTATAATCAAAGGAAAAAATGAACACAACATACAAACTGCCAATTACAGAGAGAACAGTCCTTCATCAGCCACGCTATCACCGTGATAGTGTCATCCAAGAGTCGCTAGATAACGGAATTATTCCTGATGTGGTTAGGAATCCTTTCGGTTTAACGGTTATAAGTCACGGTGGTGATGTCGCGAGTAGCCTTGATCAGCGTTTGCCCAGAATTCCACATGAGACAAAAACTCTTATTGGGGGATCTGTTATGTTCTTGACGAATCCAAGCGTAGAACCAATTCCAGACAACTAACTAATCATTATCTCAGCTATGTAATCATGGTACAATATACTGCATATGCTTGAGAAGTTAACGACGCTAAGAACCTCTGTTAAAGAGAAAATGCCATCTAGGGGTAAGAGTGGTTCGAGCGAACGTTATTTAGTAGCACTTGATATTGGGACAGAAAATGTAAAAGCCTTGATTGGCCGAGTTCACGGTCAATCGGTAGATATTGTCGGAGTAGGTCGTGCACATCAAGGGTTGAGTGATATGCAAGCCGGTGCGGTTTCTGACATTGCAGCAGTCACAGCCAACTGTAATAAAGCACTGGCCGCAGCTGAAGAACAGGCTGGAGTGAGTGCACGAGCAGTAGTCATTGGTATCGCTGGTGAGCTGGTGAAGGGCACGACTATAGCAGTCAAAATAACACGCAAAGACGGCAAGAAGCCATTGGATGTGGATGAGGTTGAGCGAATTATTGCACTTGTGCAAGAGCGTGCTTTTGAAAAAGCAAAAGTTCAGATAGCAACAGAACTTGGTGGAAAAGATGTCGATGTACAGTTAGTAAACAGCGCGTTAGTACGTATGGAAATAGATGGCTATGAAGTGACCAACCCAGTCGGGTTTCAGGGCCGTGAGGTGACTGTCCAACTTTATACTGCATTTGCACCGCTTATCCATATCGGTGCCTTAGAACAGGTTGCAAGCCAACTTGATATGGACTTGATTGCAGTTGCGGCAGAGCCTTTCGCAGTAGCAAGATCCATAGTTGGAAATGATGATTCAACAGCGAGTGCAGTTTTAATGGATGTTGGTGGAGGAACAACAGATATTGCTGTATTACAAGAAGGTGGAGTACAAGGAACAAAAATGTTTGGTATAGGGGGTCGCGCCTTCACACGCAGCATCGAGCGTGACATGGGCGTGACATTTGATGCAGCAGAGGCTATGAAAATTAGCCTCGTGAAAGGCGCGACCTCCCATTCCAATACAAAAACTGCAATTGATGCAGTGCAAAAAACAGTTTCAGTCTGGCGTTCTGGTGTTGAACTTGCTCTAGAAGAATTTGACCAGTTAGATCATTTACCACACACGATTTTGCTGTGTGGCGGAGGCGCTTCACTAACAATGTTGGTAGATGAGCTGGAAGAGAGTAGTTGGTATAAGTCATTACCGTTTTCACGTAAGCCAACTGTTCGTTATATAGAGCCTGCTTCTGTGGTTGGTATAACAGATACAACAGAGACTTTAGACGATCATACGTTTATCACTGCGATGGGGTTATTACGTGTTGGGCTTGATACAATAGGTCAAAACGATGAAATTGCCGATAACGCGACTATAAAAGACAGAATTAACCGAATGCTAAGAATCTAGCAAAGTAATTATTATGACTAATAAGAAGATCCCTATCAAATCTACACCACATGCACCGGCTTCCACGCACGCAGCAAAGCAAACACTCTACATTGATGCAGAAGATGAAATAACCGGCATAATCGACAAGGTTGCGACGTCTGAAAGTAACATAATTGCAGTTGTCTTGCCGAAACATTCATCGGTGTTTCAAAGCATTGTAAATATGAAATTACTGAAACGCGCTGCTACTCAAGCAAAGAAACACTTAGTACTCATCACATCTGATGCCTCGGTTATGCCTATAGCTGCAACCGTTGGAATACATGTCGCAAAAACACCGTCATCAAAACCAGAAATACCTAGTATCCCTGTGAGCAACCTTCCAAGCGCTAAAGATGATGATATTGAGAATAACAATGACATAGAAGCCAACGTGGAAAGTGTCTCTGCTGCTGTTATGGATGATGACCCTATAGAGCTGGATAATACGACTGATGGCAATTTAGATTCCGTGACGTCTAAAAAAGATAAAAAATCAAAGAAAGAGAAGAAGTTCAGTATTCCTGATTTTTCTAGCTTTCGTCTAAAGTTATTTCTTGGAAGCTCGTTAGTGATTGGACTAGTAGTGTTATGGGTATTTGGATTTGTTATCTTGCCACAAGCAACAGTAACCGTCACAACTGATACACAATCAGCTCCAGTCAATGCGCTCATTACACTACAGACAGGTATTGATGACGCAGATATTGAGAACGGAATTTTACCAGCTAAACGAGCCCAGGTTGAAAAAACTGAAGAAGCAACTGTTCCGGCAACTGGTGAGAAGAATATTGGTCAAAAAGCGACCGGACTTATGAATCTAACAAATTGTATAAATGACGGTGAAGATAAAATAGTTCCAGCGGGAACGGCTTTCTCAAGCGGCGATAAAACATTTACAACCACCGAAGCAGTTACGCTAGACTTCGCAGTTTTTGCAGGAAACAACTGTTTGTCTAATGATTTCGGGAGAGACAAAGACGTCCCAGTTATAGCTGTACAACCAGGCCCTGAATACAACTTAGATGCACGAAGCTACAACTCGTCAATAAGTGGCATACAGGCTTTTGGTAGTGCGATGAGCGGAGGAACAACTGAGGTGGTAACAGTAATATCTCAAGAAGATGTTGATCGCGCAAAACAACAATCAAGTGGCTCTTCAAAATCTACTGCGATTGAAGAATTGCAAAATCAACTAAAGGGACAAGACGTCACCCCTATAGATGAGTCTCTGACAGAAAGTGAACCTACTGTAGATATTTCACCAGCTGTCGGCGCAGAGGCTACTGATGTCACTGTTAAAACAACTATCAACTATGCACTTATAGGGGTGAATGAAGGTGAAGTTTCATCATTTCTAGATAAGAATATTCAAGATTCATTGACTGATCAAGATAAGAATATTCGAGATAACGGATTATCGAACGCTATTTATAAACTCAGTGATAGACCGGACGAATCACGTACTATATTTACTATTGAAACTATTGGAAGTGTTGGTCCAGAATTTAATATCGATGAGCTCAAGGAGAGTATTGCTGGTAAAAAACGAGGCGATATAGAAAATCAAATAGAAGCAATCGATGGTGTTCGATCTGTTAGTGTTGAATACAGTCCAGGATGGATCACCACGACTCCAAAGAGTGCAGAAAAAATTGATATTGTATTTAACGAACAAGATGACCAATAATAGCGCAGCGCAGTTTACTTCTGACATACTCGGATTTGACATAGGTAGTGCTCGCATTGGTGTCGCTCGTATACATCCGATAGTGAAATTGTCTGAGCCTTTAGCCCCTATTGTCACTAAATTTGAGAATTCGTTTGATCCGATTACTGAAATCATAAAGACATATCATCCAAGCGCGCTTGTGTTCGGATTGCCACGTAGCTTAAATGGTAATGAAACAGAACAAACACGTTCGGTCAGGGAATTTGTCGAAGCTTTTATTCGTGAGGTTAAACCTTCACTGCCACTTTACTTTATAGACGAAGCAGGAACATCGAAAGCTGCCGATGAAAGACTGCAGGGAGATACGAAAATCAGTCGTGATAGCATGTCTGCCTGTATAATGATTGAAGATTTTGTGCAACTAAAAGACATTACGCAATTAGAAATAAAGTAGGTTTATGAGACAGTTTAATATAGATCAGCCTAAGAAAAAAAGATCTTTCAAAAAGATACTTACCGGTAGTGTTTTTGCTCTACTGATAGGCGTCATTGTTGTTTTCATCGGAGGGTATTATTGGTATAGTAGCAATATAGCGTCATTGTCTGAAAATGATACAACTTCCGTTGTGCCGATTCCTGTGGGATCAACAGCGTCAGATATAGCAACATTACTAGAAGAGAAACAGCTTATACGTTCGACAGTTGCCTTTGAATGGTACGTACGAATCAATAATCTCCGTGATGGTTTACAGGCTGGCACCTATGAGTTTAGTCCATCACAGAGTGTTGAAGCTATCGTTTCTATCATTAGCGGCGGTGAAACATCGAAAGATTTTGTAACGATTCTGCCAGCTCAAAGACTCGACCAGATACGAGCGACCTTCGCAGAAGCAGGATATTCAGACTCCGAGATCACTATTGCGTTGAGGCCAGAGACATATATTGGTCATCCAGCCCTCGCAGCAAAGCCAGATGGTAAAAACCTAGAAGGGTACCTATACCCAGACACCTATCTAAAAACTGCAAATACACCACTGACAGATATAGTGAGGCTCTCGCTCGATGAATTTGCTTTTTATATGACACCAGAAATTACAGCATCATTTGCAGCTCAAGGTTTGAGTCCATACGAAGGTTTGATTATTAGCTCTATTGTTGAACGAGAGGTGAATAATGGTCAAGAACGGAAAAAAGTGGCTCAGGTGTTTTTGACTAGATACGAAATAGGAATGATGTTAGGCTCCGATCCAACGGCTCTTTATGGAGCGCTAGTTGCCGGAATAGAGCCTTCGGTTTTTGCAGATACACCATATAATACACGTCTCTACACGGGCCTTACACCAACACCAATTAACAATGTTAGTGTTGAAAGCCTCCAGGCTGTTGCAGACCCAGCTGATACAGATTTCTTGTATTTCGTATCAGGCGACGATGGCATTACTAGGTTTTCACGCACATTAGCAGAACACGAAGCTTTGACGGCTGAATTCTGCATAGAACTTTGCCAGTCTTACTAATTTGCCTGCATGACACCTTCCATATATAAATCGATATGATTTATTCATAATCGTAATCAATGACTAGAATCAGCTTAAGTAGTGGCTATAAAATAGGCAAATAATTCATCATTTTTTTCTGCTACATTGTACTATTTCTAAACAAATATCACTAAAATGCAAAAATAATTCATAATAATGCAACCCCAAGGAGTTACATTAGGTTTGTCGCTATTGACATTGATCATGCTTTTGTCTATACTAAATCCTGTAGTAATAATTATTTGTCGCATAGTAATATATTAACAATGACATTTTACTACCTGTTAATCTGACGTTTCTCGTCAAGTAATCGAACTATAAACAGATCATTATATAACTTAATACAGTTTTAACAGATAAGGCATCTTTTCCAACACCATCTACCACGATGTCAGGAGAATTCTATCAGTAAACTTCGCACAACACAGGAACAAGGAGACAAGTCGCTTGTTTCAGACATTTCTAGCACTGTTCAATCGGTGAATAGTAGCTTTAAAAAACGCTATTTCAAGAGCAAAAAGCGATTAGTTCGTAATGGGCTCATTATTGCAAACGCAGCCTTGCTACTTGGTGTGAGTGGTTTTATTTTGATTTCACGGCCCGAAACCACAGACAAGACGACCGGTGCTTATTCAGCGACGACCCGTAGTGAAGTTGCCGATCCACTTGATGCAATTTCAAGTGCGGATATTGCTGTTAATATTGCCCAATTAGTACAGCTAGACGAGACAACTGCTGTCACAAATAACGCAGATTCAATCAACACTCGTCTAGATGTTGTTGCCAGCGACTCACAAGTAATCGCAAAACCCTACATTGTCAGTACAGAAATCAAATCTTTGCAGGATCTTGTTACTTATGTCGTAGTCGATGGCGACACCGTAGCATCATTAGCAGAAAAATTCGGGATATCAGAGAATAGCATTAAATGGTCAAATGATCTTACCGGCAGTTCAATTGACGTCGGTAGCGAGCTATCCATCTCTCCAGTAGAAGGATTTGTCTATACAGTAAAAGACACCGATACTGTTGAGAAAATTGCCGAAAAGTACAGTTCAACTGTCGAGAAGATTGTTGCTTTTAACGATGCAGAAATAACCGGCATCATTTCTGGTGCAACAATTGTCATCCCTGACGGAGAAGTGCCAGCTCCGGTTGTCGCAAGACGCACTATTGGAAGTGGTGGACCTGCGGTCAATGGCTTTAGGTTCGGCTCAAGTGCAGTATACGGCTACAATGGATATGATTATGGCTATTGCACCTGGTATGCTTCGAACAGACGGGCAGAGATCGGTAGGCCAATTCCTGCTAACCTTGGCAATGCCAGCACATGGAAGTCCCGTGCGCAATTAGCCGGCATACCGGTGAGCAACGTACCAGCAGCTGGCGCAGTAATTTGGACACCACCCCGTGATTATTATGGTCACGTCGGATTTGTGGAAGAGGTTTTTCCTGATGGAAGTGTGCGAGTCAGTGAAATGAATGTACGCGGGTGGGGTGTCAGATCAGAAAAAGTGTTAACCCCAGCTCAAGCCGCTGGATATAATTACATTTATTAAGCTTGAGATTTTTTGGAGAAGAATTATTAGTTACTTTACACGCCAGAAACGACCAAAACACCATACTGTTAGGTCTAGAAAGTTTCTCGTAAAATCCGGTCTTATTGGGTTCAATGGATTGTTGCTAGTATCTGTTATCGGTTTTGTATTACTCACTGCTGGAGATCCTTCTACTGGACAGCAACGATCATCGTCTTTGATAGCCGGAGAAGAGCAGCGCAACCCACTAGACAAATTGTCTAGTATAGACATTGCTTACAACATTGCTTTGCTTGTTGATATGCCTGAGTCTGCGGCTG
>Ga0307983_1001217_pt1 | contig 11450 bp, 16 predicted proteins | sample OrgLakmetagen991_FD_201845 | JGI IMG/M metagenome (GOLD analysis project Ga0307983, IMG submission 201845) | Saline water microbial communities from Organic Lake, Antarctica - #991 | ecosystem: Environmental > Aquatic > Non-marine Saline and Alkaline > Saline | place: Antarctica: Organic Lake... | reverse complement strand
ATTCATGCTGTAACCCATCACCATTAGCGCTCGCCCAAGACTTGACGATTCTGAGTTTTCCATGGCGGAGGTCTGGTTTGCACCCGGTCCACCGTCTATCTCAAATGCGTGTCCAGTGGCTTTAGGTAGGTTGTTGGCTTGGTCGCCAGCAGTTAGGTACAGAGACGTCTTGATAACCCAGATTCGCTTTACGTTAGGGTCTTTTGCGTCCCACGCGGTGTACTCGTTCGCGTTTATCCACTCTGTGACAATTCGGCCATCTTCGTGGTCTACATGAAACTTAGCGAGTCGTTCTGCGACTGTGCTGTACTTGCTTAAATCAAACTTCATCTTCATCCTCTGTTTCTTCGTCGGTTTTTATAAATCCCCAACCTGCGTCCATGTAGAACCACAGGTCTATTTCTTCAAGCGAGATGCGCTCTAGGATTCCGTCTGCAAGCTTCATACCGTTTATCAGTCCGGTGATTAGCGTGTCTCCTTTGCGTAGTCCTACATAGCTGCCAAGCCCTATCTCTAGCGGTTCTGAATCTCTTTCTTCACTCATAGGTTTGCTTTCTTGTTTACTATCAAAGACGGGGACCCGGCTCTGAGTTGTCGTGATGCTACTCGGACAGTGTTTACCACTCCCCACTTTGCAGAACCCATAGTATCTAAGGTCTTTGATTTGAGCAACATTAGGTACTTGTAGCCCTCGTCGGCTGCTATCTGAGCGCGATAGAGTTCTTCGCCAAGGGGTCCTAGCTCAACTTCCACGCCCTCAAAGTCAGGGTTCATGTATCTGACAGCGTTGTAAGTGGCTTCTGAGCCATCCCAGTTAGGCTTTGTCTCTGTCTTGACTGAATTCCAAAAGCGCTCAAGGGCGGTGTTCTGCACATCTATCATGTCTTGGTTGTAAGGTACTTCGTATTCGTTCCAAGTCATTCCTGCGACTGCAACGATGACGCCCTTCTTTATTTTCGTTACGCCCATGTAGTGCTGCACCTGAGCTAAGTAAGCCCTAGGAACGTCATCCCAAGTTGTCCTAGCGGTTTTTACTTCGATAACCATTAGCTCACCAGTTACTCGGTGCTTGGCAATAGCGTCAGGGTTAGCCCGTCGGTAAGAGCAAAACTCATCTTCGTATGTGCCAGTCTCAAAGACTTCCCACTCCGGGTATTCCTCAGCCCAAAGCGTAAGGATTGGCGCTTCAAAAGCTTTACCGAACCGAATTGCCCAGTTCTCTTTTATCTCCGACGGTATGAGGTTTAGCTTTTTAGCCCATAGAGCATAGGCGCTCTCCCACGGGTTTAGACCTAGTATGGTGCCTACTTCACTACCCCCGATGCCTAAAGACCGCGCAGCGTGCCACTCAGGGCTTCCCGGAGGGTATATGCCAAGTAGCTTTGCTCCGTTCAGCGTTTCCGGTGCGTAGAATTCCATATTTATCTCCTTTTATTGGTATTGTGAAGATTACTATGAGCAACGGACAGATTACAAGTAGGTATCTCAAACTCTTACAAAGCATTCACCAAGAAGGTGGCGTGCCTTGCGAAAGAGTTCCGGCTTTGTTCTTTCCGGAAGATTTAGATACGACTGAATTGCGAGCGGCAGCAACGAAGGCTGCAAAAGCTTTGTGTCACTCTTGCCCGATTATAAACGAGTGCTTTGAGTTTGCCGTAGAGACTGACCAGAGGCATGGAGTATGGGGCGGCACCTCGGCAGATGAAAGATAGTTAAAGACAACCGCACCACCTTGTGATTGCTCAAGAGACAGTGCGGTGTTAATACTTTGCTTAGGGGTCGCACTAGGAATCGAACCTAGACTTCAACCCGTATTGGGGCTGTCTCTACCATTGGACTATGCGGCCTTGTACTCACAATACTAGCACGCTTTCCAGTTTGCTTTATTGCACTGTGCTGAGTAGTGTTTCACCATGAACTCAGAACAAGCACACACAGCCCTAGCCGACGGCATAAAAGAAACAGGCGCACCAGCGTGTCAGGAATCAGACCCAGACGCATGGTTTCCAGAAGGCGCTAACGGAGGTCCGATAAGCGCCGCTGCGAAGCTGTGCGGTCATTGCCCTGTACAGATGCTCTGCTTGCAGTTTGCGCTGATAAATAACGAGCAGCACGGTATCTGGGGTGGCGTCAACACAAGAGAGCGCAACCGGATGAGAAAAAAGCTAAGCGCTACTTCTTTGTAATAATTGAGGTAAGTATTGACAGCAAGGCAGAGCCAGCAGCAATGCTGAAGAACCCTATCCAGTCAACAGTAAACAGCCCTACAGTGCCGCCGCCTAAGAATGCGACGCCTGCCTGAGCAAAAGTCTTGATTGCGCGTTCTCCCGCGAACTGCCAGAATTCTAAACTAAACATCTCCATTGGTCCAATCTTGATTGTTTTTACCGTCTTGCCACGATGCACTTACAGTGTACGCCGTGGTGATTATTGAGATAAGCGATACGCCGCCAGTTATTAAAGTGACTCCGACGCCCCACTGGTCTACTAGGAACGTCACAGCACCGAAGATAATCATTGCAAAGCCAAGTCGGTAAGAACCGAAGATTAGCTTGCGACGGAACTTCCAGCTTGCACCTGTTGCAGACTCCGGCTCGTCCTTTAGAAAGAACACACCGTCAAACATCTTTACAAGGGTCTTTTGCAACATTCGCATACCTCTCGTACGGGTTTCTTTACGTTAGCGAGTATTAGCTTGTATACGTCAACCTTGTCAGACGTTACGCCGAAGACGCCCTTGAGAGTTCTTGACGCCGTTACATGGACGTGAGGCCCTGAACTGACCCCACTGTCTCCGAGGACTCCTACAGTCTGACCCTTGCGTAGCTTTTGCCCGACACGGTAGCCCGGCTTAGAATCCATGTGGCAGTATCCGAGATACCAGACAACGCCGTCTTTATCCATAGCTGTCTGGACGACAACCCAGCCAAGAACATCCGAGAACTGAATCAACCGAATCGTGCCCTTGGCGATTGCAGGAATGCGTGTGCCAAGTGGTCTAGCCCAGTCAGTGCCGGAGTGGGGTTGCATACCGTTTGCTTTGCGAAAGTTGCTCATCTCGCCATAGTGCGAGGTTATGTATTTAGCGTCGTAGACTAAACGCCAATCGGCAGTCCTATTAGAGAAGCGACTCATTTAGGTTTCCTTGGCTTGTATTTTTTAGCCACGAAGAAGGCTCACTAACGCAACCGCAACCGCTCCGAGTGTTGCCCCGTAGACGCTATACACAAGCCGAGCAATAAGCTCAACCTTTGACAACCTGTTCTCCATATCGGCGACCTTGCTAGGCAGGTACTTCAAGCCACGCAGCTCGGCAAACATCTCGATTTGGTTCTCATTGACTTCCATCAGCTTTTCATAAACTTGGACGTTAGTAATGCGTACGGATGTGCTTTCTTCTGCCATTAGCTATTTGACTTCTACTACCTTGACAACAGCGCCGACAGTATCAGAGATGCAGTAAAGCGTGTCGTCTGCGTTTGTTTGAAATACAGCGTTGTTGGTTTCGCTGAGCAGGATGCCTGTGCTTGCCGATACGTCCGAGCCGCCGACATAAGTTGCAGCGCCTTCGGTTCCGGACTGCAAGTAAACAACCTTGCTAGAAATGAACGGCCCTGACACTGCGGTGATTGAAGTGCCAACTGTGACGCCTGTTGAGGTTACTGGCATTATGCACCGACTATGGCGAGAGCTTCGGCTTCGGTTAGTCCGAGAGCGATTAGCTTGTCTAGTCCTGACTGGCGTAATACCTCGGCGTCTGCCTTGGCTTGCTCACCAACCAAGCGTTGCGCTTCGGCTTCGGTTGCCATTACTTCAAGCTCGTCTATCTCTGCCTGAGTTAGCTCAATCATTGACTCTCGCTGACCCTTTGGCTTGCTTAGGTCAACTACTATTTTTACTGGGGTTTCTGACATTTGTTTTCCTAACTTATTTTGTAAATAAAAACGGTTGTATTTGGCTGTATTGCATCGTTTGAATAAATAATTCTCATACTTGTAACTGGTTGACTTGAAGAAGTCAGTCCTCCAAATAACGACATTTTTTGACCAAACTGAACATCGCTAACATTTTCTCCAACCGAATCAACTGCGACAGGGTGTCGTTGTGAAAGAGTGTAATTAGGTATGTAAATTTGGGTATTTCCAAAAGCCCCTGCTGTAGCGCCACCTGTCGGCATACCTGATGGAACATAAAGGTTAGAGCCAGTCTGGGCCACAACCTGTGTAATTTGACCGTAGACAGCCTTAAAATCTCCATAAGCGCCATTGACCGTAAACTGAAAACCAGAGTCGCTTGATTGGTCGCCGCCTTCTCTTGACGACATAATGATTAGAAGGTCTGTCGCATCCTGTGGGATACCTGTAATATCTATAAAAGTTACAGGAGTTTCTACGGTGAGTGTTTCTACTAATACCATTGTCATTTTTAACCTGCAATCCCATACGCTCTAAATGTAGACCCCACTAGAAACGGAAACCCATCAGCGGAAAAGGTCACTGAATTTACCGCCTGAGTTGCGTCCACCCTTGCGCCTCCAAGTGCTTCGGCGTAATCGGCTTTAGATGAGCGGAACAAAATTGTTTTTTGTTTATTAGTACTTGTGTAATCAAAAATTTGGAAAGTACAGAAAGAATGTAGGTCATTTCTAACTTGGCTTGCATTGTCCCAATTGGTTGTCACTCCACCGAATGTATTAGCTGCAAGGCTATTATTGTAGTTTGCAAAAAAAGTTTGAAGTCTGTTTCCTGATGAATCAGAGTTAAGTCTTATGCCAAGGTATTGTAATTGGCTGCTTGTCGTTCCGCACTGCGACGTTAAAATCAAATCTTTGTAAGTGTTCCCGTTTGCGTCCAGAGTGGGAAGTGAACTGATTGTAACTGATGTCGCAGTGCTTGTTAGCACTGTGGAGCTTAGTAAGTCATAAGTAGGCGTCGTCATTGTTTAACCTCTAATTCCATATAGCGAAATGCGCGTATCGTTGGTAAAGCTGCCTTCAGCCAAAACCCTTATTGTTGTAATAGCGTCAGTATTGCGCCATAAGTGAGAGGTGTAAGTAAGAAACACCTGGCCTGCAAGTAATGTATAAACTGACCTACCTGTTGTTAGCTTGTTGGTGTTTGTATAATCTGCAAGGTCTATTGTGTGGGCGCTAAAATTGCCAGCAGTGTCGCTGTTTGTAGCGGTATTCCACGACAAGGAAGGTTGATTTAAATTAGCTCCGGACGATACACCAGAACTACTCCTATAAATAACGTGCTGGACATAGTTGTTACTTGTATCGTCGTTGAACTGCATATAAACACCTCCGCCAGCCGTTCTAGCGCTAATTCTAATCTGTAGATTTTTGTAATCTTGCGAGACGTTAGAAAAAGTTACACTTGATGGCGAACCTGTTGCGTTATAGGTTTCTAATAGTTCGTATGTGGCACCACCACCACCTTCCGCCTGTGCGTTGAGTATCCCTAATAACATCAAACTCATTTAGACCGCCGTAATGTTGCCGATTAGTCGGTACTCGTCAGTTGCCACACAAAGAAGGGTAGCGGCTGAATACTGAGCGCCGATTGTAAAACTGCCTGTTGTTGTTGAAGTTTCTGCTGCTTTGATAGTTGCACCGTCAGCGGTCACAGTAAGCGCACCTGCGCCGTCTGCGATTATGTCCACCCTTGCCCCAACTGTAAAGTCAGAGCTTGCGTTTACGGTTAGAACAGTTGCCGAAGCAGAAGTGAACTGAAGTGTCTTGCCTTGGTCTGCTGCCGTGGTAAGTGTTCGGGCTGTGGTTGCGTCTATAACAAAGCTTGCGATACCTGCCGCTGCTGTCGTGGCTGCAAGGTCAACGTTTAGAGTTACATCGCCACCCGTGCCGCCACCTGTTAGGGCAGTTCCGGCTACTACCGAAGTTATGTCTCCGCCACCAGCCCATGCAGAACCGTCATAGATTTCAAAAGAGCTTGTGTCAATTAAGTAGCTCGCCATGCCCTCTGAGGGGGCTGCAATAGCGGCTGTTCGTGCTGCTGCGTCGGCAAAGACCATAACCGACTGGTCCATTAGATAGCCGTTTACATCGGCTGCTGTAAGTACCTCGTTAGCCGCGAATACTTTTCTGCCTAATCCTGCCATGTTTTCCCTAACCTAAGTTCGCTGTGTCTAGCTTACCAAACACTGCATCGTCCAAGATAAGCCCTAGGTACTTGACTTCTTGGAAAGATAGCGTCATGTCGTGAAACTGTGGTGTCTTTGCGTGTTCTATTTTGATTACCTGAACAAACTTTTCAATCGCGTCGCCAATGCCGTTAGGCGTAAAGTCCACCTTGCAAACGCTGCCTATCTCTAAGCCAAACAGCTCTGCTTGCTTTTCCGATGAGAGGTCGTTTATCTTTATGTTTAGTGACTCTACGCGGTACTCAGGCTGTGAGTAGATGTCTGCGTAATGCACTGAAAGGTCTATAGATTGCTGGTCAGTTGCTCCCAGCAAGTCTGTCTGAGAGTATTCCCTAGCTCCGTAGGTGCCGATAGAGGCTTGGTCAGTTGTGACTACGGTTGCACCGTCTACGTTTGCAATAGCAACTTGATTGAACAAAAGCTCTGAGCCGTAGACGATTCCTATTGAGCTGTACGGAATGTTGTCGCCTTGGTCAAAAACCACTAGCGTAGCTGAGGTGGGGAACTGCTTTCTGTTCCGGAAAGTGACGTGACCGTTCTTTGCAACAAATAGAAGTCCACCCTCGGTTGCAGAAACAGTCTGTAAGTAGCTAAGCCCACCAGTCCCGTCCGATATCTCTTGAGCGCCACAGTCCACTGTGCCGTCGTCTAAGGACCTAAGTGACGCAGACCACCCAAGTGCATCTAAAGTAGCCGCTACACGGCTGCCAGTGGCTTCTACGGACGGTGTGGAGGCGCCTAGTGTTTGCTGGGCAAGTATTGTGGTTGCATCGAGGGAGGTAGCGTCTGCAAGTGAGTTGCCATCTGGCGTGTAACTGAGGTTCCAGTCACTTACCCAACCACTGAACGCAAGCTCGCCGCCGATTGAAATACGGATTTCTCGTCTAGGTATTATGTTGCCGTAGAACGGAGAGTCTACGTAGAGAGGGTCAAAAGCTCTGTCGTGATTATTGAAAGACACATTAGCAATAGCAGCCGGGAAAGCAGCAAAGCGCCTTGGCTTACCGCGAGAGATTGTGATGTCACGCACTCTGTCAGTAATGTCGTAGAAGATAGTTCCGCCAAGTCGGTAGTCAGGACTATTTAGCTGTCCTGCCACTGGGTCGTTTAGCCTGAGAAACGGACCAATGGAACTTTCGGTCAGGTCAAAGCCAACTTCTACCTTTGGGGCTGCCGCTGTCATGCTATCCGCCTATAGGTGTTGTTGTTAGCCTGCTGTTTGCAGTCTTGAAGGCAATGATACCTGACTCTGTGGCCTGACCTTGTGAGTAGCTTTCTACACGGCTTGTTGAAGGTGGCGAAACTATGTTGTAGTAGTTGTTGACAGTCTGACCCCCAGTGCCTCTTGAAATAGACTCTACTTCTGCGCTAGTCAGGTTCTTTGTCAACCCGCCAAGGTCGCTGACCGAACCGCTCTCAATATCTTTTCTTAGAGCCTCAAATGCGCCAAGCTTACCTGTAACACCTTCTCTAAATACGCTAGATAGGTTGCCGCCTAGAGCTTTGTTGGCACCAGCAATGAGTTTGTCAAGTTCTTCAAGCGCAGGATTGACTCTTGGCATATCTGGCACAGGTATTTTGGCAATCTCATCTGCGGCTGCTTGTGTTGCCTCAGCAACGCGTGAAGAAGTGACCTTGCCTATCTCAGTGCTTAGTGTCGCCTGAAAAGCAGTGTTGAAAGCTGCTGCCATTGCGTAAGCTGCGGCTTCTAGCCTTTCCTGCTCAGACAAGATGCCTTCAATAAGTCCGTCAACCAAGTCAATGCCAGTGCCGTACAGTGTGGCGGCAACTTCTTCGCCAAGGTCTGCACCGAGCTGGTTTATCTCAGCAAAGATTCCGCTTATCTCACCGACAGTCTCAGAGCCACCATCTACAAGCGCCTGAGCTGTTTGCCCACCTGCTTCAACGCCAGCCTGTACTAGCTGATTGAATAGCTGCGGGTCAAGACCCATGTCGCGGAGTGTTCGCAGGTTGGCAGCAAAGTCTCTTGCTTTTGTAGCCATGTTCTTGAAGCCGTCAAGAAGTCCTGCGGTCTTGTCCTGCACCTTCTGGATGGTTTCTTCGTAATCGCGAGTAACTACAACGTTGAACTCTTTTAGGCTTCCAGCGAGGCTCACAACGCCTCTGGTGACCTCTGTGATGGTGCGAGTCTCTGTCTCGTCCTTTAGCGCGTTGAATAGAGAGGTTAAGTTCAATGCCCCAGTTAGAGCTGTCTCGTACTCGCTTATAAGAGCTTTTGATAACGAGTAGCGCTCCGCCATATCGTCACGCTGACGCTGGATGGCTTGTAGCACCTGTAGCTCTTGCTGAGCAAACTTACGAAGCTGGTTGTAGCCTGCCTCGAACAAGTCTCCATTACGGAATGCTGACTGTAGTGACCGCTCTATGTTTTCTAGCTGAGATACAACAGCCTTTTCAAAGCTGCCCATCTCTATAGCGATAGTTGGCAAAACATCGAAAGCAGATAGTAGGTCCGTAAAGGTTAGCTTTAGGTCCTCGGCTTGCTGAACAATGTTGGCTATTGTTTCTATTAATCGGTCATCAACGGCCTTTACAGCAAGGTCGTACTCATCCCATGCAGCAGCAGCGTCAGCAAGTTCCTGAGCGCCAGCAGCGGTCCTGTAGAACATTTTTTCAAGGTCGCCAAGTGAGATGATGCCTTGCTTTATCTGAATCCAGATGTCCATGAAGTTTTCAGAGCCAAGGATTTGTTCAATTAGGCCCTTTGAACCTGTCATCTTTTGTAGCTGTAATCTTGCTGTTTGCTTGTTTACTTCTTCTTGTAGAGAGTCAAAAAACTTCTTTACGTAATCTACTGCTTCTTTTTCTGGAGTAGAAGAACCTCCTGTAGGTCCACCACCCTTCTTGCCTAGATTAGATGCAAGAAGTGCCTCAAGTGCTGCTTTCTGCTCGCCTACGTAGACAAGACCCGAGTAAGGCAGCATCGCCATGTCCATAGCTGCGATTTTAGCCAGACGACTAATCGCACCGAATATCTCAGCCCAGTTAGGCTTTGTCAAGAAGTATTCAATCTGGGACGCGTTGAAGCCCATCAATTCAAACTGGTCTGCGGCCTTGCTCTTTTGTGCTTCCTCACCTATCTCAGCGAATATGCCCGGTAAACCAGTAAGTTTGCCAAATGTTTCATCGGCATAATAGCCAATCTCGTCAAGTGCGATTTGAAACGAATACAGTGGCGGTAAAGCTTTTTCTACTTCTTTTACAAATTGAGGGAAGAATGATTCTGGCGCAACTGCTGCTTCTGTAAAGCTCGCAAACAGGTCGTCAAAGTCAACAGTTCCAGTAATTCTACGGAATGCGCGTTCTCCGCGTACCAAGCTTTCAGTTAAGTTATCTACCCCGTCGCCTAATTGCTCAACTGTAGATGCAGCCCTGTTCTTAACTAAGTCCGTAAAGAACTTAACAATAGCGTTTTCATTTAGCGCATCGCCAAAGTCTTTTGCGTGTAACGTTGCGGCAGCTATTCGTGCTGACCAAGTATCAAAGAATTGAATTGACAGTTCTAGCACAACGTTCAGTGCTTTTAAACCTAGGTTGAGAGGTCCCGCTATAAGAGAAGCAATTCCGCTTAGCAGCTCTATGATTGGCTGCGCACCTATAATCAGGTTTCTTAGAGTCTCTGCTAAGGTTAGGAAGAACGGCGACAGGTTTTCAACGCCATCAGCCAAGGCTTCAGAAACCTCTACCAACTCTGGTCCGATGTCCTGTGCTATATCTGCAAGTCCGTCAGTAACCTTGGCGATTGGCTTCTGTAGTGGCTCTCCAAACGCGATTGTAAGGTTGCTAGTAATTGCAGCCAATCTTGATTGTGCAACGTACAGGGTGTCGGCAGCTCTAGTAAACGCTCCGACTGAATCCCCGGCTCTTTCAAACAGAAGCGTTAGACGTGCTGTTGCTTCAGCGTTTGCGCGCTCAGCTCCCTCTAGGTCCCCTAGCCCCTGAGAAGCAAGATAGGCGTTTATCTCGTTCTGCTTCATGGCCACACCGAACTTCTCGATAGGGTCATACTCACCACGGAACAGGGCGGTGATGGCTAGTAGCGCATCTTGTAGCTCGTAACCATAAGTTGTAGCAAGGTCCTGAGAAAGCGTTATAAGACGCTGAGTTTCGCCAGCAGCCTCGTCAACACTGAATCCATACTGCTTTAGAACCGAACCAAGAAAGACCGAAGCTTGAGCAGCTTGAGACTGTGATATTCCGTAACTTTCTACTTCCTTTGTAAAGTTTTCAAGAACCGGAGCAACTTCCTCAAAGGTTTGCTTTAGAGCAAGTATGTTTCGTTCAAACTTCTGAGTCTGCTCTACCGCGTTGACCACAAAGGCTTTGGAGCTTGTTAGCGCCTGAAAAGCACCGAACGAGCCAGCAGCCACACCTATCTGCTTTGCTAAGGAACCGAAGTCCTTGCCTGCGCCGAGAACGGCTGTACGAGCTTGGTTTAGTCCTGCGCTTTTGAATACCGACGCAATGGTCAGAATAATTGGGGCTGCCATTAGAGCGCCGTCCTTCTGTTGGTTTCGAGTACCACCATGTTTATCAACTTCTCAACGTTCTTGCGATGAGTTGGCCTGTGCTTTATAAATGCCGGGTAAGCATAACGCGAACCTCTACTACTTCCTTTGCCCTTGGCTTTTGACAGGTTTTGCACAAAGTTGTTGCTGTTTGTTCCGTTTATTTTGTGAGTCCTTGTAACTATGCCTCGTCCAAACAAGTCTATTTGATAAGGGCGAGTTTCATATCTGCCTTGGGAATACATTGACTTTCTGCCACGCCCTGCCATGTCAGCAAGGATTAGGGGAGCTTTCTTTACTCTGACGCGAACGATTGACAGTTCACCGTCTCTGCCCAACTTGAGCTTTGACAAGTTCCTGTTTGCATTCCTGTTCTTGTAGTTGACGTCAATACCAGCAGCAGTGTTGATTGAAAAGTAGTTGTTGTACCAAGACAGACGCCCGTTGTCACCGTTTAGAGTATTAAAGCCGTCATAGTAACGACGACGGTTTGCATTTGGTGTTGACCAACTGTTCTTAGGGTTGTCTTTTCTAGGTCCGAGTGGACCACCGGGTCCTACTTTTGAAAACGCGTCTCTGATTTCATTTCTAGCTGGGATACCAATTTTGCGTGCTTCGCGCTTTAGCTTTAGGAAGATGTCTGGGGCTACTTCTTTTAGCTTGCGCTCTAGCGCAGCCATATCTGTCATTTCAATGGAACCCTTGTTGCCGTTAGTACCAAGCACTCTAGCTAGGTCGTAACTGCCAACGTCGCCGTAG
>Ga0307983_1001215_pt1 | contig 11498 bp, 6 predicted proteins | sample OrgLakmetagen991_FD_201845 | JGI IMG/M metagenome (GOLD analysis project Ga0307983, IMG submission 201845) | Saline water microbial communities from Organic Lake, Antarctica - #991 | ecosystem: Environmental > Aquatic > Non-marine Saline and Alkaline > Saline | place: Antarctica: Organic Lake... | reverse complement strand
TTACCTCTTCTAAAGATTTTGCCAACTTAACGCCACCGCCTTTTCCACGACCACCAGCATGCACCTGAGCTTTGATAACCCACCATTCTGTTCCAGTTTGCTCCGTCAATTTTTTTGCCGCTTCAACTGCCTCTTCAGGTGTCTGAGCTACAATACCTTCTTGTATAGCAACACCAAATCCTTTTAATGTTTCTTTTGCTTGATATTCGTGAATATTCATCTGCTGTTTGTTTTATTTTTAGGATATCAAAAGTAAATTTTTGCCCCCGAAATAAAAAGTGTTTTTTCACATTATTCCATTTAAAAATAAGGCACTCTTTAATCCTGCTTTTAACTTGAAAGAATTCCTAAATTCGTGCCCCAAAGTATTGATTTTGATTAAAGGAAAAAACATTCACAAAGCGTTTGGAGACGTAAAGATTTTAAAAGGAGTAGACCTTGAGATAAAAAAAGGCGAAATCGTTTCTATTACTGGCAGTTCTGGAGCGGGGAAGACCACCTTACTTCAGGTTTTAGGCACCCTAACCAATGCCGATGAAGGAGATGTTTTTTACGACAACACCAATATTTCTAAGCTTAAAGACAAAGAACTAGCAGATTTTAGAAATAAGAACATTGGCTTTATTTTTCAATTTCATCACCTATTACCTGAATTTACTGCATTAGAAAACGTGTGCATGCCAGCGTTTATCGCTAACGTTCCAAAAAAGAAAGCGGAAGAACAAGCAAAAAACTTGTTGAATAAATTAGGTCTGAGTCACCGATTAGACCACAAACCAAACGAACTATCCGGTGGTGAACAACAGCGAGTTGCTACAGCAAGAGCCTTGATCAATTCTCCGAAAGTTATTTTTGCCGATGAACCATCTGGCAATTTAGATAGCGCCAACGCGAATGATTTACACCAGTTGTTCTTTGACCTTCGTAAAGAATTTGACCAAACTTTTGTGATTGTCACCCACGATCAATCTCTTGCAAAAATTTGCGACCGATCTTTAGAAATGAACGACGGCTATTTTAAAAACAACTAACCCGACCCTATTTGCTTCTACTTAAAGGTTATAGTAAAAAAAATAGTTCTACTTTAGCCTTCTATTTACGAAACATAAGATACTATGAAAAGAATAATTACTCTATTTTTTGCACTTGCCATCGGTTTTGGCAGCTCTGCACAAATTTACTTGGACGAAGATTTTAGCACCTTTGTTAATCCTGTTTTGCCTCCTCTAGCTAGCGGTTGGAAAAATGTGGACAGCATTCCAAATAGAGCCTCTGATTCCATTTGGAGATTTGACAACCCAGGGTTAAGAACTCCAGCACTACCTATCTCCGCCCCATTTGCTAGCGCTGACGGTGATTGGCATGGTACTCCTTGGGCTGATGACACATATCTAAGTTCTACTAATTTTGATGCTAGTGGGGCGACAGTTGTTTTGTTAGAATTTGATCACTACTTCAGATCAATTGGCACAGATGGTGGAGAAGTACAAATTTTTGATGGGAGCAATTGGATTACAGACACCATTTTCACGAATACAACCTTAAATTCAGCTCATGAAGTAATAGACATCTCACAATATGTGGCAGGAATTTCTAATGCTCAGATTAGATTTCGATATACTGACCCAGGTTATGGTTGGTATTGGATTATCGATAACGTAACTGTATTTCAACCATTGCCTGACGATGCAGCTGTTGTTGCCATTGACTCCTTGCCTATTTCGGCGTGTAATTTGGATACCAACGAAACCATTTCTGCTAGGATCGTAAACTTTGGCTCAACCGTCATCCGAAATATACCAATCCGCTATACCATTAATGGAGGACCTATTGTACCTGAAACCATTTTGGACTCTATTAACCCCGGAGATACTCTGCAATACAGCTTTGCTACCAAAGCAAACTTGTCCGCAGGTGGGTCTTACGACATTGTAGTCTACACGGGCATCAGAGGAGATGCTAACCAAGTTAATGATAGTGCTTTTTTTACAACGACCCTAACACCCGCCATCACTAATTATCCTTATAGCGAAGGATTCGAAAATGGCAGTGGAGCTTGGACACCTGGCGGAATAAATGGCACTTGGGCTGTCGGAATTCCTTCAGGAACGATAATTAACAGTGCTGCAAATGGCCTTAATGCTTATGTTACTAATCCTGCAGGTTTTTATCAAAACAACGACGGTTCTTTTGTAATTAGCCCGTGTTTTGACTTTTCCAGTCTAAATGCTCCTCAATTCAAAATGAACATTTGGTACGATTCGGAATCTTCTTGGGATGGAGCCGTTTTGCAAATGACCATTGATGACGGAATAACTTGGACACAAGTAGGCGCATTTGGTAACCCTAACAACTGGTACAATGACAACACCATCAACGGTCTTCAAGCAGCAGGTTTTACGGGAGAAGGTTGGACCATTGCAGGAGGGCAAGGATCTGGTGGCTGGTTGTTGGCAGAGCACGACTTACCCAGCGCAGCCAACGAACCTTCCGTACGTTTTAGAATTTTTCATGGTTCAGATGGTTCTGTTACTCGAGAAGGTTTTGCCTTTGATGACATATTAATTTTAGATGCACCATCCGTTGATGTTGGAGTTGCATCTTTTGAATCTCCAGTTACTAGCTGTGGATTAGGTGCAGCAGACTCTGTTTGCGTTCGAATTGCAAACTTTGGATCAACTGCGATTAATAATATCCCTGTCGCTTACGAATTCAATGGACAACAATTTATAGACACTGTATTTTTTACCATTAATCCGGGAGATACTTCTCTTTTCTGCTTTAACTCCACAATAAATGTTTCAGCAAGCGGTACCTATAATATTCGTACTTACACCATGGCTGCCAATGACGGAAATGCATTTAACGATACAATAAGTAATGTCTTCGACAACATTCCTGTTGTTTCTGGATTTCCTTACTTGGAAGGTTTTGAAAATGGCAATGGAGGCTGGGTATCTGGAGGTTCCAATAGCACTTGGGCCATCGGAACACCTGCTGGTTCAGTTATTAATTCTGCAGCAAACGGTTTCAATGCTTACGCAACCAACCTAACCGGACAATACAATAACAATGAAGAGTCTTGGGTGCAAGGTCCTTGTTTTGATTTCTCAACACTTAACCAACCACAAATAAAAATGAACGTTTGGTGGAACTCCGAGTTCTCGTGGGATGGTGCAGTTCTTCAATCTTCCATCGATGGAGGTGCAACGTGGCAAAAAGTAGGTGCATTTGGAGACCCCAACAATTGGTATACAGACAATTCAATAAATGGACTACAGAATAACTTGGAGCCTAGCGGCGAAGGTTGGTCTGGAAGAGCGGGCTCCGGTTCTGCAGGCTGGTTACTTGCTGAACATGACTTATCCGGATTGGCAAACCAAGCAGCAGTTATTTTAAGAGTAGCATTCGGATCAGATGGATCTGTGCAAGACGAAGGGTTTGCCTTTGACGACATACTTATATTGGATGCTCCTGCGGCAGATGCAGGCACTGTTGCCTTAGTTGCTCCAAATAGCGGCTGTGGATTAGGAACCGCAGATTCAGTGCGTGTATCCATTGCAAATTTTGGTTCTGCAGCAATTAGCAACTTTGCAGTTTCCTTCGAATTCAATAGTTCTTTATTTGTGGACACAGTAAGAACAACTATAAATCCGGGAGATACAACCATATTCACCTTTACACAAGCTACAGTGGACGTATCCTTACCGGGGGCTTATTCCTTCTTAGTTTACACGGATGCACCAGGTGACGGTAACCTAACAAATGACACGCTAAACACAGTAGTTGAGAATACTTTAAAGACCGCACCGTTTAGCGAAAATTTTGATGGCTTTAATCTTGGTACCGGATTGATAAATGGTTGGACAAGTACTACCTCAACAACAGGAGGCTTTGGACAATATTTGTGGCAAGTGAATTCCGGACAAACGGGTTCGGCAAACACGGGTCCTTCTGGAGATAATACTACGGGCTTCGCCAACTACATGTACACAGAAGCTAGCAATGGAGTTCTTGGGGACGTTACCACACTTACTTCACCATGTATTGATGCATCGACATTAAGTGGTGCCTTTCTAGGGTTTTATTACCACATGCTCGGCACTGAAATCAACACCTTATACATTGAGGTTGGAAACAATAACGGATTTACTATCGTAGATTCAATTGTTGGAGCGCAGCAGACGGCAGTAGCAGATCCCTTTCTTCAGCGGACTATTAACATATCCAGTTATTTGGGAGCTGGAAACTTAAGTGTAAGGTTCAGTTCAGTTAGCTTAGGATGTTGTGGAGGAGATATATCTATTGACGACTTTAGAGTTTACGAACCCTCATCGACTGACGCTGCTGTTTTAGCAATTACAGAACCTTTGTCAGGCTGTGGATTAGGAAATGATACCGTTAAGGTACTTGTTCAAAACGTTGGTCTGGGAGCCTTAAACTCTATACCATTATCCTATTCCGTTAACAACGGAGCAGCTGTTATGGACACTAGCTTCGTCACTTTAAATCCGGGAGACTCTTCCATCTTCGCATTTGCAGTTCCAGCCAACTTAAGCACGACAGGAACTTATAGGATTCAAGTTTATTCAGATGTAGCTTCTGACGGAAATCGGACCAATGATACGGCAGTAACTTCCATCACAAATGTACCTGTTATTACCGTTCCTTACACAGAAAGTTTTGAAACCTCAAATGGAGGATGGACTACTTACGGGACTAATTTTTCATGGACGTGGGGAACTCCTTCGGGATCTGTTATAAATACAGCAGGTAGTGGCTCACAAGCATGGGTTACTAACCTTACCGGAGTGTATAGTAACAATGAAAATTCTTACTTAGAATCTCCTTGCATGGACTTCAGTGGATTAACAGCTGACCCGAACTTAACTTACCTTCAGACATACAATACTGAAGCTTGTTGCGACGAAGGCTGGGTAGAACTTTCTATTGATGGAGGAAATACTTGGACCAAGTTAATTGATAACGGAGGCGCAATTAATTGGTATAACAACACCATTAATCAATATTGGAATGGCACGAACCTTGGCGGACTTGGTGTTTGGGATACTGTTTCCAATGTGCTGTCGGGAACTGCAGGACAACCGAGTGTAAAGATTAGAATTGCCTTTAGTTCTGATGGGTCCGTTACGGAAGAAGGGTTTGGAATAGATAGCATTTCAATTGATATTCCTACTTCTATTGTAACCGTTGGCAAGGAGCAATTCGACTTTTCCATTTACCCAAACCCAACTCAAGGAGAGTTTACATTACTAGCACCAACGACTCAAGAATCAATCAACATGGAAGTATTGGATTCAAAAGGTCAATTAGTCTACAGTGAAATACTACCTGCAGCAAGTGCAAGAAACCACAAAATTAATATTGGTGGCATTGCAAAAGGTATTTATTTCGTAAAAATGAATAGTGGCGAATTTTCCAAAATTGAAAAATTAATTATTCACTAGATACATTAACACCATAGAAAAGGCCCCTCTTAGAAATTCTAAGAGGGGCTTTTTTAATAAATAAATCTATAAGCCAGATTCTGTTATCTCCGAAGAGACATTCTATCATTTATCTAAGCAGTCTACCCTCCGGAAGGGCGAGTAACCCCATTTCCGGTTTATTTGACCTTGCAGCCCATAAGGTTTGCCTAGCCTCCTTTGTTGCCATTGGAGCGGTGAGCTCTTACCTCGCCTTTTCACCCTTATCCCGATAAATCGGAACGGTTTATTTTCTGTTGCACTAGCTGTTTCCAAAAAATTGGAACCCTCACTTTCATAAGGTATGGTACTCTTTGCTGTCCGGACTTTCCTTACCAATTACTTGGCACGATAGAACGATTTATTAAAGCAAAAGTACACCTAAACTTTAATCAAACTGATGAATGATTAACTCTGTTGCTCCACCACCGAATTTTTGATAATTCCCATCTAAAAATTCTATCTCAGGGTACGAGTTTGATAGCAACCTCCGGATTTCTTTTCGCAGCTTACCTTTACCAACGCCATGCACCATCACAAACTTTCGAATGCGCTGGCGATTTGCTTCCCGAATTAATTCCTTCACCACATCCAACTGCAAGGCTAAAGCCTCTCCGTCTGAATAGTTAGAGTGGTTTAAAGGGCTTAGTGTTTCCAGATGTAAATCCACCACCGTATTTTTGGTATTAAACACAACCTGAACGCTGTGATTGGCAGAAAACTTATTTCTCTTCACGGACGTTTCCTCTCCTGTTATGGGTCTTGATTTATTTTCAGCCTGTCCCTCGGCATTTATTTTATACACTTTATGCAACGGAAAGGTATATTCGAACCCATCGGGACATTCAATCGTTACCGTTGTTTCACTATACGAAAGCAAAGTCCCTTCTAAACTTTCATCGGTAACAAAAATTTGATCTCCAACAGATAGATTCATTATTTTAGTCCTTTATTGCAAAGGTAAATAGAGCACATGAATAATAAAGAGAATCCTTGGAGGACTTTGAAAAAGAATACCGTTTATGAAAACCCGTGGATCAAAGTAAAGCATCACGAGGTATTAAACCCAAGCGGACAGCCAGGAGTGTATGGCACTGTTGAATTTCAAAATACTGCCGTTGGAATTATTCCAATTGATCAGGAACGTTGTACTTTCTTAGTTGGTCAATTTCGATTTCCTCTAAACACTTACTCGTGGGAAATTCCCGAAGGAGGATGCAAGATTCACACGGATCCATTAGCAACTGCAAAACGAGAGTTGAAAGAGGAAACAGGAATCGTTGCACAAAAATGGGAGGTACTCCAAACCATTCATACTAGCAATTCGGTGACAGATGAATTTGGGATTATTTACACTGCTGAAAACCTTGAATTCTTCGAAGCTAACCCAGACGACGATGAAGACCTGGTAGTTAAAAAAATTCCACTAAAAGAAGCGTTGGAGATGGTTAAATGTGGTGAGATTACAGATAGCCTTAGTGTAGCAGGTTTATTGCGACTTCATCTCGAAAAGCCTCAGTTATTTAACTAAAAAATATTTTCGTTAGAAATGAAGTGGTCGAAATCGAACGGTCTTTCCGGATTGAAACTCGAAACTTGGAGCCGGGATTTTAATGCAATTGGCAACTTTAAAAACCCACTTTAGCAATTTCTTCTTGGTCTCAATTTGCTCCCAATCTACATCTAAACTCAGATAGTATTGCCTGTTCGCATTAAAGTCAATTCCATTAAAAGAGCTGTTAATTTGGTCCGCGAAAATCATTTGATCGGCACCTAATCCAAATGCTACAGATAGCCATTTTGGTTTTATACTAGAATGAATTGCATTTAAATTTACCGACGCCCAATACGTTTGTCCGTTGTAATCTTTAAATGCATTCTCTAATAAACTAGACCCCATCACATCGGGCCGGAGTTTTGCATAATCTGTAGGATAGAAAGAATACTTTAATTGGACGATTTGCCGTTTGAAGAAATACTCTTGGGCAGTAAATAAAACTATTCCTGAGGTATTCGCTGCAAAGTCTCCCCACGAAAAACCCCACTCCTTGCTAAACCCGTCAAATACCTCTACTGTGGTTAGAAAAGCAAAACTTGAAACACCAGAGTACAATAGAGCTTGCTTGCGGCTCTGCTCGTCTTTGTGCGCGTACAACTCGTAAGACAACTTCGACAAAGTAAATGTTGAATAGGCATGCCCCACTTTATCCATCTGCAACCATTCTTGGTTGTCATTGAAGGAATGAAGTCCACTGCGCTCATAGTCTTGGTACCAAAGTGCATTCAGTCCAACTAAACCAACTCCATAAACAGCGGCAGAATATAAACCGACCCTCCTATTCTTTGTCCGGTCACTCAACGTATCCTTTTGCCCACAAACAGTTACAGCAGGTAAAATACCTGCTGCAACAATTATAATGTATCTAAAAAAGCAAAACAAATTAATCCGACTTGATGATTTTACGTGTGTAAATTGTATCGTCCGAAACTGCGGTAAAGATATAAACACCCTTTGCTAAGAAGTCTAAGTCCAACAGCTCCACTCCCGTGGAAGAGGTGATGCTTTTTCGATAAACCTCTTGACCATTAGTCGACCGAATAATAAAATTCACTTGCTGATTATTATTCCATCTATACTTTACGGCCAACCTATCATTAAACGGATTTGGGCTTAAGGAAATTTGATCTAACTCCGATTCGGCATCTCCAACTCCGACAATATTACACGTGGTATCAACTACTGCTTTTACGGTTACAAAATTACTTTCACATGGCAATTCAGAAACTCCCCAACGGTAAAAATAGGGGTAACTATTACCGCTGTTAGAACCTTTTATCGTTACTAGATTTGAAATGTTATATGGAAAGCTCGCACCACTCGTATTTTTAAATAAGCTAACATCTCGGTCGCTAAACGCTACTCTGTAATTAGAGTCAGGCTGCAACTCTATATTAATATTAACACGAAGTGGACTCGCGGGCACGTAGATGTCTTCAGATGCCACTAACTCCCCTTGATTATTCCAAATATCCATTCTTCGGGTAGCAGCTCTATTTGAAAATAATATCATGGTTCTCAGTAAAATTGGACGATGCACATCAAAGGTTAAATAGTCATTGGTCGAAGAATAACTGCCTCCACCTATATTGTTCAACGGACCACCCGAGAACGTTGGACTATTGCTAACGTCCTTCACGTAAAGTGTCGTATCTCTTTGTAAACCAAATATACTAACCGAGTCTCCCGAGTAAACCGAAGCTAACGTTGTGTCTCTGTACCACAGACCTGTAGAACCTATGTTTACTTTAATTCCCGCTTGCTCTCCAATACAAACTGTATCATTCCTGTAGGTTGGTAAACTTAGTTTTGTTACAGTGACTGCATTGGTTCTAGTTCTTGTGTTTGAACCTTGACTATTGGCTACCGTTAAACTAACAGTATAAGTACCATCCGCATAGTAATTGTGAGTTGGATGGTAGTCCGTGGAGGTGGTTCCATCTCCAAAGTTCCACAATGCGGCAGAGTATCCTTCGGTCGAACGGTTTCTAAACTTAACTTCTCCTGTGCATGTAGAATCGGTGTTGATGGAGAAGTCAGCAATAGAGGATGCTACTGCTGTCTTGCATTCCCAATTTATAATAAACCCTGCTCCAACTGCAACGTTATCCGATACCATTCTAATGGTAACCGCGTTGGAACTAGATACGACTATATTGTTTGCCGGTGGAAAGTTTGTACAATAACGCCCAATAAGTGGCGCGTCTAAACTTGGCCCATCAAATACCTCTATGAAATCCCGATTGCAATTAAAACCAAAGCCTGCTTCTACTTCTAAGCGAGAAAAATCTAATTCAATATAGTCTGCCAATGGAACAGCTATGGTAACAGAACCTCTCTCATCCGATTCATAGTCGGCGCCAAATCCACCGGAATCAAATAGTCTCCCTCTACAGTCGGTTAATGTAGTATTAACTGCGTCTGCTAAAACGTGAGAACATGCAACTGTAGAAGTGTCTACAATGATATAAGCCGTTTTTAGAACTGTATCCGATCCACAAGTTCCACCATCACCAATCAACTGAACATCGTAAGTGCCTTGGGTGCTATAGATAGTGGTTGGGTTTCTAAGTGAACTCGTGTCACCGTTTCCGAAATCCCAAATAAAATTAGAAATATTTGACCCCTCACTAACAAAATCTAAACTAACAGGAAGGTAACAAAACGCAGTGTCCTGAATGGCAGAAAACGATGCAGTGACTATATTTTGATAGGCAGGTCCAACGCCAACAGCGTACCAAGCATTCGTTGTTGATTCCACCTCTGGAGAACATGGACCGTATAAATCGATTGCCGACTTTATTGCATAAAATCGTGCTTCGTCATGGTTAGACGATGGATTTAAATAAACCGTCAAATTCCGAAAGGCAATTTTTTCCGCTTTTGTTATTCCTAAACCGGCAACATTGAAGCTATCGGTTACATCGTTCACCCCTACTCCTCCGTTTACTAACAAGTAGAACCAATAATTCTGAACCCCGCTGTTGGAGTGAACTCCACATCTGTCGTTATTCGCAGTTGGTATACAGCCTTTTGTTTGTCTCCAACTCTGCCCTTCATAGGTATCCGGATGTCCAAAAGCATTTGGATTCACCATGCTTCTAATTGCACCACCGACATCTTCGCCGATAAGCCAGTTTGCCCGATTTGGTCTTGCATAAAACTCCAATGCTGTTCCAAAAATATCACTAAAAGATTCATTCAAAGCCCCTGATTCATTGGCATAAATTAGGTCTGAAGTAAAGTCTGTAAGTCCGTGAGTAATCTCATGCGCAACGATATCTAGGGACACCAATGGATTGCTTAAAGAACTTGTGCTATTACCATCGCCATAAGTCATTACAGTTCCATTCCAAAATGCATTCGCATAATTCTGATCGTAATGAACGAAGCTGACCAAGGGGAACCCGTTGTTATCGATACTATTTCTATTGTGAACGTTTGATAAATAATCATAAGTGACCTCAGTACCCCAATGTGCATCGGTTGCAAACTCATCTTTATTGGCATTAAAATTATTCCAGAAGTTATTGGAATCTACAAAATCTACCGCTCCCAAATAATTCCTTTGGGTCTGAGAATTTAAGGTAATAATGGCAGTTCCGCGAGTAGAATCCCTCAACGTGAAAAATCCATTTAAACTATCTGTAACAATAGGTTGCGTGTCACTATAAGCTGTGATTGCAGTCGCTTTAGAATCACCACCTGTATGAAGCAGGTTTTCGTTAAATTCTATCTCCCCATTTTGAGCATTTACAAAAATTAATTCGCGGGCCAAAGGCTTACTCGCATAAATGTTAAATACATGTACTAAAGTCAGAGTGCTATTGCCATCAAAATAATTGGGTAAGTACATTAGCTTCCCTTGCGGGTAGTATTCACTTTGAGAAGGATTTACCGGGTTATCTATTTCCCACATGTATTCTTCCCCACCTACAAAAGCTAAAGCGTTCATTTTTGCAACTTGATGACTTATTGCTGGAACTTCTGACTGAGGAAGCACTGTGTTAATATTCCCGGAAGCAGATACCACCGAATTATTTTGAATATGCACAGACAGATTCGAATAAGCTACCTCAACTCCATCGTAAAACATGCGATATCGTTTATGCTCAAACCCCAATTGGTCAGACTGCGTATTTAAAATTTTAAAACTGTATTTGCTCGATGGCAAAAGTTCATTTCCTAACGATGCAAAAAAAGCTTCTTCCGTTATTTTTGCATCCTTATCTAACTCCAAGTAGGATGGGAAAGAATTTCCCTCTTCCAACTTTACCTCTATCGCATTTGGAAAAACAACTTCTGCTGAGTTGCCTGTTAGAATTGAAGTCTGCGCCTGCATTATGAGAGAGCACGCACATAAAATACTTAATACAGCTTTTTTCATCGGTTTAATGGGTTACAATTACTTTTTTGTGGAGAATACCACGATCTGTATTGATTTGGATAAAATA
>Ga0307983_1001214_pt1 | contig 11516 bp, 2 predicted proteins | sample OrgLakmetagen991_FD_201845 | JGI IMG/M metagenome (GOLD analysis project Ga0307983, IMG submission 201845) | Saline water microbial communities from Organic Lake, Antarctica - #991 | ecosystem: Environmental > Aquatic > Non-marine Saline and Alkaline > Saline | place: Antarctica: Organic Lake... | reverse complement strand
AATATTTATTTTTGTAAATATATTTTCTAATCTAGAGTTATATAAATCATCTAGATACTAAGCTTTGTAAATCTTAACCAAATATTTATTTTTGTAAATATATTTTCTAATCTAGAGTTATATAAATAATCTAGATACATTTTTTATTTTTTTTTTAATATAAAGTTAAAAATAATTATAAGTAATAATAAATAATAATAAATAATATAATAAATTATACAAAAATGACTGTTGAATATAAAATAGATTATAGAGAACATAAATTAATAGATTTATTTAGTAAAAATAAAAATATAATTTATAATAAAGAAAATTTAAATATAGCTGATATACATATTATATATAAAAACAAAAATAATATTCAATATACAATATTAATTGAAAGAAAAACAATACAAGATTGTCTATCTAGTATTAAAGATAATAGATATAAAGAACAAAAAATAAGATGTCAATCCGAAATTAATGATAAAACTATATTTTTTTATATTTTAGAAGGTAATATTGCTAATGAAACTAAAAATGATAAAGAAAACAAAATAGTATATGGTTTTATTATTAGTAATCAATTTAGAGATAAAATTACTATTATAAATACACAAAATTATAATGAAACATATAATTTTATTTTAAAATTAGGTGAAAGATTAGAAAAATCTGGATATAAAGATTTTTATAAATGTAATACTAACTTAGATTATAAATTATTTAATAAATTAAAATCTAAATATAGTATGAATAATATGAATAATATAGATAATATAGATAATATAGATAATATAGATAATATAGATAATATGAATAATTCATTAGAAAAAAATAAATCATTAGAAAAAAATAAATCATTAGATGAAATACTAGAAAAAAATAAAGTAAAAAAAAAAGTAGAAAATGTGAATAGTATATCAAAATTAATAAAATTAGATAAAAATGAAAAAGTAATAATAAATAAAATAGATCATTCATTATTAAATAGTGAAAATTATACTGAATTAGAATGTCCAAGTAATATATTATTTTTAGAATATAAAGAAAATAATGAAAATATTAAAATAATAAATTATCATACGATGAAAAAATCAGCAACAGATTTATTTACAAGTCTTCAAAAACCTGTAAATGAAAAAGATATACCAATTAATATAAAACAAATTATCTTAGATATTAATAATGAAAGTAAAAATAAAGAATCTTATTTATCATCTAGAATATCTAAAAAAAAAAGCGATAATTTAACACCTATATTATGTCAACAATTAATGTTAACTAATATTCCGGGTATTAGTAGTAAATATTCTATAGAAATATTAAAACATTATAAATCTATATACACATTATTAACATTTATTAATGATAATTCAAAAACAAATAATACAAAAATTAATGAATTAAAAGAACTAGTAATTAATACTTCTACTGGTAAAACTAGAAAATTAGGACCTTCACTAGCAAATAAAATTATTGATTATTTAAAATAAATATAAATATAAATATAATTATTAATTATATTAATTATATTAATTATATTAATTATATTAATTATATTAATTATATTAATTATATTAATTATATTAATTATATTAATTATATAATTTATTAATCTACACCCACATAACCATAATCAAAATCTCCTCCTTCCATATCTTCTGCAACACCTACAAAATATTCTTCTTCATAATATTCTTCATCTGCACCATGAATATCATTTTTAGCAAACATTTCTCTATCATCATTATTTAAAATTTCATTTTTTGGTAAAGTATCACCCATTTCTAACTCATTACTTTCTTCATCTTCACCTGAACCATACATAATATCATCATAATTAGATGCTAAATTTGTATAATCTAAACGTCCTAACATTTTTAAATTATTAACCATATTTCGTTTATCTTCCATACCTTCAGCACTTAAATCTCTATTTAATCTTAATGTTTCTTTAATAGTAGATATACGTCCTTTACTTACTTCATCTTCAACTGTTTCATTATTCATACTAGAAGTTAAATATTGTAAATCAGTTAAATATATAATAACATCTTTAGTAAATTGTTTCATAACTAATGAATTATTTTTTTTATTACTTAAACTTTCTTCTATTAAATCTAACATATCTTCACTATCTGAATTATTTACATTTTCGATATCTTCACCTGGTTCATTATTATAACTATCTATAACCATCATCTCAGGATATAAATTTATATTAACATCTTCTAATTTATTATTAACATCTTCTAGTTTATCATTTTCACCACCTTTTTGAGTTAATTTATCACTTAATTTTTTACTATATGAAAATTCATTATCACTTGTAATAATTTTATCTTTATTAGTTAATTCTTTATTAGTTAATTCTTTATTAGTTAATTCTTTATTAGTTAATTCTTTATTAGTTAATTCTTTATTAGTTAATTCTGTATTAGTTAATTCTGTATTTTGTAATTTATAATCTAATAATGAATTTTTTTTAATAATGGATTCGTTAGTTTTAATAATGGATTCGTTAGTTTTAATAATGGATTCATTAGTTGTAATACTAGATTTTTTATGTTCTTTAGATTTATAGTCTTTAAAAGATTTGTTATTTATTTTATCATTTTCAAAGTATTTTAAATCATCATTATTGAATATATCAGTATTATTACCAATAATAAGTAAATTTAATATAAATAGAAAACATAATCTAGAAAAGTTATATCTGATAGTTTCGTTTATAAATTTATCAATTGTGTAATCATTGTATACATCATTATTATAATTGTTAAAAGAATTTAGTATATTAGATATAAATACTATAAAATCTTTATATTCTTTAAAATTATAATTAACATCTTGATATTTAATAAATTTTTCGTAATAAAATTTATTAATATCTTTTAAATCTTTTACATTATCCCAATTATTATTTGCTAAACTAGATACTAAATAATTAATTACAGAAATAGATTTATTTAAAAAATTAGATTTAAGTGTATGTAAATTTTTATCTAATATTAATTCTTGATTATAATAACCTAGATTTGGTATTAATTCATCCATAATATCAATATATTTTTTTGTATCATTATTTAATTTAGAAAAATTTCCAGTATTATTTATTAATTCAATTTGTTTATCATCTTCATCTTTATTATTTAATTGCAATTTATTTATTAATAATTCAATTAAGGATTGATTAGAATTATCTAATCCTATTTCAAATATATACTTAATATTTAATAATTTATCATTATTTAATTTATCATTATTTAATTTATCAGTTTTACTTTTATTATTATTATCATTATTACCATTATTAATTGATAAAAATATATTTAAATTTTTAATAATTATCATTTCAAATAATAAATAATCATATTTTATATTTCTAGATATAAATAATATTAATAAATTTACAAATTTTAATATATTATCTTGTAATAAACTAGAACTATTTAATTTTAATATACTTATTTCTACATAATTAAATAATATTAGTAAAAGTTTATATACATTTATAAATTGAATATTTAAATTACTTAATTTTCCTTGAAATATATGATTATAATGGCATTCTTCTATAATATTAATAAAATATTTATTTTTAAAATTATCTATTCCATTTAATATATTTTTTTCTAAATTTTTTAATGTTTTAATTCTAGATAAACTTATTAATGATTTATATTTATTACCATCTATTAATTTTATCATATTACCCAATAATATAACTATATTTTCTAAATTTTTATATAATTCACCACAAAATAATGATTCCTTCACATAATCTTTATTATATAATCCAAATGTTAATAAATTATATTCTAATGAATTAATATCATATTTTATATTACTTTTAGATACAAATTTATATAAATTCATTAAATCATTTTTTGTATATGTCATGTTCAGTTTTTCTCCTTTTATTATATTACTTATGATACAACGATTCAAATCGTTAAATAAATGTAAATTACCTTTAAACTGACCATTATCAATATATTTTAAAAAGTATGCTTTAATATTTTCTTCATTTATATCAAATGTAAATGTAATATTTTTCCTAGATTCTTCTAAAGAATTTATATAATTTATTTTAACAATTATTCTAGTTGGTAAATTTATTAAAATTAGTTCTTCTTTTGCATAACCTAGTTTAACACATTGATTTATTAATTTAGATAAATCAGGTATTTTTTCCATAAAAATATCATAATAATTAACATAGTTTGTATTATATTTATTAGACGTTTTAACTTTATCAATATTTAAAATATTATATAAAGCTACACCATTTGAAACTTGTGAATCTCTTACTAATTTAGTAGTATAATCTAAATTTAATATTAAATTTTCCATTTTACGCATAATAGATTGTTGTTTATAAGATAAATTAACATCTATTAATTCAAATAATTTATTTAAATTACCACTAGTCCATACTTGTATTTCTTCAGGTTGAAAATCAGATTTTGGAATCCAATTATAAGATTCTTCATTTTTTTCAATAGATGTAAAACCTAGATGAGGACTAAAATCCGGCCAATAATAAGTTAAATTTTTTAATTCTTCTTGATTTTCTACTATTTCATTAAATTTTTTTTCTAATGAACGTTGTAATTTACTACGTACTAATTCATCATTATCTAATAATAAATCTAGACGCGAATCTATAGATTTTTTTAAACCATCTATACCTGTTTTTCCATTATTTAAAAAATTATATTTATGTAATAAACTTAATTGTTTTACTAAATTAAAACATAATTTAATACCATCCATATCTTTTAATTTATCAGTAGTTAACATTGGATAACCCATATAATTACAACTAAAATATTTATTATATAAATCATAACTCTGACGACTTGTTTGTAATAAAACTAAAAATCTAACTATAACATCAATTATTACTATTTTTAAATATTCTTGTTCTGTTAATATTGTTAATTGACTATCTGTTAATTTACGTCCTAATTTCATAAATTGAACATATATTTGTGTTTTAATACCTTTTCTTGATATACCAGAATGTTGATATGATTTTAAAAATGTAATCATTTCTAAATCATCTTCTATAATTAATTGTTTTATACCACAATTAATTTTACAAAAATCAAATATTTCTATTTTCTTTTTTAAATCTTCTTGTTCCGCTTTACCATCTGTATTATGAATTGCTTTTGTTATCATTTCATTTACCATTTTTTTCATATTTGCAATTACATTTTTCTCTTCTACTACTTCTCTAGATTTCATTACTTTTCCATCTTCTCCACCTGCAAAACCATCTAAATCTTTTGTATCTGTTGTATTTAAAAATTTACCACAAATTTTACAATAATATGTTTCTTCATCTATATAACCATAAATATTTATTAATTGATTTGTATCTAAATTATTATTTTCGTCATTATTCATTAAATGTATTGCATATAAATAATGCTTACACATTAACTTATTATCACATGTATTACATTTTAAAAAATTATCATCTACTTCTAATGATACTACATTTAAATCCAATTTTACCATTTGAGCTTCATCAACATATTTATCTATTACATGATCTTTCATATATTTATAATATTCATTATCATTTATGTTATCTAATGATTCTATATATTTAAAAGCTAATGTATGACTACACTTATTATTACCCATTAATAATTTTTCTAATTCATTATTATCAGTTATATCTTTTTCATATTCTATTGCCTTAAATTTTGTAAATAACTTAACTCCATTTATATATGAATGTAATACAGTTTCTAATATTTTTAATTTATTATTTACATTTGATAACATTATAGGTAATAATTTAGCACATTTAATCGCATTTTCTGTATCTTGAATTTGTGATTTTAATGTTTTTAATTCCATTAATAATTCAATTTCATCTTTTGGTATACATTGTATACTATCTACATCAAACATACATTCTTGTAACTCTTCTTTTGTAATTGATTCTTTATTTACCTCATTTTTTAAATCATCTAGATTATCTATTTTCATCATATCCATATTCTTAACATTTTTATCTCCTAAATTTTCACATTCTGAAGATTTTATTTTTAATATTTTTTCTAACGATTCTATCGGTTCTATTAACCAATAATCACCATTATGTAAAGAATGCCTTTTATATAACTGTTTCTCCTTAATATTTCCTTCTTTATTATCATCTTTATCTTTATTATCATCTTTATTATCATCTTTATTATCATCTTTATTATTTTTTTTAACAAATACTTCAGTTAAAGCATAATCACCTTCTGTTATTATATCTCCACTTGGTGTGCTAGCAACTTTTCCGTTATCTTCTTCTAATCTATCTACGGATGGATAACGCAGTATTTTATGTTTTCTATTTAATCTATTATTACATACGCCAAATTGTGATTTATTTAAATTATCTTTTGTATTACTAGATAAATTAATATCATTATGTATTCCATTATTTACTTGTTCGTATTTATTTTTTAAAATTATTAATGCTTCTTCACTTTTAACAAGGTTAAAATCATCTAGTAAATTTAATAAATAATTTTTTTTTAATAAATTAGAGTATAATGCGCCTAAATCTTTTTGTATAGATAAATATGATAATCTAAACTCATCTGTTTTTGTTTGATCAGAGTAAATTATTTTTTTATTATATGGTTCACCACCATAATATTTATCGGTTAATTCCATTATGTCATCTGTAAATATTTTTGCATTTCTATATAATTCATTAACATCTTTTTTATCATTTTTTTTATCTTTTTTTGATTTTTTCAAACTATATAATTTTTCTAATTTATCATTTAATATAATTAATTTTTGTAAATTTTTATTTTCATTTTTATTCACATACATATATTCATCATAATTTAAATTACGTAATTTATTTGGAGTTTCTAATATTGAAAATGATAAATCCAAACCTAAATCATTATAAAAATAACCAAATGATAATAATATTTTACTTATTATTTCATGACTATTTGTTAATGATGATATAAATGCTAAATCTGGTGAATTTTCGACATAAATAATTATATCTTCAATAGATGGTATAATTTTATTTAATAATATAGTATAATCATTTTTACTTATATTACCATTCATGGAATTTATATTATCAGATTTTTTAATATTACCTGTTTCTAAATTTATATTTGGCATACTAAATATTACATATTTATTTGGTAATAAAAATGCAGAACTTCCAAATTCTATATTTATTTTATTATTTTCTTTTTTACTTATAAATTCTACATTTAAATCTTCTGTTGTTAATTTATTTATTTTTTTATATATTACATTATTTGTTGCTAATTTTTCCTCCGTATTTTCACATAAATTTAATAAATTAATACGTTTTTTATTAACTAGTTCATCTGGTATTAAATTTTTAATCATATTTAAAATTAATATATTTATAGGTGGTCTTACAAATCCTATTAAATTATATTCATCACCATTATATATAGTTTTTAATTTACTAGTTGTTGGTTCTATATTTTTATCTAACATATTTTCAAATTCTAATATCTCGTCCATTGTTAATAATTGAGGATCTTCATAATATGGACTTGTAAAAGGACCTAATAATTTAATCTCCTCTAATACCTTTTCTTGAACTCCAAAATTTAAATACTTAAATTGATTTGTTCCTAAACGATAAACTAAAGCATCTTTATTATATAATTCTATTCTATTATATGCTATTTGAGTTTTTAAATTATATAAACCTAAATTATTATACATTTTTTCATGATTTTTATTAAATGAATCTCCTATAATATTATTATAACCTACTCCATTATTATTTTTAATACTATAATATGGATTTAATCTTTTAACTTCTTTTTTAAAATCTTCTTCATAATTTACTATTCTATTTTTTGTAAATGTTATTTGTGATGTTTCTTTATCAATTTGTTCTATTTCCTCATTAAAATCAATTACATATTGTCCATTATCTTCAAATTCTTTTCTATTAATTTTATCTTCATCTGTAATATAAATTTTTCTATTTGTTAAAACCAATGGAATTAAAAACTTATTTGTTAAACTTGTTACAAAATCATCATCTATAAATTGCTCCACCATTGGTTTTATATTTTTATTTTCATTTGTTAAAGACCTATAAATTATTTCATTTTCCCTATTTGTTGTTAAATTTTTTAATAAACTTATTTTATCCACTATCTTATCTATCTTATCCTCATTATACATATTTTTTTTAAATTTAGGTAATTTTTCATACATTTGCTTCTTTATACGACCCTTTTGTATTGACTCCTTAAACACTTTCAATCCATCTGGCTTATGTATCTGTCTTATCTTAGTTACTATATCACCCTCTGATAAATTAAATTCGTCATCTTCAAATAATTCTAATTCCTCATCACTCATATCTGAATAATCAGTATTATTTTCCATTTCCGTATCTGTATCTATATCTGTATCAGAAAATGAACCTGAACCTGAACCTGAACCTGAACCTGATTTTTTACCACCTATCATTATTCTTCCATCATAAGAATTAAATTCATCATTATCATTAAATTCATCATTATCATTAAATTCATCATTATCATTAAATTCATCATTATCATTAAATTCATGTTCACTTTCAAGTAAATTCATTAAATCATCTTTGTAGAAATCGGAAGAATATAATTTATGTGTGTTATCATCTTCTTCTAGATATGTATTTAAATTTTCAATAGAATTATTTAAATTTTCATTAGGATTATTTAATTTTTCATTAGATTTAGGTTTATTATTCAATAAATGAGGATAATCATACATATCACTAGTAATTGATTTAATTTTAGATGTGGTATTTTCTAATAAAGAATTTGTTGTATGTATATCATTGTTGCAATTTACACATCTATTTAATTTAAAATCAAAACGTTGATTATGATATTTACTTGGTATAACTATTTTATAATTATCATTTGGTAATACTTGTATTCTTTCATCATCTAGATTAATATGACTTCGTAAATTATTAGTGCTTTCATCTTTATCTAGATTTTCAATATAATTTTTAATATTAGTTAATAAAGTATTATTATTTGAATCTAAAACATAGGGTACTAATCTAGATATACCAAAAAATGTAGTTGCGGATTCATTATTAAATGGTAATAATATTGGCATATATTTTTCTAATGGGGAAACCCATATACCTTCTGGTTTATTTTTTAATAATACACATTTTGATTCATTACAATGTTTAAATGGTGAATGTTCTTTAGTGTATATAGTAAATATTTTTCTAGGTATTAAAATTTTTTTTAATTTTTCATTTTCTTTGTCAGTTGCTAGGTCAGAAGTATTGTATTCGGGAATACCATTTGGATAAGTAAAATTTAAAATTGGTTTTAAAACTTTTGTTTCATTATCTGTTAAATTTCTTGTTTGTATAAATTTTAATATCGCACGTTTTGTATCATAATGATCATCATGATTTATATTATTTATATCACTTGTATAATCATTATATAAATCATCATTTTTAATTTTAGCAAATGAACAACTATCCATATTATTAGGTCTTAATAATAAATATGATGATGGAAATTTATAAATAATTACACCTTTACTTATATTTGATTCTTCTTTTAATTTTATAATGTTTCCTATATTAAATGAATTAGTAAATAAATTAGTATTCATATTATTCATATTATTCATATTATTCATATTATTATTTCTTATATTAGAATTAGTAAATAAAATTTTTGACATTATTTATATATAATTTTTATTTATTATTATTAATAACTATTATCTTAATTATTATCTTTTTATTTTAATTATTATCTTTTTATTTTTTAATTATTATCTTTTTATTTTTTATTTTTAATTATTATCTTTTTAATTTTTATTTTTAATTATTATCTTTTTATATAACATTATCTTTTTTTTTTAATATAACATTATCTTTTTTTTTTAATATAACATTATCTTTTTTATATATTATTTATCTTTTTATTTTTATATAACTTTATTTTTATAATTTTTATATTATATTTAATTAAATTACTAATTAATATTATTTTATAATAAATATTTAAAATAAAAAGATAAATAATATATAAAAAAGATAATATATAAATATGATACAAAAAATTAAACAAAAATTAAAACAAAGCAATAATTTATATATATTATTTTTTTCTATTATAATATTAACTATATTAATAAGTTGGTTATTTGGATATAATAAAAACACATTAAGTAAATTTATTTTTAATAGTTATGAAAATTATGAAGATAATAATCCTAAATTAGATATCAATAATATTATTAAATTTATTATAACAGATAGTAAAGATAGTGAAGATAAAAATGCTTCAATTACTACATTTAAAACCGATAATAAAATTACTGATATTGATACTGATATTAGTAATTTTAAAATTTTTATAGAAACTTTATTTAAAAAAAATAATTTTTTACTTGTAGATAATATATTTACTGAACCTGAATTATTAGAAATAAAAATTAAAGAAAATGAACTTAATGCTATATTAGTGCATACAAAAATTAAAGATCTTTTACCTTATATTGACAGATATACTAATTACCCATCACTTCCAAATTTTACTACTTCATACGTTAATGATACAGATAAACTAATTATGTATATATCAAATAAAATTGGTGAATTAATCAAATTAATATATGATGCTTTATTTAAAGAAGTAAATTTAACAATTGAAGATATAAAAAAAAATTATTTAGATAGTAATAATAAAACAAAATATTTAACAAAATTTTTACATAATTATCATAATAAATCAAATAGTGATATAGCAAAAATTATTTATTATGGTTTTTTTATAAATATATTCAATAATATAAAAAAAAGTGAAAGAAATTACTCACATTTTTTAACATGGGAATATTTACAAAGTTTTATATTTGATTATTATATAACACCCACTCAATCACAAATTGAAGAAATGAATTTAAATATATTATTAGAAAATATTATAGATAAATTAGAATATACTAATATTATAGCCGAATCATTTAAAAGAAAATCTATAATACCACAATCTGATACATTTAATAACATTTCACCTACTACTAGAACAATGATATTAACATTTAACAATAATGATATATTTGATTTAACATTTGATTTTAAACAAAATATTGAAATTGACACTAAATATAATACTATTTTAACATATTTACTAAAAATATATGATACAACTATTAAAAATATTGAAAATAATACATTTAATACATTTACAAAAAATACACTACCTACCGGAATTACTTTAACAGATACAGATAATACAAATATTACTTATTTAATTAATAATATTGGAACACTTTCTTCAGTTTCTGCTATTGCTGTAGGATCTGTAGATGGAACAACAGATGGAATAACAGATGAAACAACAGATGAAACAACAGATGAAACAACAGATGAAACAACAGATGAAACAACAGATGAAACAACAGATGAAACAACAGATGAAACAACAGATGAAACAACAGATGAAACAACAGAT
>Ga0307983_1001211_pt1 | contig 11535 bp, 19 predicted proteins | sample OrgLakmetagen991_FD_201845 | JGI IMG/M metagenome (GOLD analysis project Ga0307983, IMG submission 201845) | Saline water microbial communities from Organic Lake, Antarctica - #991 | ecosystem: Environmental > Aquatic > Non-marine Saline and Alkaline > Saline | place: Antarctica: Organic Lake... | reverse complement strand
TTAGAATGACTATTACAATACGTAAAGAAACCGAACAAGAACAGAAAGAACGCATACGTGCGGCGCGAAAAGATTCTTACCCGCCTATCGGCGACCAATTAGACGCGATCTTAAAATGGATAACAAGCGAACGGTTTCAAGGCGAAGATCTTCCGCAAGATCTCGATAACATTATCGGACAGTGGGCGGCAGTTAAACGTAAACACCCTAAAACAGAAGGTAATTAAATGGTCGTTAGATTTACCGGTGCTTTTTGCGCGAGCCGAGGGGTTAGACACCCCGGTAATGACATGCCGGGAGGGGGTGTAACCCCTTTTCTGGTTAAATTTCCCGGGGCGGCCGCGGCCTATTCATTGCGGCAACTGAATAACGATGGTAATTTTAACGTAGTAAAGGTTAGACGCGGTAGCGACGACACAGTCCGCGACTTCACCGCCGGGGAGGTTGCAAACGGCACTCTCGGGTTGTTCATAGGTGCCGGGGATGGTTTCGTAGAAGTTTGGTACGATCAAAGCGGTAACGGTCTTCACGCGGCGCAACCCACAACCTCTAAACAACCTAAAATCGCTAATAACGGGAGTATAATAACCGCCGGCGGGGTAGCGGCTATAGATTTTGACGGGGTTTCTGCTTGGTTAGCTACTTCCGGGTATATGGTCGAACTATCTGCTAACACCGACGTGCAGATAGCCGTAGTGTATGAAAGTGCCGAAACCCCGAGCGCGACGAGTTATGTTTTAGTGGAAAGCGACTTAACATCTTATTCTTCGCAGTTCATTGTCGGCAGCGCAGGTGCGCTAAGCGACGTTTTCTGGAATAACTTTGCAGTTTTCGGTACGGCGCCCGCAACACGTTACCTAGCAGGTTTCCAGAAAACCGGGGCGAACGGTCAAGCTTACGTTAACGGTGCTGCTAGCGGTGCGTCCGCAGCTTTAATTATAAACTCGGAAGTCGGGGACGCGACTTACATAGGTGCTTCGGCCGACGGCGGCAACACAGGCCACTACCAAGGCACCATGCAGGAACTTATCGTGTACCACCACAATAATAACGACATAACAAGGTACGCAACTGAACAAGTTGCTTACTATAATCTATAGAAGAGGTTTAAAATGACATTTTTTCTTATCTTAATTTGTATCAAAGTCGTATTACTCGGCGCGGTCTACGGCCGTATCGACGGAGGCGGCCTCGTTAAAGTTTCCGAGTGGATAGAGCGCAGTCTAATTATGTTTTTCTTCGTTCTGGCGTGTACGCCTTTTGCCGGGTTGTACGCACTATTCGCCTACACCGGCGTCGTAGGTATCGCAACCGGCCACGGGCAATACTTTTTAGCGAGGAAACTTGTAGGACAAAAAGAACATAAAGAACGTGTAGATCCAATCGTTTCGTTATTCTTCGGTAAAGATTGGCGCGCAAACTTCCACCACGAACACAAATTTACAAAAGAAGAAAAACAATATTACGAGAACAACGTAAAAGCGAAACTATATTGGCGCTGCGTGTTCGGTATGTTTATGACAGGATCCTTAGTCGGCTTACCGGCGGCTATCGTGTCTATAGTGTTCGGTCAATATCTTATCGCCGGTGTGTTTGCGTTAACCGGCGTTGTGAAAGCCGCCGCATACGTTTTCGGGTGGGAACTGAAACGTGCTACCTCGAAGAGAGTAAAAGAAACCGAGATCGCAGAATACGCGAACGGCGGACTGCGTAACGTTCTTTGTTTAATTGTGTTATACTTAATATTGTGAAAGGTTTAAACATGGCGGACATTGACGAACTATCGAGACAGCTTGGCGCGATCCAGTCGGATATAAAACATATTCGCACAACTACAGGCGACACGATAGCCCAAGTTCGCACAATATCAACCGCGGCCATACGGCAGGAAGCTTCGGTAGGTTCTGCGCACAAACGCCTAGATCAGATAACTCCAAAAGTCGAAGCGTTGCATGACAGTAAAAACCGCAGCGTAGGGTTTCTAAGCGCGATCGGCCTCACCTGCGGTACTATCGGCGCGATCGTAGTAAAATTCTTATCAAGCTTGCTACCTCATGTATAAATTCGGCGAAACTTCGAAAAAGCGCCTTGAAGGCGTCCACCCTAAGCTTATCTACACGGCAGAAACCGCCTTGTCTTACGGTGTTTTAGATCTTACCGTCGTGCCGTACGGCGGCCTTCGTACAATCGACGATCAGAAAGATCTTGTCGCGCGCGGCGCTTCACAGACAATGCGCAGCAAACACCTTCCACAAAACGACGGTTACGGTCACGCCGTAGATCTTGCGCCTTATCCGGTGGACTGGCTTGATATACAACGTTTTGTTATGGCCGGCTCTTTAATGTTTCGCGCGGCCGCAGAACACGGATTGATCTTGCGTTGGGGCGGCCATTGGCGTAACTTTAAAGATTACCCACATTTTGAGATAGTGAAAATATTATGATACAATACATACCCTTTATTGGTGAAACGTTAGGACGTTTTTTCGGCAACCGCGAGAAACGCGAAGAGTACCAAGCCGATGCGCGCGGCGCCGTATATAAACAATTCGCAAACGAGTTCGGACATTCTCGCACGTGGTGGGATAGTCTTATCGACGGTTTAAACCGATTACCACGGCCGATAATGACTTTTGGTACTATCTGGCTTTTCTATTACGCGGTAAAGGATCCGGACGGGTTCGCAGAGAGCGCACAAGCGTTACAAGCTATGCCGAAAGAAGGTTGGATGGTCTTAGGTGCCGTCGTAACGTTCTGGTTCGCTGCGAAGCTACCGAAAGACTTCGGCAGATTGAAAATGTATGATACGGCCGCAAAAGAGATAAGTCGTAAAAGCGACGAGAGATCTCGCGATGTGGGTTGGAGTGATAAAGTCGATAAGAGATACGCTCGTGACGATTACGACAATTTAAACTAGATCCGCGAACGCGTCTTGTTCGAGTTCCGCCCGCTTTTCGTCTATAAATTTTTGTAGTAAATCAAGATGCCATTCTTCGACCTTTTGATCGAGGCCTACCGATAACGGCGAGAACGCATGTCCGCCTTTTAATTGAAACGAAACGAAACGCACTTCGTATTGCTCTTTACACCGCGCGTTTCGTTTTTCTTGAAAAGAACTCATGCTTCTAAATACCCTTTTTCTTTCAAAGCGAAAAAGATGTCTTTACAGGCGCGCGTATCCACCATAGCGTCGTGCGCGTCTTCGCCGATATCTTTATCACAAAAGAACTTTAAACCTTCGGCGAGTGACGGCCACTTGTACGCAGAGCCGCTACTCTTTGGTATTTTACAGATATTCGTTGTGTTTTTCATTGTACAGAAAAGCGCACTTGTCGGAGGCTCTAACGCCTCGCCGTTACACTCGCCGACGATCATTTTCCAGTCAAAATCTATATTGTGTGCTACGATAAGTTTAGCTTTGCGCGCTATGATCCGGAACGTTTGAAGCGCCATACGGGGTTTTACGCCGTATGTGTCGCACATTTCGCCAGATATACCGTGGATATTGTAAGCGCCTTCCGTCATCAAAGACGTTTTTTGCGCGATCAACGTTGAAAATTCTGTTAACGTGCGGCCGTTCTTGTCGGTCAAAATCATAGCCAACTGGCAAATCCTACCTTGTTTCGGATCGTCCGGGTGTTTCTTCGGACTATGAAAACCCGTTGTTTCCGTATCGAAAAATAAATATGTCATGTGTTTTCCTTTCTTGTTTTCATTGCGTTCATAAGTAAATCTTGTACCGAAGCTTTGGTTTCCAGTCGTTCACGGACGAGGTCTTCGATCGTACCATCGGCCGTAATGTAATATAAGAACACCGGGCGGTCGTATCCGGCTTGTCGTTGGCGCATAACCCCGATGCGTTCTATGATCTGGTCGTGTTCTTCCAAGTTCCAGTTCACCGAAAAGAAACACAAGATGTTTCCACCGTGTTGTAGGTTAAGGCCGTGTCCGGCGCTTGCGGGGTGTGCAAACAATATCGGTATTTTACCCGCGTTCCATTGTTTTATCGTCTTCGGATCCTTATCAAGAACGCGGCCTTTCTTGAAACGCTTCTTTAAACGATCTAAGTCGCTTTTGAAGTTATAGGCCACCAGCACCGGCATACCGGCCGCTTCTTCTATAACGCTTTCCAGCGCGTCCAGTTTGGCGTCGTGTATTGTCTCGTACTTTTTACTACCGTCTTCGGTGTAGATACTGCCGTTGGCGATCTGTAAACACTTCATGGTTTTAACGGCCGCGTTCACCGCTTCGACGCTTTCAAGATCGTTCAACTCGGCGAACATGGTTTTTTCCATATCCTTGTATATTTTGAGCGCTTTCGGTGGTAGCTTCACTTTTATGCGCGATACTATAGGTTCTTCGATGTCGAAAAAGTCTTCGGGTTTAACCGATATACAAGCGCCTTGCAATTTTTCTTCTATCTCTTTTTGTGAATGAGGGAGCGGATCCAGACTGAAACCGTTAAACGAGCGTTGAAACCACCGATCGCGGTAGCTTGTAAAGGTGCGCCCTAAACGTTCCCCTGCGTCGATAAACCAATTTTGACCCCATAGATCTATCAAACCGTTCGGTGCAGCCGTGCCGGTTAGGTTGACAAACCGGGCGGATTTATGCGCGACATAAGCAAGATATCGTGCGCGTTTTGCGCCTTGGTTCAATCTGAAACCTTTTAATTTCGTGCTTTCGTCTGCGACGACCATGCCGAACGGCCATTTACGGATCTGTTTTCTCTTCTGGCCTTTCTTTTCCGGCATTTTAAAATATTGTTCTATTAACCACGGTATGTTCTCGTAATTTATTGTGTATACGTCTGCTTTCGTTTTTAAAGCCAGTAGACGCGTATCTGCGTCGCCAATGATTGCTGATACCTTCAAGTGTTTTAAATGATTCCACTCGTCCACCTCGTCCGGCCATGTGGACGCTGCGACACGTAGCGGCGCTAATACGAGAACCGGACGCGTTAAGATACCGGCGAGGCGTAGATATTCTATAGCGGTGAGCGTGGCGACCGTCTTACCCATACCCATACCCGCCCACACATTACCGCGGGCGTTATCGAGTATGAACGCGATAATTAGGTCTTGCCACTCGTGCGCTATAAAATCTTTAGACATTGCGGGTTATTTTCCCTATGAAACGATCCACGGCCATAAAACTATCTAAAACATACACAGGTATTCCGCGCGAGTTCATAAGTTCATGCTCGCGTAATTGATGCGGCTTAGGTTTTTCGCCGGGTGCTTTACATTCCGTCCAGTGACCGCCGTTAAGCATAACGAAGTCGTCCGGCGCGCCGTTACGACCTAACCACGAAACGCGGCGGTATTCCCCGCCCGCTTCTTGTACGCGCTTCTTGAGATAAGCTTCTATGTCTCGTTCTCTAATCATTTTTAATCCTTTCTATATCTATAATCTTCAAAACCACCGGCGGCGAGGGGTAGATCCTTACACCAGTCGGGGTTCGTTTCTAATAATGCACTTAAATGTTCGTGACTATATTCGTCTGTATCCGGCGCTTCGGTAATAAGTTCGTCGTGAACCGTTAAAACGGTATTGTATCCTGCGTCTTCGACCGGTAACATACGCCACGCCATAACGTCTCGCGCGCTAGATTGACAGATATTCTCTAAAAGCTTACCGCCGTAGGTACGAAGTCTTTTCCATTTACGCGTATACGGATGTACACCCATATACGAGATCTGGCCTTTCTCGTCGATCTGCGGCGCCGGGTAACACAAACACGCCCCCGACGGTAGTACGCAGCGCAGCCAAGATCCCGAACGGTAGAAGATAACGCGGCGCACTCTTACTTTCGTCTTAGGGTTCTTAATCGCCTTGCGCGCGCCGTTTTCGAGTTCTTTCCATAGCGCCGCTATGTTCGGGTGTGCTTCGCGCCATAATCTTTTCAAACCGTCCATAGCCATATAAACAGGCGGTTTCAGGCCGTAATCGCTGCGGCCTTGTTTCATCTGCCATTGACGGAACACCCTAGCTTCTTGCTGTATATCCCCCGGCAGTTTAGGCCATGCGGTGCCGGCCAGAAAGTCAAGGTCGATACCGTAAGTCAACGCCCCTGTTAAGAAAGCGCCGACACCGCCGCCATATTGTAACATAAGTTCCATGACTTTACCGATCTGCCGGTCGTCTTTGTCAACGCTCGCCGGATCAACGTTAAAGGCTTTCCCGTATGCTACTTTATATAAATCGTGACCCGTTCCGTTGTCGTAATCCCGGAACGCTTGAAGTTTCCAATTCTCATTTGCAAACCACGCGCCTTTACGGCCTTCAATGTTCGATAGATCTGATACATAAAGTTTCTTGTTCGGTGAAGCTTTAATACACCCGCGCACCGCCGAAGACATTAACCCGATCACGTCGTCGGGATCTATCAAGTCAATAACGTTAAGTTTAACCGCTTCGATCGCTTGTAAAATATCGTCGTTGCGGTGTGTCGGCCTTGGTAAGTTCTGCGGCTGAAATATCCGCCCCGCCCAACGACGCGTTCTTGCTGCGCCGTCGTACTGTAACGTACCACGGAGGCGTCCGTCGTGGCCGACAGAACGTATCAAGGCGTTATACTTAGACGTGGATGTCGTGGACGCTTTTTGTCTTATGCTTAACAATTCTTTTACTTCCACCGGTAGATCGGGATCTTGTAGGCGTTTTTCGATCGTCGCTTTTTGCATATCCGGCAAATGTACGCCGTAGCTTTCCACAAGATGTTTTAAAAGCTTGTCGCGCTGCGTGGTTCGCTCGACCTCGTTATCGGTTATATCTTGCGTTCTTTTCGATAGTTTCTTCTGGCTTTTCTTAATCGCTTTAACCGCGGCCGTAGCAAGTTCGAGATCCACTTCAAACCCGCGGTCGTTTATCTTTTGGTCAAGTTCCCAAAGTCTGCGTTCCATACCTTTATAGTTCCAGTTCGGCATTTTACCGTGTATGTACCGCATAGACGCGATATCGTTACCGGCGTAATCTATGAACTGCGCCCACTCTTCGGGGTGTGTTTCTTTCGTCGCGCGATCTAAAGTCCAGTTTTTCGGCCGCGGTTTACAAAATAAATTGATAAGGCTTTTACCGGTCTTCTCTTTCGCAAGATCTACCGGTACGTCGAGCGCGACACATAACTGACTTAATCCTGCCGGTAGTGCGTGAGCGAGCGCTTGCACCATAGTATCGTGTATCTGCGACACCGGTATGTCTATATCTAGCGCGCCGCGGATAACGGCGCGGTCAAAAGCGCTATTGTGAAAAACTTTAGTGACGGCGGGATCCACTAACATATATTGTATATCTTCCGGTAGCGTCTCGCCGGAGGTGAGATCCACGACCTCGATATCGCCGTCGGTGCCGACCGCATACGCGAACAACGTTATTTCAACGTCTTCGGCGTACCGATAGTGTCCGTTGCGTATAGGCGTTGCGCTATACGTTTCTGTATCACAATATAAATATGTCATTTTATCCGTGTATAGTTGGCGGGCATATCTCTTTGCCCGTATGTCGATTTATGGCCGCGCCATGCGATGCGCAACGTTGTTTCAATACTTCTTCTTGTCTACCCATTTCGCGATCAAAAGCGATATGCAGAATTGTTACGGCTGTGAAAACGCAAAATATCGTTAAGGCGCAAACCGCTATAGATTTTATAATAAGTCGTGTCATAACAAGTTCTCGCCTTCCAGTTCGTATTCTACCAATTTGATAATGGCGCTCGCTTCGGTGTTCAAAACGTCCGCTAAGTCGAATAACCGGCTTACGCTAATACGGTTCTTTCCAGTCTCGTATTTTTGTAATTGCTGATAAGATACCCCGAGAGAAGCGGCGACACGTTCTTGCGTCAACCCCGCCCGATCTCGAAGCCGTCTTAATACAGTACCGGTCATTTTATCGACTTTATGCGACATAGTTAATTCCTTTCAGGATCTTTCGAAAATAACGTCGGCTCGAGTTCTTTTTCGACAAGGCGCATATACCCGATCTTATCGTGCCAACTATCGTGATGTTCTGGATTGCCGTTTAAAATGCGCGCGGTCTTCGTTGCGTCCATTTCCAAAGCTTCTCTTTTAACGTCGTCGAGTAATTCCCAATTCGGGCTATTACGCAGCGCCGCTTTAATGTTTTGAGCAATACGGCACGTTTCTTTAAAGTCGCCGTAATACTTGTTCCGCTGTTTAAGTGTCTCGTCTACAGTCATGTGTATATCTTTCTTAAATTAAAATTAACGAGGCGGCGTTAAGCCGCCCCGCATAGTTTTCGCCGTTCTAGGCGACGTCGTCAATGTCGTCGAAATCTTCTTCGTCGTCAAAGTCGTCGTCTGCACCTTCCCCTAGATCGTCGAACTCGTCTTCGGATACCGGAATACCACCACCGAAAGCGTCGCCTTCTTTGTAGAACTGTACGCCGCGTAGTGATGCGTTGATGCGTTGTCCGTATTGGTTATCCTGCGCCCACAACTCAATAGAGCCGTTAACGTATGAGCCTGAATATGGCCGGCCGTCCGCTTGCGTAAGCGGCGTACGGTCGCGATCTAAAACCATAGGACGTTTCGCGTTAGAAGCGCGAACAGCCATATTGTCTTTGAAACCGTCATAAACGTTACCTTCTTTATCGGTCATTTCGTTACCGTCAATGAGGCAAACACGTTCTTTCTTCATAAGGTTCTTCAAAATCGATTCACCTTTAGCGCCCCACTTAGCAACGGCAACGTCTTTCATCGCCGATCTAATCGCTTTGTGGTTCGCGCCGCCTTTTTCAAAGATAAAGACGCAAGAGTGAGTAGGGGGACCGTCCTTGACGGCCTTCGCTGTGAACAACTCGGCGAAACCGAGCCGCGCGTTTTTAATCTTAACAATCATAGTATATTCCTTTCTTGTGTTAAGTTAGTGTTTCCGTATTATGTATCTTCGGCGGTTAAATCGTCGAAGTCTTCCGATACGGGCGAAAGATCAAGCGCTTTACGCTTATCACTTTCCGGCGCTACGGCCGGTTTACCTTCAGACTGTGTAATAAGATCTTGTAATTTATTCCACTTTCTCGGGTTTTGTTTTAATAGTTTTTCAGTCTGCGTCGGGGAAACAAGCTTTTTCGTGTACATGTCGTCTTGTTTAATACGCATTGATTTTAACGTCTCTTCGGCTTCGTTCGCGTCTACCCACGACCGCGCGCCGCGTTTACCTTTAACCAGTTTATAGCCGGGGATCTCGGTACCGTCCATAAGACGCGCGTATGTCTCGGCGCGGATCGCTTTACACCAATCTTGGATAAAATCGATCTTCTTCATACAAGACGCGAGCCACTTATTCGCGGTTTCTTCGTCGTTATATTCTTGTGTTAAGTCTATAGTGTGGTCGACAGCGCATTGTTCTTCGTCAAGATCTTCGAACTCGTCCGAAGTGGCGACGTCTCGTTCGCCGAAAACAGTACCGGCGACAGCTTCGCGCGCAGCCGGGCATATCGCTTTTGCTTTACAAAACCGGCATTGTTTCTCGCCGGGGTTCAATATGAGCTTTTCGGGCGGGGTGCCTTCTCTTAAAAGTTCGCGTTGGCGTTCGGCGATCTGGCCTTGTGTTTTAAGCTTCTGCGCGAAATGTCTCATATCCTGCGCTTCGTAAGTGTGTTCGCTGATATGCTTAAGGCGGATCTGGTGTATAACCAAGTTCACCTTTACGACGTCATAACCGACAAGTTCGTAAGCGTCCATTACGCCGCAGCCGTATGTCATAAGCTGTTCATTCCCTTCGGCGTCAACTTTAACACCCATTCCGTATTTAAGATCTTCGACAGATAATAAGACGGTATCGTCATTAAATTCTACCTGTATCACAATGTCGGCCGTGCCGGATTGGTTCGGTATACCGATAACGGCTGAAAAGTCGACTTTCTCTTCTACGTGAAGCGTTACTTCTTTAACGTTCGGTAACATTTCGAACTCTTCCATACGCTCGATAATACTATCGACATAATTCTGTACATGCTCGACCATATCTTCGGTAACTTTCCAAGATACAGGCTCGCCGCGTTCTTCCCAAGCGATATACTCGTTAAGCATTTCGGCGGCGTTCGGTACTTTGTTTGTCAAGACCATTTCGGCCAGTTCATGCGCTGCGGTGCCTTCTAGGGCATATTTACTCGTGCTATCCGGTCTATCTTCCGATAAGGCGACGGATCCCGGGCAACGGATATATCGCGCTGCGCTTGACGGGCTGTATAAAGAGTGTCCGCTTGCGGGTGTTTCGTGTGTATTAGTCATTGTGTATCCTTTTATAGTGTTCGGCGGCTTGGCGGTAGCGGTGGGTAGCGTCAAGATCTCTTTCTCGCTCGGCTTGGTATGCAAGACCCTCATACTTTTGTACAAGTTGTTTTGCGGTACCACGAATAACTTCGTCACCGATTTTAGAAGTGTAAATCTTTGAACGCCCCCGATCCATTATACTACGTCCTCTTCTTCGATCTCGGCTTTAAGCATGTCGAGATATTCTTGGTACTGATCTTCTTCAAGATCTTTCGCGGAGTTGACATTGCGGCCAAACTGCGCAAAAACTTCTTGCAGACCTTCACGACCTTTTACGCGAACAAAAGCAAGCGTTTCTTTTTTAACAGTATCGTACGGAACTGTTTTACTTTTCGGCTTGTCTTTCTTCGGCTCTTCTTTCGGCTCTTCTTTCGGCTCTTCTTTCGGATCTTCTTTTTTAGGCTTCTCTTTCTTCGGAGCTTCTTTTTTAGCTTCACTCTTAACAGTTGGCACCGAAGCCGTCTTAGTTAAAGTGTCGATCTTCTCTGTAAGGCCGTTGATTGCCTCGGTAAGATCGCTTAACGTTTTTTCAATAGACATGTGTGTTCCCTTTCTATAGTCTAATTAACCCGAACACGCGTTAACTTTTTGCGATATTCGATGTCTATTTCTACCCGCTTAAATTGTTACCGTCAACAGTTTTTAAAATATTTTATTAAATTATTTTTATTAACAACCGCTAACGCTTACCCACGTTCATTTACGTTCGTGTATTATTTTTTGCATAAATTTATATGAATTTTTTAACTTGCCCGCATAGGTTTTATTTGTTATTCAGTAAAAGTCAATAAAACTTAAAAGAAGGATACCCACAATGTTTAAAAAACAAAACACACCTGAACATATTATGATCGAACTCGGCAATCACAATTACACAATAGCAAAACGTATTGTCGGACGTGTTACCGAATACAGTATGCTCGCGACGTGTCGCAGCCGCTTCCACGCACAAAACTTGGTTAAACTTTTAAACGGCGGTGAGTGATGTCGGATCTTACTCTCGATATGGTTTTAAAAGCTAAAAAACTTTTAGAAGAACAGCCGTGTGAATATTTTATGGGTTTTCTTGTAGACGACGCAGAAGCGGCGCGAAAAACATGGAACGAGACAATCGATCGTTTGGTAAAAAGCAATCCAGATCTAACAGAGAGTTTAGAAAGGTATAGACAATGACAGATAACACAAGCAACACTGGCAACAGTAACACTGGCAACAGGAACACTGGCAACTTGAACACTGGC
>Ga0307983_1001198_pt1 | contig 11613 bp, 13 predicted proteins | sample OrgLakmetagen991_FD_201845 | JGI IMG/M metagenome (GOLD analysis project Ga0307983, IMG submission 201845) | Saline water microbial communities from Organic Lake, Antarctica - #991 | ecosystem: Environmental > Aquatic > Non-marine Saline and Alkaline > Saline | place: Antarctica: Organic Lake... | reverse complement strand
CCGATTTCCAGCTACTAGACCGATCTCAGGAGGAAAACGCCAGTTTTAAGAAGTGCCCTCGGCAGGAATCGAACCTGCGGCCAAAAGATTAGAAGTCTTCTGCTCTATCCGCTGAGCTACGAGGGCTTTCAGCAAGTTTAGCGATGTGCGGCTGATGTGTCCGAACTCCTCTCGCCCGCAACCGTGAGCGATGACGGCCCAAGCTCCAATGGTGAGGTGGTCCACACCATGCCAATCCAACGTCTCGAAAATCCGAGCAGGGTTGAAGGACATCACGGACGGGCCTTGCCGACGAGCTCGACAGCAAAAGCACACAACGCAAACGCCTGCTCGATTCGCAGGCCAGCATTATTGGCGAAATCACTGTCCGATTTGGTCGTCATCACCCGTCTAAAATATGCGACGAGCTTCGGGAACGACCACAACCGAGTTTTTTAGGTGCAAAACCGTCGTGGTGATGTCATGTTGCGACAGAAGCAGTCGCGCGCCAATCTTATGGCGAAGGGGCTCCCCTATGGCGAGAGAACCTCGTCGCTACAACATGCACGACCACGCCGACCACAACTCCCCACAAAAGATCGACTGCCACAACTACCACTGCGGTCGTCAGGTAGCTGACGCGACTGGGCCACGTCGTTCTCAAATTTTCTTGGATGCTCCCTGGGTTCGCAATGCGCCATGATGCTCCCAGAAGAACTACCGCCAGCACCGCTGTTGGAATATGGCTCACAACGCCACCCAGCAGAAGCACGAATCCAAGCAAGACCACAGAGTGAACAATCGCCGCAACCCTTGTCTTTGCTCCCGCGTTCACATTGACCGCGGTCCGAGCGATTGCTCCGGTAGCAGGCATTCCCCCAAACAACGAGGCCGCTATCGTCGCTAAACCCTGTCCAACGAGTTCTTTGTTAGGACGATAGCGCTCCGCAATCTCACCATCTCGGCGCTTCACCATCGCATCGGCAACCCGAGCCGAGAGAAGTGACTCCACTGCGCCTAACAGGGCAACGACGATGACCGCATAGATAAGAGTGCCAAGGGGTAGGTCTGGCCAACTAAGTCCAACGTCAAACAGGGAATCAGAGGGCAACGCTCCAATGGTAGCGACGGGTGCCAAGAGAAGCCATGCCAGCAGGGAAAGAATCACCACCGCTAGGGCGCTGGGGGTATCACTGCTAGCGCAGACCATCTCTTGCGCAGAAAGGACCACACAATTTTGATGGCCAGGGTCGCTAGCACCAGACTCAGTGCCCAGAGGTTGAGTGGTGCACCAACAACGTTCTCTATCGTTCCCCAGGCAACCTCAAGAGTTTCTGTCCCACCGCCTCTGGGAACGTTAAAGACGAGGGGTAATTGTTGGAGTGCAATAACCACCGCTATCCCGAGGGTGAAACCTTCCATCACCGCCCAGGGAATACGTTTGACATGTTTGCCAATCCTGAATAAGCCAAAAACAACAATCAACGCCCCGCGAAACACCCCACCGCCAAGAGTCCGCTGACACCCACCTGAGCAATGATCGGAAACAAGACCACAACCATTGCGCCGGTGGGACCACTCACCTGATAGTTTGACCCGCCAAAAATGCCGGCAACAAAACCCGCGACGATAGCCGTCACTATTCCGCTGGCAGCGCCAGCGCCCGAGGTCACCCCGAAACCCAGGGCTAGAGGAAGCGCAACGACCGCAACGATAACGCCCGCTGGAATATCGAACCTAAGGGAACCAAAAGCCTTGCGAAACATCTAACCCCAGCCCAATGCTGAGACCCATGACCCTACTCCCGACACCCTCTCCTTTGTAGGGAACGGAGAATCGCTTTTCGAGGGTGGGCGGCATGAGCTGGTCTCGTCTTGATCAGACGAGATTTTTCGACAACGGGAGGGGGGGTTATGGCTGATCGCTCCAGACTGAGGCACGGGTTTCCGCCGAGGGGACAACAATGAAAATCGCGACTGCCTCAGCCCCACCCTCTGGTCTATCCCTGAGCAGCACTCGAGCGCCGCTGGCATCGGCCAGCTGCTTCACAATTGCAAGGCCGAGGCCGGAGCCTTCATAGTTCTGTCCCCCCCGCCAGAAGCGGTCAAACGCACGATCTGCAACTTCTGTAGTGACGCCCGGTCCCTGGTCTTTCACACACAGCGTTACTTCGGTGCCCGTGCTGTGCAAGGTCACCTCAATCTCGGAACGTGCTGGGCTAAGAGATAGTGCGTTATCGAGATAGATATCCAAAATGTGCTCCAGAGCTGTGGGAACGGCGGAGAGGAGGACATCCTGACCTATGTGCGCTGTCACCCTCTGGCCCGACTCTTCCGCGAGACTCCGCCAACTCTGCACACGTTCGCTGACAACCTGTGTTGCATCGATTGCTTCGGCGTCGCGAGCGTCTGCTCCCGCGCGCCCCAGCGCAAGCAACCCATCAATCAGCCTGGTGAGGCGACTAAGTTCTGACTCAATGGCATCAAATCTTTCGTGATCCTGTTCTGATAGAGCCAGCGATTCGCGAAGGCCTTCCAGCCGGAGCATGAGCGCGGTAATCGGGGTCCTCAGTTGGTGGGATGCGTCAGAGGCAAAACGCCGCTGCGTCTCCACTAAAGCATCCGTCTTTTCGGCCATCACATTAAAGGCCCGAGCCAATACCCGGATGTCCGAAGGCCCGACATTTTCCTTAGCGCGTGCGGAAAAAGTTCCTGCGGCAAAGGAATCGCTCGAGACTTCCAGCTCGCGTAGGCCTCGAGCAAGGCTGCGAGACAGAATGATAGCCAGGACAGCGCCCAATGCCAAGGTACTCAAAGCCACGAGAATAACCCCGATCAGTTGCCTACGAACTTCGTGGTCAATTACGGCCTCATCGAAAGTGAGCCGGACCGCACCCACAATGGCCTGGCCACTAAACACCGGCACTGCAACGTAGACCAAGGTGAGCGATAAGGTTTCAGAGAATCGCTCGCCGGTCGATATCTGCCCGGCCAGCGCAGTCTCAAATTCTGGCCTGGTGAGGTAAGAAACTCCGATTCTGTCTTCTTCTGGGTCGTTGGTCACCACGACCTGACCCAAGCGATCAACAATGACAACTCGTGCGCCACCCGCTTCGCGGTAGTTGGTTGCCAACGTTCGAACGGGTGCCAGGTCCGTCGTACTGAGAGACTCGAGGGCCTCTTCGGACTTGCCGGCCAAGACAAAAGCATCGCGCTCGAGAGAGGTCAACACTCGATCTCTTTCGACGCTTTCAATAAAGAACGCAAAGGGAATCGTTGACACCGCTAAGGCAAGAAACACAATCCCCACAAAGCTGACCAGGAGAAGCCGCCTCATTGGGGTTCCTGTAGTCGGAACCCCACAGATCGAACCGACTCAATCCAACGAGGATCACCGAGTTTCTTGCGTAGGGACGCGATGTGGGCGTCCAGTGTTTTGGTGCTCCCGTACCAATTCATGTCCCAAACATCCTGCAGGATTGTCTCTCTACTATGCGCTGTCCCAGGGTCTCTGGCCAGGTAGTTCAGAACCTCGAACTCTTTAGGCGTGAGCTCGAGCTCCACTTCACTGAGATGAACCCTGCGGGCTCTGCTGTCTATGCGGAGCGGGCCGATAGACACCACAGCTCCTGTGTCCTCAGTGTTGGCTGCGGAACTCCTGCGATGAACTGCTCGGATTCGGGCCAGGAGCTCCCGCATCCCGAAAGGCTTGACAAGATAATCGTCGGCCCCAAGCTCCAAGGCGAGCACCCTGTCTGTCTCCTCGCCTCTAGCACTTATCACGACGAGAGGAGCAATTCTTCCAGCACTTGATCGCCGAACAATTTCAATTCCGTCAATATCTGGCAGGCCCAAATCCAGAAGCACAACGTCCCAGGGGTGAGCCTCGAGTCGAGCTAGACCGGCAACACCAGATGCCTCATGCGCCACGTCCCAGCCGAGTGCGCCCAGTGCATCGAGAATGGCGCTCGCGATGGCTTGGTCATCTTCGATCAACAGAACCCTCATGGGCCCATTGTTTCGCAGTTCCCTCACCACCGCTGGTAACCGACCAAAAAGGGTTCAATCTTGCCCGTTTCTTGGAAAACAACTAGGCGCTTGATGGATATCGGGTTTGTAGTCTCTAGGTATGGCAAACAACGTAATCATCAGCTTAGGAATCGCAGGCATCCTGGGAACAGGCACTCTGGCTGTCGCAGTGAACACCTCGTCACTTGTCGCGCAAGACTCATCAACCTTGCTCGACGCTAGCGAGGTTCTCATGCCTCAAGAGGGCGACCTCCCCGGAACACCGGGGCTGCAGGTGCCCGATCTCAGCACTCTAGAGATGGGGGAATCCCCCGGCTCCAGCAATCCTTCAGGGTCCACCACAGTAACCCAGGACCCAACCGGGACAGCGATAACTCCCGCACCCGTCGTATCTCGCAGCACCCCCGCACCTGTCGATGCAACGTCGAGTGGCTCGGCCTATTACGAGGACGACGAAAACGAAGACGAGTACGAAGAAGAAGAAGAAGAAGAAGAAGACGATTATGAAGACGAAGATGATGATGACCACGAAGACGATGACGACTAAGCGCCCGACCGCATTTTTCTCCCTTCAGGCCTTCACGGCCGTCAGCTCTGCTGCACTCATCGGCATCACTGGATTCCTCACCACACAAGCTGGCACAGAAGAGCAAGCCACAGTAGTTCTAGAGGACGGCCAGAACACCCTCATTGCCGCGGAGGTCGCGGCGCAGGTCTCTGAAATCACTCTGAGGCAGCAAGCAGAGTTAGACGTTGCAATCGCCGCTATTGAAGAAATCAAACGGGGCTACCTGGCGAACACCCAGGTAAGCACACCACAGGTGGCTCGCTCATCCACAGCAGCCGTTGCTACCCCTCCCGCCCCCTCACCACCAACGCCTGCACCAGCACCCGCACCTGCGCCTGCACCAGCCCCAGCACCCGTCGATGCAACCTCGAGCGGGTCATGAGAAACACCGTGGTGTACACACTCACCGATCCGGTCAGAGGTGCTCTCCATGCTGCAATGTTTGGTCAGGATCAGGGCGCGCCGACTTTTAGTATGTCTGCTCGGCTTATGGGAACAACTGCGAATGTGACGACGGTCGGCGGGCAGGGCGACCTACCCGCCCGAATGATTGAGTCTCTTGAGAGGCTCAGTGGGTTATGGAGCAGATTCATTGACGACTCTGAAATCAGCCGGCTCAACAACTCCCCCGGAGTGCCTCTAGAGGTGTCCGTCGAGACAGTCCGTTTAATTGAAAAGATGCAAGCGGGCTACACCCGCTCCAAGGGAGCTTTCGACCCAACCCTTTTGCCGGCGCTCATTGCCGAGGGGTATGGTTCGTCGCTGGTAAACCCCGATGCACGGACCAGGATTCCGAAAGGGAGTCGCAACCGTGGCTCTCTCCTCGACATCGTGATCGAGGGCAATCGCGTAACACTTCCCCTGGGCACGACACTGGATTCTGGAGGGGTGGGCAAAGGGCTCGCTGCGGATATGGTTGCCGAGTTCGCGCTCACCGAAGGTGCCCTTGGCGCAATGGTCGAGGTTGGCGGAGACCTCAGAACCATAGGACTATCGCCTCGTGCTGACCGCTGGAGGCTCGCGATTGAGCATCCTCTGGAGCCGGGGGTCCGTTTAGCAGTTGTGGAACTGTCTGATCAAGGCCTCGCAACATCGACCGTGACCAAACGTCGGTTTAGCGTCGATGGCCGCGCGACGCATCACATTATCAATCCAAAAACGCTGGCGAGCGCAGATTCTGACACCATCCAGGCGAGCGTTATTGCGGATACCGCCGCCGAGGCAGAAATGTGGACCAAAGTTGCGTTCGTCCGGGGTTCGAAGGATCTGCTTACCCGTGCCCGCACTCATGGTTTTCATGCAGCCTGCTTTTTGCGGTCGGGCGAATGGGTTACCACCCCCGGATGGCCGGTAGTCGATGCTTGACTTCCAGGACCCACAGATCTGGTGGTTTCTCACCCGCGCCAGTGCCGTAGTGGGGTGGGCGCTGATGGCAATAACAGTGATCTGGGGTGTCCTCCTGAAGACACGCATTCTGCGCGGCGCCGATAATCCGGAGTGGCTGAAAGTTACCCACCGCTACATCTCCGGGCTTGCCCTAGCGATGATTGCCACCCATATTGGCTCACTGCTCCTTGATGAGTACATTTCTTTTGGCTGGACTGATGTTTTGATTCCTTTTGCAACGAGTTTTGAGCCGTTTGCTGTGGCTTTGGGAATCTTTGCATTTTGGCTGATTATCCTGATCCAGATAACCGCACTCGCATCCCAGTGGCTTCCCGAAAAAGTGTGGAAAAGTATCCATCTTCTGAGCTACGCATCCTTTGTGCTGGTCACAATCCATTCGGGGCTTGTCGGCACCGATATCGGTCAATCGTGGTACACGATCCTTTCCCTTGTGCTCATCACGAGTGTGACGTTGGCTGGAATCGTGCGCCTCGTTATCGCAGCGCGCGCTAAACCAGCACCAAGAGTGGACCCCACTCCGAGCGCTCTGAATGGGGAGCACGGAACCCCTAGACCGGGCTTTGAAGCAAGAGTTGTCGATCGGGTAAACGTTGGGGCGGATCTCCTGGAATTGACGCTCACCCCGGTGGACCCAGAGATTCGCCTCGACTGGGATTCCGGTTCCCACCTCACTGTTCGACTGGGTAACGGGCTTGAGCGACAGTACTCACTATGTGGTGACCCCGTGGAACAAGACTCTTTGCGCCTAGGAGTTCTGAATACCCGGGGAGACGGTGGGGGAAGCACCTGGATCCACGAGCACGTTCAGGTGGGAGCGACGATAGTCTGCGATTACCCTCGCAACGACTTCCCCCTCAAGCCGGCTTCCAGGTACCAATTCATCGCCTCAGGCATTGGCATCACAGCGATTCGTGCGATGCTGCACAGCATTCCTGCCCGACGCGAATGGTCGCTTCTGTATCTCGGAAAATCCCGGTCTGACATGCTTTTTGTCGATGAGCTGTCTGCCGAGTATGGCGACCGCGTGACACTGTGGATTACAGCAGAGCGGGGGCACCGAGCCCAGCTCGAGGATTTAATTGACCCCGACTCCGATGTCTACGCGTGCGGGTCCCCGAGCCTTCTCGCAGAACTAGAAGGATTGGTCGCCCCGGAGCGACTCCACCTAGAGAGGTTCCAACCGGAGGAAAGGCTCGAGGTGGGCCCCGCGAGCCCGTTCACCATCGTTGCGGCCCGGAGTGGAAAAACCATCACAGTCCCAGCCGGGCGAAGCGCCCTTGAAGCACTGGAACAGGATGGAGTGTCCCTGCAAGCATCGTGCAGACGAGGCACCTGCGGAACGTGTGAGGTGTCTGTTTTAGCAGGAAGCCCTCAGCACCGTGACTCGGTCATGTCAGACACCGATAAAGATGAGATGCACATCATGTTCCCATGTGTATCGAGAGCCGCAACAGAAACTCTGACCCTGGATATCTAGCCCAACACATCGGAACATTCCCTCGCGAGTTTCTCGACTGAGCTAGAAGGTTGCCTAAGCGGTGGCAAGAATTGCCGTGTCTTTGTTGGTGGCATCAACGTCGGTGTTGCCGATTCACGGGTTCTGGCTGCAAGTGGGAAATCTAAGCCGATTGGCGAGACCGAGATTGCTTCTGTTTCACCGGAATAAATCAGGTGAGAACCGAGGCTATAAGCCCCAACCCAACCCCCACCACGCCACCGCAGACGAGTGCGGCGCCAATGCCTACACTGGCCACCAGAATGACCGCCAAGGATTTCGAGGCAACTCCAATCTCCCTCAAAAAACACTAGAGAAAAAGTCCATAGTCCAGAAAAATTGGCCAAAAGCGCAAAATTGACCCCCTAGGGGAACAGCTTTGCTTGGGGTCGAGCTGTTTCCCCGGTGAGGGGCAATTGGATGAGCAACCAGGCAGCGCTGAAGGCTCTGGTTTCATATCAAGCGTTGTGTCTACCGCTCCGCCTGGCCTGTGACGAACCGCACGGAGGGTGACGCCATATCACAAGAGAAAATCTTCCAGGGTTAAGGCCGACAGCCTGCCGACATCAGCAACCACCGCGAGTGCTCCCTCCTGGGGCTCTTCACTCCGCCCCCCCTAACTCAATAATCAGCAGGGCCCGTGCTATCAGAGCCTGCTGACGCACTGTCTGTTGCTCACAGCCGCCGAATGTTCGTTCGTTCCCCGCTGGAAGGACGAATACGGGTCACAAAAATAGGTGGGAACCCCGATGAGGTCAGCAAGTTTGTGGTGAAACGCGAACTCGCTGCCATTATCTGCGGTCACAGAGGCGACTGCGTGGGCGGGCAGGAGGGAAAACATTCTGTACTGCGCCCGCCAGGTGGCCTCCGCGGTGATTGCAGGGATTTTTGCCCCACAGACAAACCTGGATTTGCGTTCCACACTGGTATGTATTCCACCAGAGTGCCCTGAACCAACAATGCTGTCTGATCCCCCATGCCCCAACGTGGTCCGGGATTCGACGTCCACGGGGCGGTCATGAATCGACACACGCCATCTGATCCGGTCCGTTTGGACTCTCCCTCCGGCCCGTTTCCGGCGTTTCTTATGACCTCTGGGCAAGTATTGCCACAATTGTCGCTCCTTCCTGCCGGGCCCATAAATCCACGCGTATAAGGTTTCGTGACTGACTCGCATCCGCGGGTCGTCCGAGAAATCGTGGGGTAACCGGCCACCGATTTCTTCTGGTGTCCACCCGTCACGCAACCGGGAGAACACATGGTGAACCAAAGGGTCATAGCTCATCCGATACGGCTGATGGGAAAATACTTGCCGTTTCGTCGCGTGGTGTTGGGCTTGCCAGGCGAGATAGATTCGCCCGCGGGGCATCCTGGTGTCGAGCTTGTTGCGCAAATATGATTGAAGGTTCGCATGGACCCGTTCAGGCGACCAGGACCTGCGCCTAACACCCGTGAAATCGTGGACCGGTGACAGCCCACCTGGGCTGCGATCATCGTTTGGGAGTAACCCGAATTGAGAAGTTTCTCAATCTAGATTCGGTCAGACAGAGGCACATGCCGGTAGTTTGTTGACTAGTGAAGCGCAACCCTTCTTCAGGTGGATGTGTTGATAACAATCACCTTAGAAGTTGTTGCGCTTCCGTTTAGAATTCGGGGGTGCTTTCTAGCATTTTACTGGTGTGTATCCTGTGGGGCGGACGGGACTTGAACCCGTGACCGACGGATTATGAGTCTTCTGCTCTATCCGCTGAGCTACGAGGGCTAGGGCGAATTCTCAGTGTACCGGCGGGACACCAGGTGGGTTTCCGACGGAGTCCTTGTGTTGAGCTCGTTTTATCGAGCCGTTCATATATGTTGGCGTGCCCCCACCAGAGGAAGAAATACCCACACCGCGCGTCGCCTGCGCGTCGCCTGCGCGTCGCCTGCGCACGCCTGCGCACGTCGGGCACGCCGGGGCACGCAGCCCCCATTTCCGCACCGTAGTTTGGTCGGGCGGGCCTTCCTCACAGGCAGGACAAAGCAGCGGGGGTATTTACTTATCCAATGGCCAGCCAACAGAAATTCAGGACCGTTTTTCCCCTCGCGATGACGGTGTGTGTGGGTGTAATGGCGCTTAGCGCCTGCACCATCAACGTCGGAATGGGCGAGGACAATCCTCGTTCTCTCACATCCGAGGAGACGTCAGCCTCCAATTTTTCGCAACAAGACCTGATGTTTGCGCAAATGATGATTCCCCACCACGAGCAAGCACTCGAAATGGGCCTCTTGGCCTTAGAGAACTCCACGAATGACGACGTCCGAGATCTGGCACAGCAAATTTATGACGGTCAAGGGCCAGAAATTGAGGTTATGCAACGCTGGCTTGACACCGCGCCGGCGAGTGGCGGAATGAGTCACGAGATGCCTGATGGCACCATGATGGATAACGAGATGATGGGTCCGATGATGGACACCAGCACGATGGCGGGGATGGCCTCGGAGGAAACCATGGCCGAATTGGCCACACTCACCTCTCCAGAGTTCGACATCCTCTTTCTTCAACTCATGATTGACCACCACGAGGGAGCCCTGGAGATGGTGATGATGATTGAGAACTCCGCTAACGAAGAAGCCCAGGCCCTCGCTAAGGACATCATTGCGGCCCAAAAGGCGGAGATTGAAGAAATGACGCTCGTGCTGACAGGTCTCACGAGTGCGTAGGTCAGTCGGCTTTGGAGCGATTCTGGCGCTGGCGCTCGCCGGATGCTCCACAAGCAGCGATGGCGTGGACTTTGCACAACTTGAACACGTTCACGGTGTTGCAACCGATGGCGAACAGTTCTTTCTGGCAAGCCATCATGGTTTGTATGAGTTCTCCGATGGTTCGTGGCACCTTCGTGGGGAAGAATTCGATGTGATGGGGCTCGCTTTTGATGATGGGGTCTTTTACGCGAGCGGGCATCCTGGCCCCACGCAGGAATTGCCTGACCCCCTCGGAATCCTCGTGTCCAGTGATAACGGCGGGACCTGGATTCCCGATTCTTTGACAGGGGAAGTGGACTTTCACCTTCTGGAGGTGGCGGGAAGCACAATGGTTGGTGTGGCAGCCAACCTCGGCATGGTTCTGGCATCAGATGACCGGGGAAACACGTGGTCTTCCCTTGAGGTGCCAAACCTGACTGGCCTCAGCCTGAACCCAGCAACAGCCGGTGAGATTCTTTTGGCCTCCGCTGGTCTGCTCATGCTCTCCACAGATGCAGGACTCACCTTTTCACCCACCGAAGCGCCACCTGGCGTTTTTCTGGTCGAATGGTCTTCGAGCAACATTTTTCTCGCCACAGGCTCGACTCTCTATCGGAGCTCAGCGATAGGTAGTCCGTTCGTTGCGCTGTCGCAGGAATTTACGAACGTCTCGCATATGGCCGCACTCTCCGACACGGTCATCGTCTTGGATGACCAAGGTGTTCATGTCTCCGACGATGGCGGAGACACCTTCACTCTCCTTTCCGGACGCTCCTAGACACCGCGGCAACCGCCTCAGTACGTTGTAGACAGCACGATTCAGAAGCAGAGCCGTACCTTCACACGTCCATTCCTCCAGGCCAGGATTTCGTCGCACCCTGGTTGGCTTGGGGTCTTCGATGGCGCGCGCGTCCCACATGGACCGGAATTTCCTCTCCCCTGGACCTTCGAGGGCTTTTTCGGTCGATGGTTACTGGTCGATGGTTACTGGTCGAGAGATCCGAGGGGAGTGCGAGAGTGGGCCGTTGCTCGCAGCCGTTGACGGCCAGGGCCGCAACAGCCCCGGTCGTTTCTGAGTCAGTGTGCTGGTCTAGAGCCCCGGTCCGATGGCAACAACGGCTCTACGCTGGCTCGCCGTCCCCGTGTGGGTCATGCGGCAATAACGCTATCGGGGCTCAAGTCAAGGCGTCGCAGCAGTTGCGCATTGAGGGCAACCACAATGGTGGAGACAGACATGAGGAGTGCACCCACCGACATCGGGAGAATAAACCCAATTGGGGCGAGCACCCCCGCAGCCAGAGGCACAGAGATGAGGTTGTAGCCTGCCGCCCACCAGAGGTTTTGAGTCATCTTCCGGTAGCTGGCGCGAGATAACTCGATCACGGAGACGACCGCTCGGGGGTCGTCACTGGCGA
>Ga0307983_1001197_pt1 | contig 11620 bp, 15 predicted proteins | sample OrgLakmetagen991_FD_201845 | JGI IMG/M metagenome (GOLD analysis project Ga0307983, IMG submission 201845) | Saline water microbial communities from Organic Lake, Antarctica - #991 | ecosystem: Environmental > Aquatic > Non-marine Saline and Alkaline > Saline | place: Antarctica: Organic Lake... | reverse complement strand
ATTTTGTGTTTTTCAATCTCTACCAACACAGACATAAAAGATTTAACTTGAGATATAGTGTATTTTTTAATCTCTGAGAAGCTGTGTCCATTAGAGATTAAAGTCTGAATTATTTCTGGCCAACCTTCGTTTTTTGCTCCATTACTTTGGCTAGACTCTCGACCATTGGAGTTATGTTCGCCATAAAAAAATCATAGTTGACCTCAACAACTGAAGTAGCAAGAAAAATTAAAGCAGCTGTGTTCATTGGCTTTATTTCGTTTATCTTAAGCCCTGTCGATGCTGATATGGCAGTTAAAACCCCATCTAAATCCTTAGATAAAATGTCTGTAACTGTCATGGGAACGCTTCCCTTATGTTTTTCTAAAGACTCTTGCGCTTTTAAAGCAATAGAAGTTACTTTTGGGATGTCTTGAATTGCAAAGTCTTTCACCTCTACAATTTTATCCCCTAATTTTATTTCAACACCAACTGGCATTACGTCTAACAACTCTTTCATTTTATTAACTCCTACGCTGTTTTGCTTATTTTAAAATAAGCATCTTTTCCTTGGCATTCTCTAGAAAGGTCTCTTTCAACAATCCCCTGGAGAGACAAGTTTAAAAAACTACCATCAGAAATCAAGTCTAAACTAGGCAAAAAAGAAAGTCTGCATTTATAAATTTCAACATCAAAGTCTTTTTCAACTCCATCTGCATAATTTACACCCCTAAACATAATTCTATAAGTATTAGAGAAGTTTTCTAAGCCAAACAAATCATAATTACTAGACTCGTCAAACGAATAAGAAGCCTCTAAGTAGCTGTAGTTGTCTGAAATGTCTTGTATTAACGTAACAATCTCATTGTTTAATATGTAATCAATATCCTCTGTTAATACGCGCACACTAGATCCTTCGCTAGACCTTAGCGTTAAAGTTAAATCAGTTGGGTTTTTTTTAAATATTAAAACTTCACCTTTTTTTAACGTGCAACTGTATCGTTTAAGCTCTGTTCCTGATTCAAGGTTTTTAACGTCTAAACCCAAAAACTCAATAAGATTTTTGTCGCTTGAGCATGTAACACTCATATTTAAATTAACAGAGTTAATAGAAAGTTTAGTTTTTTGAGGAGTTAACACATGATTATTGTAAGTGTCTGACCCTAACTGAGTTGAGTTAATAGTTAACGTGGCTTGAGCCACGTTTCCTAAACAAAAAAGAGCCTGATCTTCATTACAACCGAGTTGATCAAAGCCAGAGCATGGGTCTATGTACTTGGATAAATAAATAGACCCTCTTAAAAAAGTGCAACATTCTTTATTATGCAACTTTGCCAAACTCTAGAAAGTAGAATTGTCCAGCACCAGCGTCCATCTTAGAAGAGTCTCTTAGAAGCTCGCCTGTAACTGTTAAAGTAGCAAACTCATCTCCTAGCAAAGAGATTTCTTCTGTAGGGTTAAATTTAACTCTATAAGCTTTAAATTTAGTTGGCCTTTGACCAGTCTCACCCTCATTTACACCAGAAAAAACAACTTCAAACTCTTTTTGACCAGTTGTTAAAGCACCAATTAAAGTGTTAGCACCGTAACCATAATCAACAAGTATATCAGTAGCGGCAGTGATAGCTCCGCCAACTACAATCTCAATACCGGCCGGTACTCTTATGTAATCGTCACCCTCGTCATAAGTCGTAGTGCCTGCAGAATCAGTCACTTCAACAGCAATTGATTGATCAGGAACGTTTGCAAACTCAATTAGCTCCCCTTGAGCATTAACAGTATGAGCTTCATCTGTTACTGTATCGATTGCTACATTGTCGTAAGACCCGTTTCCTTGAGTCGCTAGCGCCCAATTTCTGGCCTTTAAACAACCAATAGTCATGTTTAAATCAGCACTCTCTACATAAGAAACCTTACAAGCAGTCCCTCCAAGGCTTTGATAATTAGCCTGAGTTACTTCAGTAACTTCATGACTTATTGAAAACTCAGTGACGTTTCCAACAGGTAGTAAAGGGTTTGTGTTTGTGCCTGAATTAACAGCCTCTCTTAAATAAACTGTGCCTCTTAAAAGCGTACAACATAGATCTTCCATTAAAAATTCTCCTTGGTTTTATTTTAATATGTTAACTGAATAAATAGATTCTGAAAGCAATAAATTTTTTTCTTGTGTAATACTAGCGTCCCCTAGCCACTGAAACTTATCAAATTCAACTGAGTAATTAGCCTCATTTAATAAAGCAAACTCTTGAATTGATTTTTTAACAGCTGCTCTTATTCTAGTGAGCTCCATTACTTGACCTTTTAACTTGATTTCACCCTCGTCATTTTTTGTGAACTCGTAGTGGTCTCTTATGCACTGGATAAATATAAACAAATGAAACTGATGAACTCTCTTTGAAAAACAAGACCTCTGTCCAGCTTGCATTGGAGAGCTTGTCCCTGGATAAATAATTAAAGATCTAGGCGCTAGACAGTCTTTTTCGATTAACTCTTCTATGTCAGTTTCTATTTTTAAATCAGCGAAAAAATCACTTTCTGAAAAAAAAGCATGAAGATTAGTATCTTTTTTTAAATGAAGAGACAAAGGCTCAAGATAAGGAAGATCAGTGTCCACTTTTGCACCTACATTTATAGTCATCACAACCACAAGAGTTGCACCAACTTAGATTTTTATGAGGGTCACAATACTCTGTGACATAAATTCTAGGATTTTTAGTCAAGCAAAGACCACTCTCAGTACAGAGCTTTGACTCACTACAAATCTTATAAAACTTATCTTCACAAGCGTCACAAGCTTCACAGTCTCCACCCTCTTTTAAAATAGCTATGGCCATTCTAAGGTGAAATCTTTTTATTACTTTAATTTCTTCATCTTTAGATATAAATTCATTTAATTGTTTGATATTGTAACACTTCGAAATAACAAACTCTAATTGATCTCTAGCGTCTTCTAAAGCAGTGCATAAAACTAACTTAATATTTTCGCAAGATTCATCAGCAATATATGTTTTAGTCTCTTTATCGTAGTTTCTTCTTACAGCGAGCTTATTAACGTACTCTTCGCCATATCTAGTGAAAAGATCATCTATCGTTGCCCACATCTTTTGATTTCCTTGGTCTTCCAGGTTTCTTTTTACGACTATTCGAAGGTTCAATAATATCAAAAACCCCTTCTTTGAGGCTTTCTAAAGTAGCAAATGAAACGACGGCTAAATCACCCTCGTTTATCATTTGCATCCTTACATTAGTTAAAGGGTCTTGTCCGTTTACAGGAACTTGTAAGACCCCTTTTGCTTTTATAATATACACTTAAGCAAGTTCAATTAGTGTAGCAGACTTAACATCAGCAATAATATCAGTAAAATCGTGAGAAACTTTCTGTACTTCACTTCCATCTTTACCAATTTTTGGATCAAAATAAACCATGTTATTTAGTCCATCTTCAAAAGCTGAAAACCCAAACACTCTTTGAATTCCATCTGTTCCAGTTAATGGAGCGTTTCTTAGCATAAGGATTTTATTATCTAAAACCTTAACTAAATCAGTTGTTCCAGCTGCAGCAGACACGTTGTAATAAGCATCAGCAATAGCAACTCTATCAACACCCATAAGGTTTGCAACAACCTCAGGAGCTTCAATAGGTGGAATAGCACAACCACCAGACTTAAAAGATGGATGTCTTCTTAGCTGATTAATTGTTCTTCTGTTCATAACAGCAACGTTTCTAGGACCAGTTGTAGAGTTGTTGTCTTGAATGTTCATGAAAAACTCTAAGTAATCATTCGCACCAATACTTAAATCAACACCAGTAATTCTAGCACCTTCAAAATCAGTGCTGTTTGTTACTGAGCCATAAGGAATTGCAGTTCCATAGATTGAAGTATTTGTTGCATTAGATGCCGCTCTAATCTCTCTATTTAACAACAAGCGATCAACTAACTCTTCAGTTTTTTGAGCCTCAATATCAAACGGTAATTCACCACAAGCCGTTAAATTGCATTCTTTTAAGAACATTTCTAACGCATAATCATTTACTTTTCCCTGCTTGTATTCAAAAACACTTGGATCAATGTTTTTAGCAGTAGAGTAACATCCTATTTTATCGTCAATTTGTCTTAAATTTTCAAACTTCCCATCAGTACCAGACCAATCAATCCATTCAAAGTTCGCACCAGGTGTTTGAACTCTTGGAAAGATTGCATCAGCTACTAAACCTTCTCTTTTTAAACCAGCAGCTTGAACAATTTGTAACAATCGATCACGATGTGGATATCTACTTACAGTTGACATAATCAGAAAACTCCTTTTTTCCTTTTAAATTAAAATTAAGCTAACTCTTCAAAACCTAGTAAAACTTGCACATACTCATCAGCTGCTGCAGCTACAGTTAATGCACGCCCAAAAGCAATATCACCACTTGAAGCAGCAATTGCTTTTGAATCACCATCTGAAACAAGTTGATCACCAACAGCTACAGCTGCACCAACTCTAACTTTTGCAATTTGTCCTGTTTGAACATCAACGCAAGACCCATCCTTAGCTTTCGTAATTAAAGGAAAAGCTAAAGCCGATCCATCAGTTGCAGCAATTGCAGCACCATCTGTATCAACAGCTACAAGTTGACCTATCGCAAGATCCCCGCCTGTTTTATAATTTAAAACATTAATTGGACTCATTTCTCTACTAGACATTTTTAAAACCCTCCATGGTCTTTATATTTTTATTAAATTTCTTCCATTGGCATACGAGCTAAAGCCTGAGTTACGCTTTTGAACTCACCAGATTTAACTTTTTCTTCTGCCAAAACAATTCTTTGCTTAATTTGATCATCTTTGCTTAAAACAACTTTAGAAACTTCTGTCTCAACTTCTGTTTTTTTAGCAAACTTAGGATCAATTTTTTTAGGCTCTTCTTTTTTTGCAGGAAGATCGCCTAAAAAAGATAAATAAGTTTCATACTTAGAATCATCACTCGTGTACTCAGTGAGTTTTTCCTCGCTTAACTCAACACCTTTTTCACTAAGAATTGCAGACATTTTCTTTTTCTTTTCTGCATCGCGATATTTTTTAAGCTCTTTTTTCATTTCTTCATTTTCATCTTCAAGCTTTTTTATTTTCTCATCAACATCAGAAAGCTTAGCTTCTTTTTTGCCAGTGCACGAACAAGCAAACTCTTCCCAGGCTTTTAATTCTGTATTAATTTCTTTATTTTCTTCAGACATTTTAAAATTCTCCTTAAGTTTTAAACTATTTTCTTTTGATAAACTAACTGTTACACTTGTTGAATCATCAGCTCCGACAGCTACGAAGGAAACCTCAATAACTCTAGAGTTTCTAACAACCATTGCAGGCCCACTTAAATCAATACCGTTAACAGTGGCGGATTCTCCCTTTTTTACTTCTTCAAAATTAGAAAATCCTAGACCTACAGACAGCTCCCATAAAGCGCCTTCCATGGCTTTTGCTTGGACTTCCTGTCCTAAAGGGTTTTCTTTTTGAAAAATACTGCCTTTAACTTTTAAAGCACCAGACTCTTTTCCAAATTGAGCTTTACCTATATAATTATTTGAATTGTGATTTAAAAAAACAGGCACCTGCTCTTTAAAATTCATAGACTCTACATCTAAAACTAGATTTTCTAAACCGCCATGATACTTGATAGGCTTACCAGAGTAAGCAATACCAGAAAAAGAGCCCTTTGGACTTTCTTGATTGTCCTCAAGCTCTAAATTTGAAATAGCAAATAGATTAATTTTATTTTCATCCATGAAAATAAGTCCCCCCAAAGGATTATTTAAATATATCTTCAACCTTTTTAAACCAGATGGCAACCTTTCGATCGACATTTTGGATTTGATCCTTAAATCGTTTTTTATAAGGAGAAGTGTTTGGTAAAGAATCGATTGCTTTGTTTGTGTTTTTCACCACGCCCTTAGTAAAGTTTCCAGGCTTTGATGGAGTATCAAAACCCTTATCAGGCTTTCCACCTTTTTTTTCAATAGACGTTAGCTCTTGTTTTGAAGTTATAAACCCAGACTTGTTTTGAGCAGCTCTTTGCTCAGATGCAGTTTCTTTATCGATTGGAATTATTGAACACCTGCAGTTGTAACCAAGCGAAGGTGTTCTAGTATCCCAGTAATCATCGTCAACAGGTCTAACAACACCATCTAATTCTAAATGTGCAGGTCTAGTTCTTGAATCATTGATTGCTGAATATAAAAAATAAGGAGTAACATCCTTGTTTTCAATGCCGGCAAGCCTAGTTCCACCGTTGTAGGCAGAAATTAAATTGGTTCTAAACACTAATTGCTGTCTTGCCTTAGTAAGATTACCCCAAGTTTCAGCATCAAAACTTGTTTGCCACTCTCTAAATGTCATGCCTTTTTTTAAAGCATTCTCTAAACTTAAACGAACTGATTCAACTTGCCTTAGTTTCTCAAGCCCTGTGACGTAAAAAGACAGCGTTCTAAGCTCTTTTGGAAGCACGTTAAAATAGGTTTTAGAAACAGACACTCTGTTTCTTAAAATAGAAACACTTTTTTCGTATTTTATGTCACTTCTTGTCGCCACGACGATACCCCTTAGCAACAGAGCTGTATAAAGCTTCAGTTAAAACATCTGTAAACTCAGGATTGTCTTGATCAAAAAGAGACTCTAAGTTTTTTTCTAAATCTTTTTTTGATGTTGATGCAAAAACTGCTGCAACAAGGCTTTCAGAATCTAAAGGGCTAATATCAAGCTTTTCTAAAAGAGCAACCAAGTCTTCAACCTCGCTAAAAGCTTGATCATTGTCAGGGGCAAACTCCATGCACTCATGGTTTTTAACGCCTGTTAGAAATAAGTTTTTTTTTTGATCTTCTGAAAAACCTAGACCAGACAAAGGATCATTAACAGGGATTTCAATATCATCTTCTTTAAATCCATATTGTTCCATTAAGTATTTTTTCGTAAAATTAGCAACGCCAGACTGTTTAAACTTTGAGTCTCTTTCAGCACGACCGGCATCTATACTTTGAGAAGGAACTATTTTTATTCTTACAGGATTTCTCTCTAAATCAATACCATTAACTAAAGCTATTTGATAGAGAGTTTCATTAAAAGATTTCTCGACTAATTTAATATCAGATAAAGTTTTTTCAGCTCTAATGCCGTTATGAACCTCTGCACTCGCTGAAGAACCACGAACTTCCATTACAGAAGTTTGAGTTTCACCAAGTATAACTCTTAGATATGTGTTTAAAATATTATCAGTAAATATTTTATAAGAATCGCCTTTTTGCGAAGAATTAATCATCTCAACACTGTCTTCATTAGCAATGGCTATTGTTCCACCTTTTGCTGCTGTATCAAGAGCAAGTCTCATGCCTTTTATTTGATTATTATCACCCATGGTTTTTCCTATTAAAAAACCTGATGCAAAACGCTTTAAAAAATGAAACCAAAAGTCATAACCACCACATCTAAATAAGAAAGGTTGATACAGCCTGTTGTAGATAGCCTCTCCCCTTGGGTTTCTAGCAGTTCCTTTGTTTACAGTTAAGACCCATTTTCCGTAAGGAAGGGTTTGATTTAAATCGACTTTAGTACTGGAGTTTCCAGATGATTTTAATATTACTTGCTTTAAATCAGATAATGGATCAAAGCGCCAAAAAGCTTCTCTTTGAAAGCCTTGAACCTCTCCGGACAAATCTTCATTGTAAATTATTTGCTCGACAGAGTATCCGTAGGCAACCGACCACCAAAAATCTTCCATAAGCTGGTAAGAATGACTTACTAAGTTTCTATTAAAAAAATCTTCTAATTCTTTTGATTCAGTTACGATTTGAACATCTGATGTTTGAAGAGCTGCAATACGCTTATCAGTAGCAGCCATGATTTCACCATCCGAGGCATATAAACGCTCTAGCTCTCTTCTGCCTATTCGATTTATAAACTCAACTGGATCATTATAATAGTGTAAATTTGATAAAAAGTTTTCTAAATCAACTCTTTCATATAGAGCACTAGCTTCTGGTGAACCTTTTTTAGGTAACTCTGCTTTAAAAAGCTTGTCCTTAAATCGATCATAGAAAGCCATAAATAAAAAATCCTTTTTTAAAAGCTCAAAACAAAGTATCAGCTTTATCGATAGCTTTGTAAAGGGTCTCCTACCGAATACGAATACGATTTTCTTGCCTTTAATTCAAGCAATGCTTGTGAACATGTATCCACTATATCGTCGTGAGTAGCGTTTGGGAAAAATGTAAGCTCTTTTATAAAATCATCTATGTCTTTTATGTTTTTATCTATAATGACGTTTCCACATTCAAATAAATTAGCAACAGCATGAACTCTTGCTTCTTTAGAGTCTTTTGGATTTATCGGTTTTATGCCCATAAGCTCTTCTTTTAGTACAGATATTAAAGCTGGACCATTGGCTTTGTCTTCAATTAAGATTTTTTTAGTATTATGCTTTTTTTCAAACTCAATTAAAAACTTCATGGTTTTTTGGAAAGACCATTTTCCTCTAATCATATCAAAACAAACTAAATTAGATCCAGACCTTCCCCATGCTTGCATAACCACATAGTCTGATGTTTTTGCGTCTTTAAATGTTGCATCAACTGAGATTAATTTTGAATTAATTTGTAAATGAGATGTTTCTTCTACTCTAATCCATGCTTTTTTTATTATACCACCACCTGCTGGAACTGGAGCTTGTTGCATCTGCCCTGCCCAACCGTACTCACCTAGGCCTTTGTACTCATCGTCTTTTTCTTCTTGCCCATATCTTTCCGGATGGATAAATTCTCCTAAAGAACGAGGGTCAACCCAACCTAAACTAGTCTCTACCTGGCCCTCTTCTTTTTGCATTGGTATTACTAAGGTTTCAAATTTATATTTCTTAGCGATGTGGCCTGATAAATCATTTTCATGTAGGCGCTGAGCTATGTTAATTCTTTTCGGGCTTTTTTTGTCTTGTAGTCTGTTGTAAAAAGTTGAGCTATACCAATTGTTTGCAAACTCTCTTTTCGTTTCTGAGTGAGCATCTTGTGCGTTTAAAACGTCATCGGTAATAAGAAGATGCCCTCCTTCTCCAGTGACAGATCCACCAACAGAGGTAGCGTACATGAAGCCGCCATCAGTGTTGCCGAATTTTTTTTTAGTGTCTAAATCAATTAAAAACTTTATAGGCCAGTAGTATTGATATTGAGGTGATTCTATTAACCGTCTTCTTAATATGTTAAAACCAATTGATAGGTCTGATGAGTGCGAGCAGCTAATAATTCTAAACCATGGAAGCCTAGTCCACACCCAACAAGGAAGTATAACGTTTACGAGCAGTGATTTAATTGTTCTTGGTGGAACGTTTATATCAAGGTTGGTTAGATCACCGTAAACAACTGCAGTTAAATGCTTTGATATTACATCAACATGCCAATTGTGCATGTAAGTGACTTCAGGCTCTAGAATTGATATGGAAAATTTAGCAAACTCTACTAAGTCTTTTTCATATACCGTTTTAAATATCTCTTTTTCACTCAGCATCTTCTGATTCTATCAATGCTAAGTACTTTTTGGCCATGGTTTTTCTTTGCTCATCGTTAAGCTCAATCGGGTTTCGCTCATCGTCTTTGCCACTCATTATGTCTCCGAACTCTTGAACAGCCAAGGCTTTTAGCTCAGTTGGGAGCCCATATCTGGTCATAATAAGCTTAAGCCTTGCAACGTCGCCTCGTTTCATCGCTTCTTGAATGAATTTAATTAGTATGGCCTCAAGTCCAGTAACTTTTGATAGGTCTTCTGTGTAGGTTTTTAACTGAGTAAGGGGCATGTTGATAAACATATCGAATTTGTTTAAGAACTTTTTACCACCCTCTTTTTCAAAGTCTACGATGTCTGGGTCTTTTTTATTTATTTTGTGGCCTTTTTGAAAGCGGCCGTTGCTTGGGTTGTGGTCAGACATTTAGTTTCACCGCTTCCTTTCCAGTGTATTCTTGCCAACGTTTTATAATCACTGAGCAGTAGTGAGGGTCTAACTCCATACCGTAACACTTACGGTTTGTTTTTTCGCAGGCTATTAGTGTTGAGCCGGAACCAAGAAACAAATCTAATACAGCCTTATGCTCACCATAGTTTTCAAAACACCACTCAGCTAAAGCGATAGGCTTTTGAGTAGGGTGAACTCTAGCCACGCCATGCTCAGATCCTTTGATCAAGCCCTTCCATAAGTGTCTAAATATTCTTACCGAGCTTTTACCATTCTCAACCCAAGCCAATTCACAGTCTGAGTTAAAATTTTTTTGCTTATCTTCAACTCTCTTATCCCATACAAGCCAGTTGTTAGATTGAGGTATAGAGTGAGCGTAATAGTTTGCACCCCACCATATCTGAACTTTTATTTTAAGCGTCTCTTGAGCTAAGTTAAAGGCCTTAACCGCGTATTCAACGGAGTCATCAACAAATGATTTATACTCAACACCCTTCTTCAAACTGTCTTTACCATTTCTTTTTGTTCTATCACCCTTCTCACTAATTCCATAAGGCGGATCAGTGTAAACCATATCAATAGTTTGTCCGTCCAATAATTTTAGCACAGTAGTTTCGTCTGTAGCGTCCCCACACATCAATCTATGGTCGCCTAACTGATAGATGTCGCCTAGATGAACGCCAAGCTCGTTATCAGAAGTTTCAGGTACGGCATCGTCTTCTGTTAAACCACTAGATTTATCTTTTTCTTCTTTACGTTCGAACCCATCAAACCCCAAAAAATCAGTATCGAAATCTAAATCAAAATCTTTTATAGACTGCTCGACTTTTGTCATATCAATCTGCGCCCATAATGCTACAGCGTTGTCGGCATTTAAATGAGCTATTTCTTGTTCTACATTATCAAAATCTTGATAACTGACTGGAACTTTTGTTAAGCCTAATTGTTTAGCAGCTTCTAGCCTACCATGACCGACAACAATAAAACCTGAAAAGTTTGATACCTGGATTGGTGATCTAAACCCTTGGTATTTTATTATTTTTGCAAGTCGTTCGATTTGTTCTTTTGGATGTTTGTTTGAGTTAGCATAATGTGGTTTTAACTCTTTAATAGGTACCCATTTAATAGAATCATCTTTTTCTAAGCTCATATTTTAACCTCATTTAATTTAGCAAAAGAACCAAGTTGTTTTTCAGCTTCATAATTGTAGGCTAATGCTGCTTTTTTGTCTGTTAAATACCTGCCGATGGTTTTTGTTTTTCCATTCTTGGTTTTTTGATCTACTTTCCATTTTAAAGAGCTAACTTTTTCCATATCTTCAAAATCTAATTTTACCCAGAAAGTAGAAGATTTGTTTGTACAAAAAATTTCGGAGTATGAGTCTAGTAATCGCATAGGGTTTTTTGAATCAGCTTGAATTTTTAAAAACTTTTCCACCCATTTAATCTTGTCATTTTGAGTTAATCCCATACCACCCCCATATAAGGAGAAAACATATCGTATAGAGCGACAAATTGTATAGTATAAAAATTAAGCACACAAATTTTGTTTAGTCTAGTTATGCTTAAAAAAAAGGCCCCTAAATTTAATTAAGGGCCTAGATTGATCTTAAAGTGCAACCAAGAAGATCAAAACTTATTTAATTTTATTATATAATTTTTAAGAAAATTAA